>Ga0302118_10000441_pt1 | contig 19471 bp, 7 predicted proteins | sample AG5_331_MG_FD_203126 | JGI IMG/M metagenome (GOLD analysis project Ga0302118, IMG submission 203126) | Marine microbial communities from Western Arctic Ocean, Canada - AG5_33.1 | ecosystem: Environmental > Aquatic > Marine > Oceanic | place: Canada: Western Arctic Ocean | collected 2017-10-01 | reverse complement strand
AAGCTACTTAATCCTGTACCACCATGAGTTACTGCTAAATCTGTTCCTAATACAAGAGAACCAGAAATATCAACGTTATCATTAATATCAATTGTTCCACCAGCTGAATTAAGTATAAGATTGCCAGTACCAGTAGTAATAGTATTATCATTTGATGTACCTACCTGGACGTTACCAGCATAAAGTCCACCAAATTGAGCATCATGCCATGGAGCAGAAGCGTCTTCACCACCACTAAGATCTTCGTCCTTAGTAAATACAAACCTTCCAGTTTGATGATCAAGACCAAAGAATCCTTCTTTTACTACAGATCCATCGCCATACTTAAATCTAACACCTCTATCAAGTCCATCAACTGCAGTACCACTGTTATCAGCCAATTGTAATACTGGATCATCAAGAGAAACAACAGTTGAATTTACTGATGTTGTAGTACCATTGACTGTAAGATCTCCGCCTACAGTTAAGTTACCAGAAGTTTGAACAGTATCAGCAGCAGCATTACCAAGAGTAACGTTACCATCGACAACTAAAGTACCAGTAATATCAGCCGAACCTGATACATTTAAATTATTTCCAATATTGACATTATTAGGTAAGCCAATTACGACTTTAACATCAGTTCCTACTTTAGAAACCGCGGTTTCAATTTCGTTTGAAGTTCCTAGAACTTGTAAATCGTCATTGAGTAGATCAACACCTGCTGTGCCAGAATCACCATCTACTGTAAGAGCAGTAGCAACATTAGCAACACCAGCTGCTGTAAGTTGGCCTTGTGCATTAACCGTGAATGTTGGAATTTGAGTAGCAGAACCATAAGATGCAGCTGTAACTGCAGTGTTAGTAATATTAACAGTTGAAGTATTTGCGCCATCGTTATTTGATACAGTAATTCCAGTGCCGCCAGTAACAGCTCCACCTACAGTATCATATATAAATTCTGATAACGAATCACTATCGCCATTAATATAAACATTATGGAGAACAGTTTTACCTGAACCACTTGGGTCAATATTAATATTACCATTGGTATTGGTAGAAGTAACGCTATTACCATCTAATTTTAAATTGTCAACATTTAACATGTTAATTTTATTAGATGAATCTGTAATGATCGCGCTAGAAGCTGTAAGAGTTCCATGGACATGATCTAATAATGAAGTAAAGTACTTACCACCAATTATATCAACAGCAGAAGCAACTCCACCAGATTCAGTACCAGTACCTACGTATAGTCTATCACCATTATTAGCTTGTGTTCCAGCAACATATGAATAGGCTAATTCACCAGTTTTAATATTACTCGGAGCTGATGCTGTGGACCCCGTAGTTAAGATTTTAATTCTTGTTAAATTAGCCACTAGTAAGTGCCTCCTATTATAAACAGATTTTCATTTTCGATCTGAGTTGTAATTTTGTATGTTCCAGACGCTTCGTCGTAGATCATCATGGATCCATCAGCTTGTAAGGTACTATCGACATCGGCTAAATCGCCAAGCCTTAAACCACCAGCTTGGATTTTCATTGTAGTGGCTACAATTTCTTGTTGAGAATGAGCCTTGCCTTTTAACTTACCTGTACTTCTAACTTTAGCTTTTATGCTCATTAACTTGCCCTTGTGACACCAGCTCTAACTTCGATTTGGCCTTCTACTATACGAGTGACTTCATTTGTTGAAGTCTTAGTAATCTCTACGTCGTATACATAACGGCCAGCTTTCATAGCATTAGTAGAAACAGCAGATAATTCTATTTTTACAGTACCGCCACTTGAGTTAAGAACCGAAGATGTAAAACTGGTGGCTGTTGAAGACGTATAAGTTTTTCTTATTTGTCCTTCAACAGTATAACCAATGAGATTTAACGCGTCGCCATCAGAATCAGTAACATCAATTTCAACTGAAAATGTCGTACCTTGATCAACTGATAAATTAGAATATATCGCCATTCTATATTTCCTTTCCTTTAGTTATTTATATCTTTTAAGCTTTCTAAATCAGCTCTAAGTAATTTATTTTCTTCTTTTAATTCTTTAATAGCTTCGATGAATAATGCAGATAGTTGGTTATAATCTACAACTTTGTGGGTATCATCGTCTTTGAGGTTATCAACTTCTTTAACAGCTCTTGGAAGAACAGTTTCTACGTTTTGTGCAATAACACCAGCAGATTCTTTACCATCTCTAATCCAGTCAAAAGTAACACCATCTAATTGACATACTTTATCAAGAGCATTCTCTACGGTCTTAATATTAGTTTTTAGTTTAGCATCAGAAGCAGTGGTAGTTGAATAAGCAATGATGTCTCCATCAGCATGGAAGTCTCCGTTACTGCCCATTCTAAATTCATGAGTTGGATTAGAAGCAGTACTAGCTGAAGTATAAAAATCAATATATCCTGTATCTCCACTTGCAACAGCAGAATGTAACTTGATGTATGACCTAGCAGATGCATGAGCATGACCTAAATATATATCACCAGAATAACTACTTCTTCTTTGATCAGTAGCTAAATCCACCGTTATTTTATCAGTTCCATTTGCAATTATTATACCGACACCAGCATCTATAGTAAATGTATCGGTTGTAGCATCAGCACTATGAAGTGTTGTATTAGTTCCATTATGTTGAGCCTGAATATTACTAAACGCGTTCTGGTTAACTTCAGCACCATCGGCAATCCCATCAAGTTTATTATGATGAGTTACGCTCATAAGACCGGCATAAGTACCACTTGCTTCATTTAACGTGATATCGGTACCAGTTGAAGAATTAATAGTATTAGTAGTAGATGTTCTTACAATGGTAAGATCAGTAGCGGGAGCGCTAATATTCATATTATCGGCGCTTCTACTTAAAGTAATAATACCGCCTGGAACAAACTGTAAATCATCTGCTGTAGCATCAGATCCAGATAACCTAAGCTGAACATTAGCACCGTTAGCAACAAATTCCTGTGTATAAGTCGTATTCTGAGAAGCTGGTATTGTAACAGTTTTTGTTTGTACTCCAGTTACGTGACCTCTTGCATTTGACGTAACACTAGAAACTGCTGTAAATGTTCCGCCATAAGCAGGAGCAGATGTAGTTGTTGTATTAGTACGTGTAGTATCTTTATGGCTAAACGTTAGATCAAATGGGTCAGCGTCTGAACCAGTGCTTGTATCAGACCAGTTAACGTCAATGTCATTGCCTTCAACAAACTTCCATTCTTTACCATGACCAATAGTTACTTCAGTACCAGCGCCGTCTTCAACTTGGAAAGTTGTTAATTGATTAGTGTTAGTGTTAGTATCAGTATCAGACCATGGAACGTTAACAACAAGATCACCATCAGCATCTGGCATAACAGCATATGTTCTGCTACTAGTTGTTGTAATACTATTAGCTGTAACAGATCTAGCAGTATCACTAATTAGATTAGCATGAATTGTTGGATTGACTGTAGAGGTTCCAGTAAGTCTCATACCGGTACCAGCGCTTACACTTGTTACTGTACCAGCGTTTGAAGTCCAACCACTATCATTATCAAAATCACTTAGAGTAACATCGTTAATCTTCTTCTTACGTTGCGCTGTGTTACCATCTAATATTACCATATAGTCATCCGCGCCATTAACTGGATAATATATAGGCATCTCAGTAAGTTCAATAAGATCAACGTTTATAGTAATATCGGTTTCAGTAGTTTTATTGGCAGTGAAGTCTCCACCAGTAATTGTTAAGTCGACCAGCGACCCAGCGTTAATATCAAGTAGAGCGTTGTTTGGTACAGAACCTGCTGGTAACGTATATGGCTTAGTAATTACTTGAGTTACATGACCTTGAGCATTAACCTCAACACCCGATACTACAGAGAACTGACCACTATGAGCAAGAGTTGTGTTAGCGGCTGTAGCATCTATATGTGTTACATTACTATGGCTAACTTCCAATCTATGGCTTTCACCAGAATTAACAGTAACAAAGTTAGTACCAATTGCAGTGCCACCATCAATTGCTAATACTGCATTTCGAGTTATTGTTCCAGTACTGTTACTATCATCACGAATTACAAAGCTTGTTTGGTCAGCATTATCAGGAGCAATTGACATATTTGAATACGTCATTGATGTATCACCAATAGATTGAGTCCATCTATTAGATACTTCATTCCATTTTAATTGTGCGTTAACATATGATCCACGTTCTACTTCAATACCAGCATCTTCAGTTGGAGCCTGATTCGGATAATCAGAGTTAACAACCATAAAGTTATCAGCAATATTAAGATTAGTAGTATTAACTGAAGTAGTTGTACCAGTAATAGTTAAATTACCTCTGATTCTTAGATCTAGATCATTACCACCATCGCCTATATAAGCAACACCTTGACCAGGATTTAATCCAGCAAGTCTTGCTCTTAGAACATCATCGCGAACATTAATGTCAGTGTTTGTATCTGTACCGGTAATAGTAATTCTATCAAGGCTTTCGCTTCCAGTAACTGTTACAGTACCACTACCAACAACTTGAACAAGATCTGACGTACCATCATTTAATCTTACGTATGGATTGGTACCATTACCCTGAACATCTAAAGTTGCTGTTCTTTGTGATGAGATATAACCTGGATTAACAAAAGCAACAGTAATATTATCGCCACTTCTTGTAGTAGTGATAGCGTTTCCACCATTAATTGCTACAGTGTCTCCAGATGTTACAGTAGAAGATGTTGAACCATCGCTAATATTCCATGATCCATAGTTATCAAAACGACCATCGAGATCTCTAGTTCCAATTGAAGTAATATGACCTCTAGTATCAACAGTAATATCTTCAATTACTATACCATTATTACTACCACCATATGTTCCATTGAGCGGAGAAGTTGGATGACCATAAGTTACAGTATTATTTGTAGAACTATAACCAGTTGTTAAGAATCCATCATCAGCAAAATTGACAATGTTGTTAACATTAATATCAGCTCGTTTAGTACCTTCAGTATAAAGATCCCAACCATTCCAACCAAGATCAGCAAGAGTAAGATTTCTTGTAGCAATTGTTGCATTAGCGTCAGTAACATGACCAAGAGTATTGGTTGTAACATTAAAGTCTAAATCAGATATTACTGTAGCGCCAGTTAATGCACCAGTATCGATATCGATATCATCACCATCATAAGTTGGTGGAGTATAAACATATGATTCAGTAGCAGATGAAATCGCAGTGATATGACCATATGTATCAAGAGTGATATCTTGAATATAAGTTCTTCCACTGTTATTTACAGAAGCTTGACTTGAAGTATCAGCATGAGCTACACTAAATGTACTAGCAGCTGATTGATTAGCTGACCAGTTAAGATCTCCGCCTAATGTTATACCGCCGCCTGCTGTAACTGTTGTTGCCCCATTACCTATTGAAACAGATCCTGTAGAAGCAGTTGCTCCAGTAACATGGCCAAATGTATCAAACGTTAAAGCAAGATCTTGTATAAACGTATTGCCGCTATTGTTTTGACTAAGGTTACCTACAGTTGAAGTATCTTGGTGAGATATAGTAATGTTACTTTCTGTTCCAACTAAAGAACCAGATATGTCTATACCACCGCCTTCAATAAGATCAATTGCATCAGCTGGGAATACGTCATCAACTTTTACGTTATTGACTTTAATTTCAAAAGATGGATTGGTTGCTTGATAACGAGTATCAAAATCAGCAGTTGTAACACCGGTTATATGACCTTGAGCGTTGGTAATAACAGACTTAATATATTGACCATCTTGAGTACTGGTTTGACCATAAGTTCCAGCAGTACCATGATTGTCATGATCAATATTAATTGTATCACTACCAGGAGCTGAAGTTAATGTAATAGAGTCTAAACCTCTAAGGTTTAAAGTATCAGCATTTGAATCAGCTACAACGTTATTACCCGCAGTTCCATCAACTGTAAATGTCTTAAACATTCTCAAAGCAGTTGCAGCAACAGAACCTCTATCAGTATTAGTAATAGTAATAATATTATCGCCACTACCTACTGTAGTAATACCAGTGCCTTGAGTAAGATTTAATGTATCTGAATTAACATCTGCGGTAGCACTAGTACCACTTGAAGGAGCTACCGTTTTAAATATAAACTGTGATGAACCTTTATCTGTGTTAATATAATTAGTCGTGATAAGTGCACCAACTTTAGTTGATGTCTCGCTTAGTCCTGATCCAGCGCTAAAGATTAAATTATCGTTAGGACCAAAATCAGCACCTTCAATTTGAGGAGTTGCAAGTGTAGCTGTTGATAGAATTAAAGATCCATCAGCTTCCCATCGATCATTTGCATAGTTGTATACAATACTATGAGCACCAGTTACTCCAGCGGCCATACCACTTGGACTTGTAATTGGACCAACTTCTAAACCAAATCCACCAGTTGTTGGTTCTGCAGATAGACTATTACCAGCAAGAACTAAGGTATCTTCAACCGTTAAGGTTTCAGTATTTAGAACTGTTTGTGTACCTTCAACTTGTAAGTTTCCACCAACATATAGATTCTTACCAATCGATGCGCCACCGGTAACAATTAATGCTCCGTCTGTTGCGCTACTTACTGATGATTCAGTAGTATTTGTTATTGTAGTAATACCATCAATAGTTACTGTTGAATTAAGATCTGTATGTCCATCAACCTGGCCGGTGCCTTTAGCGACAAAGTTACCCGAAGTTGCAGTAACATTAAACTTAGTTGCTCCTACTTCAAAGTTTCCATCAACATCTAATGTACCATCAATCTGAGTAGAGCCAGTCGAAGCAGTAACATTAAACTTACTTGATCCTACTTCGAAGTCTCCATCAACATCTAATGTTCCATCAATCTGAGTAGAGCCAGTCGAAGCAGTAACATTAAATTTATTATTACCAACTCTTAGGTCACCATCAATACCAGCTGTACCATCGACTTCTAATGTACCATCAATCTGAGTATTACCAGTAGTTGCTTCTACATTAAACTTATTGGTTCCGGAGATACCAACTCTAAGGTCATTATCAATTCCAACAGTACCGTCTACTTCTAAATTTCCATCAATTTGAGTATCACCAGTAGTTGCTTCTACATCAAACTTAGATGTATTTCCGCTACCAACTCTAAAGTTACCATCAACACCCAATGTGCTATTTAATTCTGTAGTTCCATGAATAACAGCATTCGTTGAAATATCAACTGAACCATTAAGGTCTAGGTCACCATCGATTCTTGTTGAATCAAGATCTGTATGTCCATCAACATTAAGTGCTCCATCAACATCTAAATTATTTTCTACTGTGAGGTTGTTATTAAACGTAGCATCTGTATTATTTGCAGTTAAGAAAGTTTGATTAGCTCCAGACTTTATTACCAATTGAGTGCCAGTATTAGTAATTCTACCGAATTCAGTCGTGTTGTCTTTAAATATTATATCATTAAGATTAGCGTCAAGAATAATATCATCTGATGAATCAACTGTAAATAAACCTGAAGTAATAGTAAATGCATCTGTTCCAGCGATAATGCTTGTAGCTGATGCATCGAAGACTGCTTCGATTTCGTTAATAGCTCCAACTACATGATTAGACGCAGTATTAAGACTAGTTAAAGAACCAGCAGTATGAATATCATCAAAGACTTCATTGATAGAATCTACAATCGAAGTTTTATCTGTAGTCTTAAGATCAGCCATTTCTCTTCTTGAGCCGCCTGATCCAGCGTTACCAGCGTTAAACAAGTCAGCTTCGATTTCATTAATCGCGCCTTGAATAAACTTATTAGTCGTTGTAAGCGTTGTAAGAGACCCAGCAACTAAAATATCATCTTGAGTATTTCTAATTGCTGTTGTAAGATCAGCGCCAGTATAAGATGTATCACCAATCTCTGCATCAAGAACTCTGACTGCTCCAGAAAGATCAGTAGAGTTAGCAGCATCAACAGGACCAGCTGTGTCAAACAACATATTACCAATTTGTAGCTCGTGTTCGTTAAGAGCGTCTCTTACGTTTTGAGCAGCGGTATTAAGAGTATAATTTGAATTTGAACCTCTTAATACAGTTTCTATTTCGTTAATTGCGGCAACAATGTTATTAGCATTAGTACCCATTTCATATCCACTTCTTCCAGTGGTATCATCTCTTAGTACATTTTCTAATTCGTTAATTGCGTTTACAGCAGAAGTACTAGTATTGGTATCTAATGCGCTATGATCTCCAAGCTCAACTCTAAGTTCGTTAACAGCAGCTTTAAAATCATTAGCAGATAATCCAGTAAATGATGCACCACTTACGTATAACTCGGTATGTAATTCATTAATAGAATCTACAATCGAACTTTTATCGCTTGTAAGTAGATCAGTTCTTGTTCTTTTAGCAGCACCTTCAGCGTTAAACAAGTCTTCTTCTAATTCATTAATTGCTTGTGTTAAATCTGATGATGTTGTATGTAAACCTAAATCGCCAACTTCTGTATGTAATTGATTAAGTGCGCCAGTAATTGTATTTGAACCAGAGTCAATTGAAGTAATATTTTCATTACCAATTTGATCTTCATGTTCTCTTACAGCAGACGTTAAGTTTGAAGCAGATGTTCCTAAGTTTGAAGCAGTGACGTTACCAACTTCACCGTGTAATTGGTCAAGTGCTCCAGTGATAGTGTTATTAGAAGCATCAATGCCTGTTATATTAACATTACCAATTTGATCTTCGTGTTCTTTAATAGCAGTACTTACAGTTGAAGCTGTTGTACCCATTGCTGCAGCAGTGATTGTTCCAAGTTCAGCGTCGTGTTCATTAATTGCTAAAACTAAATCATTAGCAGCAGTTGTTAAACTTTCGACAGTACCAATATCATCTTGTAATTCATTAATTGCCGCAACAAGATCTAATGAGAAAACTTTAACTTGATCTGAACTAGCAGCTGGAGTTGTTAACTGTACGTATGATCCATAAGTATTATCAACAGCAACTAAAGCTCCGTGATTTGTTCCAGTAATAGTATCGTTAGAATATCCTAAAGGTCTAATTAAAACCGATGCGCTAAAAGTACCACTATATGTTTTAACTCTTATAACACCATTAGAAACAGAATGTAAAGTACCATACCAAGATGCGCTTGATTCAACTTCAGCTTGAGACGTATAAGTCCCACCTTGATAAATTGTAGTACCTTCAGTATAATGAGTTAATGTAGGAGATCCAGTTTGACTAATTGTTGCTCTAATATTTGCTACGTGGAAACCGTTAGAATTTATTCCTTGAATAAGTTCAGTTCCATCATTATAAACTCTTACAATACCAACAGGGTATGATTCAATTATAATTCGAGCTATCTTTGAATTTGTAATTGTATCTGGAGATGAAGCGCCAACTTTAAGATCAACTGTTGTTGCGAATGTACCAGAAGAATCTCTTACTAGAATTTTATCAGTAGTTGCTGATATAATATATGCTTGCCAGGTTGGTGATCCTGTAGTACCTTGATATATCATAGCGTCTGCAATATAAGAAGATGCTATAGAAGATACGCTATCAAGAATAATATAACCCGCAGTGTTATCAACTGTATGTGCTGGACTAGTTTCAAACTTTGAAGTCTTTGCTGGAGATGAAGTATCACTACCATCAAACAAAGTTTGTCCTGCTGATGCTGAATAGACATATGTCTTATCAGCCATTAACGCGTTGAGTTGCTCGTTATCACCTAAGTGTAACGAGATCTCATTAGACTTTTGTCTAAGCTTCTCTAACGTGTCCGTTTTATAAATTCTAGTTTCTTTGTTAGCCATTATTTTCCACCAATTAGTTTCTGTAGCATTTTCTTAATTTCAGCAACATCGTTCTTTAGATTATCTATATCTCGACTTTGCGTATCATCAAGTATTCGTTTATTCTGTGCTGCCTTTATCTGTGTTCTTCTTGCTAGGTATGCATCGTTATTAGTATTTATAATAGCTTTAGTGGCGGTATCTCGCTCTAGCCCAGGATTGTTTTCAACTTTCTTAGTTTTTTTAGGCATAGTCATATTCTCCATTAAGTAGCCGCGATCGCTCTGAAGTCTTTTATAGTTGGCGGTGTTGATGAATTCTTAGATTTTAAAATAATCTTAAACGCCATTGAACCAAAGCTAGCTAAAGGTACACCAGCTGAAATTTCTTCAATTGAATACTTAACTTCGTTATATACATTGCTGTTACCATTAGTAGGTATATCATCTGATGGTAAAGCTAATGTCCAGTCTAAACCAGCGAAATCAACATCAGAACCAGAAGCTAAAGTCTTATAGTAAAAATCTATAGTAGATCCTGCTGGTCTATTAACTGATAGAAATACATTAATAATATCAGCTTCTTCAGCTAAATCTATCTTCTTAGTAATATATTTACAAAGTTCAGTTCCGCCATAAGCATTGGTTTCTGATGTAGTTCCATTATGCCCGATTTTGTTTTGAACTGTAATTACTGATAATCTATTAGCATCAAGTACTGGAGTTAAATGACTCGCGTTAGTTGTAAGAACTGTTCTTAACGTGAATGTCTTAGCACTACCAGTTTCGTTTGCAGTTGAAGCTACAAGTCTAGGCGTATTAAAGTAACGATTCGAGTTTGGCAATATTTCAATTTCATCAGCAGTAGCGTATGGAGTTTCAGCACCATCAATAGACTTTTGAGTTGTTGATGTTAGATAATATCTAATATCAGTTCCTGGTAGAATCATGCTTGCAGCTTGTAGATGACATAGATCGAAATGTCTATTTTCTGTAGCTGTAATTACTGACCCACCGCCAGATCCTGTTGAATTGGCAACATCGCTATTATTAGCTGTAATACTATATGTATCATGCGTAATATTGCTAATCGTATGAGTGCCATTAATATTAGCAGCAGATATACCATTAAACGTTGTAACACCAGCAATAATAACAGAAGATGATGTTCCATGCATACCGTGATTAGGATGTCTAATTGTAATAACGCCTGAGCTATTAACTGTAGAAGCTGCGTTTGGAGTTAATGATTTTACTTGAATTGTATCATTAACAAATGTAACTTCTTTAGTAGATCCAGCAAACTCAGCTCTATTAAGAGTAAACTTAAGATCTTTACTTTGATCAGGAGTCCAAGTTGAAGCATTTTGAGAAGTAAAGAATGACCCGCCATGTGGTTGTTTATTGATTCTATAGTTAGTATTAGTAACGTCAAACCCACCCATTTCAGCAACCCAAGCTTCGTATTCGTCACAATCAGCTTGTATAACAATAGCATATTCTTGATCTTGCATTAAATATACTGGAGTTTCGAATGTAAATCTAGTAGATGCTGTAGCAGTACTTGATGTATTAACACTTGACGGATATAACTCGACTTCAGTTCCAGGAACTATAGTTTGTGTTGGTATACCGTTTTCAGTAGAAACAATACTAATAGATACTGGAATTTGTACATCGCTTCCAGTCTTAATTGTATATTTACTTTTAAAGAAAAGATCAACAGATGTAACAAATAAACCGCCTTGCTTTTCAATCAAAATAGTTTGAGCTAATGGATCAGTCCAAGTTGTAGATGATTGATTAAACGTTTCACTAATAACTCTTTGAAGATTCAATCTAGAAGTTTCTAATCTTGCTACTTTAGTATTAGTAATAGTTCTTTCTGTAGACTCTATAAGACCTTGAGCATGAAACATAGTTTCTGCTGAAGTTCCTTCGCCTGATTTATCATTAGTTAATGAATCACTTAGTCTAAACTCTTTAGTACCACATTTGAATTTAGTTGTAGAGTTTCTCGGAATAATAAATGTTCCAGTGATTTGACCTAAGTTGTTAGTAACTAAAGTTCCACCGCCAGCATTGTTTAATGCTCCAGGATATTCAACAACACTTGTAGTTTCTGACCATTCTTGATAAGCTTCAGATTTACAGTATGCAGTAACATTAACGTTATTAAAGAATGCGTATACCTTAGTGTTAGGCTTCATACGAGAAGCTTTAAAGTAAATCTTTCTTGATCTCATGAATGGAACAAAGTTAACTTCAACGATTCTGTTACCAGTTTCTCTAGTTACAGTATCAAAACTAACATCAGTTCTTAATCCAGATCTTGACTGATTAGAAGTAACTGTAGTTGCTGTTGTTGTAATTTGACCAGCTTGAGTATTTGGAGTTGCTCGTCTTTGATCAAACCACGTGTCATCGCCAGCTCTAGTAGTTGCAGTTATTTGAGTTTCAACTTGACGTCCAGCCCAGTTAGTTTCCCATTCGTTCCAAACAGTTCCAAGAATTCCAGTCTCTTTGGCACGAGATACAAATTGCTCATATTGACCATCATCATCGATTATAACGTCTGGTCTTATATCAGTTTCTTTCCATTCGTCTGATTCAGGAGATAATTGAACTCGACCATTCCAAGTAAATACGTTATATGGATTTACGTTAACAGCCATAGAAGCGTAAGGTTGAACTGTGTGAGACGTTTCTGAATATGGCATAGTCCAATTAGAACCAGTCTTTTGTGCAGTGCTACTTATAGTAGGAGACGTAATTAGATTAACGTTCTTTGCTGGACATTCTGGTCTTAAGACACCATTTTCTTTATCAACTGATTCACTACATTCTTCATGAGACATATCAGCGATAGATTGATTTTTAAATGAATCTACTATAATACCGTTTTTAAATCTAGACAATCCATTGCTATCAACCATATGAATATCAGCAGCTGATTGCTCAAGTAATGATAGTGAAGTATAGTATTCTAAATTTTTAATTCTTTTATCTAAAGATCCGATATCTTTCATCGTATATCGTTTGTTGCTTTTTATATCTGGAATAACGCCAGATAAATTAAACACATAAGGCTTAAGTTTTAATTGATATAACGTAAGACCATCTTCTTTATCTTCAGGTGGTTGTGGGTTATCTGATGGAACACCTTTAATAACTTCAAATTGACCATCTCTTCTAATGATAAGCTTATCAATTCTAGGAAGATAATAGTTAATATCAGCAGTTAAAGCGTGACCAACTTTTGGCGCACCACATAAGCTTGATCCTGCACTTGTAAAGTTATCAGCAACATCAGATTTTCTTGCTCTAAAGTCTATGGAATCTCTTAATTCAATAGAACCATTTGATCCAGAAAAACTTGCGATATTAGCATAATCAGCTGTAGGATATGAGTCGACACAGAAGTAATCTCCAGCACCGTGTATGTAATACTTAAATGTAATAACTAAATTACCAGTAGGAATAGCAGCACTACCACTAACTTTTACGATTTTACCTTCATCATAGAAGTTATCTCTTTGACCATTGTCAAGAGTAAAGTTATCAGTTTGTGGAATACCAGCAGAATCTACGATAGAAACAATTTCAATAATATCGGCTTTGTTTAAATCATAAGTAAGAGTTGTTCCATTTGTTACATTAATTGTTTCAACTTGAGTAGTATTAGTTTTTGTTTTTGGCGCAATAGTCTTTTTAATTGTAGCTACTACATTACAAACAACACCATTAGCAATTCCTATTGCAGTTGTGTTATATGAAACTCCAGTAGTACCATTACCACCAGAAGTTTTATTACCAAGTACGTTAGTTTTAACATCGCCACCAACTGGTGCAATAATAATATCATTAACGTCTTCAAATAAACCAACTGATGTTGTTATTGATAAACTACCAGATCCTGTTGTTGCTTGAAACAATCTTTTAATAGAATACGTAGTATCTCTAGTTGGATCAGCTAAAGTTTTAACTGCAGAATGTGGTAATTGGAAAACCGCTGTATTGTTACCAACATCGAATCTTGTACCAACAGCAGCTGCAAGTAAATTAGCTACAAAACTATAAGCAGCTTGTGATACATTATCAACAGCTCCAAAGTTTCCTGATGTCATTTTAATATCAAAGAGATATAATCTAACATGATCTGAGAATGATTCCATTCCTCTTACACGAGCAGTACCAACACTAACACCAGAGTCTTTTAAAGTAATTGGAGTAAAGTTTTCTAAATCTGGAACACCTTGCAAACCAGACTTATCTAGTTTGATATAGTTACCAACATTGATTTGAGTATTAGACTCATTATAGAATCCAGTAGCATCAGATCCACGAGGCTTATCAATATCAATATAAGTTGTTCCAACTTTATTATTTCTGTAACCTTGTACGTATGCGGTCGATGGTTCAATACCTAAAGCAATTTTATCAATGCTTCCGCCATCAGCAGCAAGATACTTACCAAAATTAGTTGTAGTGTTTAAATGTTCTAATATTTCTAATTCAAATGGCTTAACTACATAATCGCCAGATTCATCAAATGTTCTTTGAGCAAGTCTTAATGATAATCCAGTATCTTCTGTTTTATCAGTTTTATCTACATTGATTGTACCATTTTGTACTGTTAATAACGTTATGTAGTTATCAACTGTTCTACTAGCAATACCAATTGGCTGTTTAATTAGAGTTGTAGATATCTGATATCTGTTTGCACCAGGTGCTGACGTATTTGGAACGCCTTGAGCATTATCAACTAACGTTGCATCATTACCAGAAGTTACAATAGTTTCGCTTACTTGTAAACCAATTATGTATGATGGATTATTTGAATACTTATCTAAAATAAGAGTTGCTGATGGTACATATGAGAAACAGCCAGATATAAAGTAAACACCTTCGGTTATAGCAACAGAAGAACCTTTACCAATTGAATTAGCTATAGTTGAAGCTGTTCCAGTACCAGTATCTGATCCACTACCAACCATTCCATATTTTACTGGATCGCCGTTTGAAGAAAACACTTCGCCTGCTGCAAACTTTTCTACATCAGAATTAGTTCCGCCAGACTTTTGGTATTTAATATAAACAGTATCAGGATCAGATCCTTCAGCAGCTACTGCTTTTAAAACTAAAGCAGTTACTTGGTTACCACTATTGCCAGTACCAGTAATAACGGTACCTTCAAGTGCTGATAAACCAGCACTAGTGTACGCTACGCTACTGTGAGTAAATGAACCTTCAAGTTTTAAATAATCGTATTCAATATTAAGAGATAACTCGCCGTTTACAACTCGTGAACCATCTTTAAAAGCGTATTGTCCATGTCTATCGATTTGAGCCTGCAAAGCAGACTGCATTTGAGTAAGTTCTCTAGCTTGTACCGCAAAACCTGGACGAAACAATATCCTGTGGTAATTTTTAGATTCGTTAAAGTCATCGTAGTACGGCGAGACTGAATAAGTTTTTATAGATGTTGTAGTCATATGTTCTCTCTTTTAAACTAATATTTATATTGATATTTATATTAGAATTCGATTATGATTTTTATATCTTCGATTTGCGAAGCCGTTCTATCAATCGGGTTTCTGTTTTCTAAGAATATAACATCGCCACTGTGAACATCAACTTCAGGACTAATTACAAATGCGCTAACAGTTGTCTTAGGCGTTCCTTGAGCTCCTGATGTTCCTCCAACAACTGCAGTGCCTGGTACAAAATTACCATATCCAGTCTTAGAGTTTTGTTGGTAATGTATATACCCAGTGCCACTATCAACTTCAACTACATAGGCTTGTGCTAATGTTGCGCCACTGCCTTGAGTTATTAGTTCATCAACAACGAATGAAGAAGTTGTTGCAGAAAAACTTAAAGCCGGAGTTGCTTTTAATGTTGCAGATGTCGAAACAACTGAAGTTCCGAAATTAAACGGATTTTTAACTAATGTGATTTGTCTGAAATCGTTACCAACTGTTAAATCACCACCACCAGAACCATCTAGTAATGTATTAACCGCTGAGAAGAAACCACCAAGTTCTTTAACTGGATCTGTACCATGACCATTTTCAGGAGAAAGTACAGCTCGTGCTGCAGCGTCTGAACCACCGCCGCCTTCTATTTTAATATGGACTGTTGAATAATCAGTACCTTTCGCGGTAACTGCAATCGCTGTAACAGATCCACCAGATACAGTAGCAGTAGCAGTTGCACCAGTACCAGCACCTGTAACATAAACACTAGGTGGAGATGTATAACCAGTACCACCAGTAACTACCTCAATTCTTTCAATACCAGCAGCAGTTGAAGAATCTCTTGAAGCTTTTTGGTTTAGATACTGAGCATAATCGCCTTCTGACAAAGCAGCTTCTGCAGCAGCGTCGTTACCGTATGTCTCAACATTAATAGTTTTAACAGGCATATAAGAAGTCGTAAGGAATTTCTCTGCATCGGCGACGGCTACCGTGTACATGTATTTCCAAATATACAAATCAGATTCAGCTGTTGGACTAGTTAAAGTTTGAGTTGGTTCTTGAGTAGAGCCAGTTGCTGGAGAGAAGATACATTTATAAACCTTAAACTCCGAAGTGATAACGTAGAATGCGTAATCAAACATATCAGCATCGTTTGAATCCCATCTAACATAACTTGTTCCAGTAGTCCAAGTATGTCTAGGCACAACGTGAGATACGTCTGCAGCATTAAGTTTCTTTAATGCAAACATATTCTCTCTGGATTCAACTAAAGAATCTATTGTGTCATATGGAGTGAATGGTTCTGCATCTGTAGTATCGCTTACAGCATTAGACCACGCGTCAGTTTTACCGATTGCTACGAATACGCTTGATCCAGATACAGGTGTGTTAATATCGTCTTTGAAATTCTCCGCGTTCAGAGTTCTGAATTTAGAAGTTACTATTGCCGTCATGATTTATTTTCCTATTAATTTGTGTGCACAAACGAGTTAACGTTATATTTATTTATATCACTTATCGAAGTACTTTGTAAATCTACGCCACCTAATACTTCTAAAGTTTCATTAAAATCATACAACATATGATTTTTTAATATGTTAGTTTTTTGACTGTAGTAGTCATTTGCTGGTTGGGTTCTATATCCAGCTGGAACAACAGTGACATCGTATCCACCCATAAATTTATCTGAAACTGGAGAGGTTTCTGTTACTGACCAGTTTTGGCCAGAGGTAAGAGCTCCTGTTTGTAATAGATTACCATTGTATAATTGTCTACCTCGTACTGATGCAGAACTTTGAACTGGGTTTGTTACTTTAATAGAATATGGATCAACATTAGTATGATTTAATTCTAATATGCGAGTAACTTTTTGTTCTTTAACTCTGTTTTCATTCTTAGCTCTTGATGCTATATAGACCGCAGGTTCTCTAACATAACCATACCCTGGATTTGTAATAACAGCAGATACTATTTCTGTTGGAACTAATTGTACAATCGCAGTTGCATTACCAGCAATAGCAATTGTAGGAACTTCAGTATATCCAGAACCAGAATTAACAATCTCAATATGAGATATTGAACCATTTTCGATAAACGCGATTGCAGTTGCACCACTACCATTACCACCTGATATAACAACAGTTGGCTGACTAGTATATCCACTTCCGATATTTCCAATTTCAATTCTATCAACTGAAGTTGGTTGTAATGTATATTTACCACTAGCTGTAATATTACTTGCTAGTGGAGCTCCAAAACTATCAATTGAAGTTGGGGCATCAAATAATATACCTGGAGGCGTTGAATACTTTTTAGTAGTGTTAGGTACAACATTTATATTAGAGATCTTAGATAAGTTTGGATTACCTGCAACATTAGCAAAGGCAGATGAGTAATTAGCTCCAGCATTTGTAATAGTTGCTCCATTAATTTTACCTAGAGCGTCAATAGTACACGTTATAACAGCTTGTGTTATTGTCTGACCAGATTGTTCTACACCGTTAACTACAATTACCGGAGCTGTTGTATAACCAAACCCTGGATCTGCAATTGCAACAGCAGTAACTGTATTAGCACCAGCTCCGCTTTGTGGAACTGTTAATGAGAATCTTCCTGACCTATGGATATCTACATATGTAAATGGTAAATACTGTGAAGCAAACATTTCAATAATTAATGGAATGTCTTCAATTCCAATAACACCTGGTTGCAAATCTGGCATAGAAGAAAACGTAAATCTATTAGTTCTTCCATATCCACTAAATGATTCGCCAGTTAACTGATTATGCTTAGGTCCACCAACGTATCTCAATGCTCTTGAAATCTTTTGATCATCACCTAACTCATTACGAGTAGCAAATAACTGAATAAGAATTTCAGCAAAATATTTAAAACCAGCAGGATGAACTAATCTATCATAGAAGTAATCCCATGAAGATAAATTTTGACCTGTACGTATAAGATACGAGAATTTTTGATATCTTAAACTATCCTGAACTTTAATTGTATCTGATAAGAAACCCTTTTTATCTAAATAGATACCACCCTTTGGCAAATCAGGATTTACTTCCCAATTACCAGAAGACGGAATAAGAGTACTGTCCCAAGGATATTCAACTTCAACTTCGTCATCAAAGAGAAGTCTAAAAAATACTTCAATTGAATCTGAAGATCCACGAATCTTATAATAATCAGTCATTGCCTTATAAAGATTTCGTTTATTAACTGGAATAGAACGAGGAATAACTGCAGCAATTTCTTTTTGTATAAGTTCTAAGTACTGATTTGAAGTCTTATCAATATCCATTGACTCTTCAATCGTATTAAGAGCATACGAAGCGCCTGGACCAGCCCAATATTTAATTGGAGTTACTAAAGAAGCTTTTTTCGTGTTGTGAGATTCTAATCCTATTACAGTAAACGTTTTACCGATAGCTGAAGTGGATTGTGCAAGAGATCCTGGAAGGTTATTACCATTTGTAATAAAAACATTACTACCAGTCATAGCAAACTGCGTAATGATACCATCACTATCAGTTATCGTAAGTACTGAGTTAGCTCCAGAATCATCAGTAAAGAAATGATCGTTTTCGTTTTTAGGATCTATAACTCTAAATACAGCTTTACCATCTAATATATTATCAGTGTATGTTTCTGTTTCCTGATATATAAACTCTTCCAAGTTCATATAGGTATAATAAGCTTCTAATAATGTTTGCAAGCCTACTGAATTTTCTAATATCTCAGCAGGTATTAGTTCTTCAGTTCTTAAGTTTTCTTTTGTCTTTGCTTTTGCCGAAGCTACAGCTTGGATATATCCAGGTGAGGATATATCCGACGAGAAAAGCGTATTATTAGGATTATGAGTTCCTGCCATCTTATCTCAGCCTTGAAGTTGTTGTATAATCTATAGTACCCGAAGAACCTGATACCGAAATTGTATCAATGCTTGGAGTGATTTGTACTCTTAGTGGATCAATTGCAATTAACTGATCTCGCTTTGGCGCTAGATCTAATGAGTCTGGAATAACTGTAATTCTAATAGCGTCAACTGAATCATTATCAGGAACAAAGTTATTTAATGTAATCGTTCCAGCTGTTACGTCGATAATTCCTGCATCATTAATAACTGTTACGTTTACTGAATTTACAATCTTATAAACCATAACCTGTCTGTCAGTAGATCCAGAAATTGGAATATCTCCAAAGTATACTTCTTCAC
>Ga0302118_10000431_pt1 | contig 19671 bp, 19 predicted proteins | sample AG5_331_MG_FD_203126 | JGI IMG/M metagenome (GOLD analysis project Ga0302118, IMG submission 203126) | Marine microbial communities from Western Arctic Ocean, Canada - AG5_33.1 | ecosystem: Environmental > Aquatic > Marine > Oceanic | place: Canada: Western Arctic Ocean | collected 2017-10-01 | reverse complement strand
AAACCCCACCGCCCAAAAAGCCAAAGCACCAATAGCCATATCAGCCAAGTTTTTGGCCATGATGTTGCCGATGTTTTTTGCTCGAGTAAGCCCCGCCTCTACCAAAGCAAAGCCGGCCTGCATCAAAAACACCATGCAACCCGCCACCAACAACCACAGACTGGTCAACAATGCGGTGTTGTCAGAAGCAGTGAGTTCTTGCGCAGCAGCCGGGGCAGCAGTAATAAAAACCGCACCCACTACCCCAAACAAACCAAAAAGTATTTTACGCTTTCGGTGTTTCGTGTTAAAAATTTTATGCATTTTTTCTCCTCGTAGATCAGCCTTCACCACAAAAACACTAAGGCCCTTTCGTTTCCGGGTTGTTTCGGGGGAGTGACAAAACAACGACCTTTCGGCGACCTTTTCACCAAGGCTCTGGGGGCGCTAGTGTTCCGTCTTATATGAGCCAGAAAAAACTTCGCCCCCACCACCTTTCAATAATCCTTGGTGTTTCGGTTGCCGCAGTAACCGTCATCTCAGGAATCGCCGCCGCCGTAAACCAGTGGCACGACGAATCAACAGTGACCCGCGAGGTCTTTGGCAACATCCCTGGTGCCCTAAAGGTGGCTTTCTATTCGGTCATCCCGGCCCTCATCATTTATGGCTCCATTCTTTTTGCGAACCGTATGAAAAACTGGGAACGCGGCACCCCCGACAACCGGTCCACCACCAAAGGAAATGCAAAAAAACGTTTCGGAGACTTCCGCTCCGGGGTCTACATGAAAACCCTGCTGCGCGACCCGGCCGCCGGGATCATGCACTCCTTAATGTACTTCCCTTTCCTTATTCTTTTGGCCGTTACCACGGTGCTGGAAATCAACCACCAAGTACCGGAAAGCCTCAAATTCCTTCATGGCGACGTGTACCGGGCCTACACCCTGGTGGGCGATGTAGCCGGACTGCTCTTTTTAATCGGCGTTACCTGGGCCGTACTGCGGCGCTTCGGCCCCCGCCGCTTTCGCCCCTACCGCATTCGCATAAAATCCAAGCCAGAACATGCCGCCGGCCTATTTATTTTGTTGGCCATCGGGGTTACCGGCCTCGGTGTCGAAGCCTTTCGTATCGCCCTCCAAGCGGCCCCCGGCGGGCTCGGCAACCAAGCCGAAACTTGGTCCATTGTGGGTTACCCCCTCGGATTGCTCATCAAAGACGTTGACTTCTTCGCCGACCAAATACACGGGTGGCATCAAGCATGGTGGATCGCCCATGTGCTGTCCTTCATGGCCTTCTTAGCTTTGCTGCCCATCACCATGCTGCGCCACATGTTTACCTCCCCGCTCAACATGTATCTAAAAGACCGTGACCGGCCCAAGGGCGCCATGAAACCCATGCCCAACCTGATGGAAACCGAACTCGAAAGCTTCGGCGCCGCCACCATCGAAGACTTCACCTGGAAACAACTACTCGATACCGACTCGTGCACCATGTGCGGCCGCTGCACCAGTGTGTGCCCCGCCCACGCCACCGGCAAACCATTAGACCCACGAGAAATCGTCCTCAAAACCGGCGAAATCATGGCCGCCACCGGAAGCCCCGTAGTCTCCCCACCCTTGGGCGTCGACCCCGACATCACCGTGCCCGCCAACGCCATGTTTGAACGCATCACCGGCGAAGAACTCTGGGCCTGCACCACCTGCCGAGCCTGCGACGAAATCTGCCCAGTCAACATTGAAATCATGGACAAAATTTTGGACATGCGGCGCTACCTGTCGCTTATGGAATCCGACTTCCCTACTGAATTGGGCGCCGCATACCGGTCCATGGAAAACTCCAGCAACCCGTGGGGGCTTTCGCAAAGCGAACGCGCCGACTGGGTAGGCGACATCGAAGGCATTGAAGTGCTTGACGGCGGCGACCCCTTTGATTCTGAATACCTCTACTGGGTGGGTTGCGCCGGGGCCTTTGACGACAAAAACAAAAAAGTCTCCCGAGCTATGGCCAAACTCATGCAACGCGCCGGCGTGTCATTTTCTATTCTCGGCCCGGCAGAAATGTGCACCGGTGACCCCGCTCGCCGCTCGGGAAACGAATACATATTCCAAATGTTGGCCATGCAAAACATAGAGGCCTTAAACGGGATGGGCGTCAAAAAAATTATTACCCAATGCCCGCACTGCTTTAACACTCTGGGCAATGAGTACCCACAACTGGGCGGCCACTACGAAGTTATTCACCACAGCCAACTCTTGGAATGGCTCATTGAATCCGGCAAACTCGACATGAGCAACGCACGGTTAGAGGAACGCATCGTCTACCACGACTCTTGTTACCTCGGCCGCCACAACGATGTTTACCAAGCCCCCCGCAAAGTGTTGGGTTCGCTCGGTGGCATTCAAGTAGTGGAGGCTGAGCGGTCCGGAACTGAAGGTATGTGCTGTGGAGCGGGCGGCGGCCGCATGTTCATGGAAGAAGACACCGGCAAAAACATAAACGTGGAACGCTCTCAAGAACTATTGGCCACCGGAGCCACCCGCATTGCTACCGCTTGCCCCTTCTGCTACGTCATGATCGACGACGGCGTAAAAGGCGAAGGCGTGGAGGAATCCGACGTCAAGGTCGGCGACATTTCACTCCATGTATTGGAAGCCCTCGAAGCAGGCGACGCTGCTACGAGTTAACTGAAAATCACTCGTTAAAGTTTTCCCAATACCGGCTTGGGCGAGGGCCTACTTGGCCTCGGTATTTTGACCCCAGGCTGGATGCCCCATAGGGGTTATCGGCAGCAGTGGTCATTTGTACAAACGAAATCTGGCCGATCTTCATTCCTGGGTAAAGGGTGATAGGCAAACTAGCCACGTTGGAAAGTTCTAAAGTCAGTTGGCCATCCCATCCAGCATCTACATAGCCGGCTGTGGAATGGATTAGAAGCCCGAGTCGCCCCAAACTGGACTTACCTTCTAGGCGAGCGACTAAATCGTCGGGGACGGCAACCCTTTCTGATGTAGAACCCAAAACAAATTCACCGGGATGCAAAATAAACGGGTCACCGTCGGTGGCTTCAACCTGTTCGGTCAGCGTGGTGAGGTCTTCTTTTACGTCAATGAGGCCCATGGTGTGGTTACGAAAAACTAAGAACCGGTGGTCGAGGTGAAGGTCTACCGAGGACGGTTGCACACAGGAATCGTCAAAGGGTTCAACAATGATGCGCCCGGCGGCGATGGCTTCTCGGATGGAGCGGTCAGAAAGAATCATACGTAGTGAATCCTAAAGGTCATGCGAGGCGACTGGTGGGGTTCGTACCCAAGAACTGGCGAATTAATGGTTCGTAGTGTTCTAACGGGTTCGAAACATAGGTCGGGTCAAAGGCCGGGCCGTCATAGAGGGCGCAAAATTCTTCGCAGTAGTCGTAATGTTGGTGGCCGGCAAAACGATCTCGGGTGTTGCGGTCCATGCCGAGGTGATGCCAAAAGTAGTAACCCTGAAAAATTCCGTGCTGTTGGACCATCCAGTGGTTGGCTGATGAAACGAACGGTTTCAAAATGGCGGCGGCCACATCTGGATGGTTGTAGGGGGCCAACGGATCGCCAATGTCATGCAGCAAAGCACAAAGCACATATTCGTCATCGCGCCCGTCTCGTTCGGCGCGAGTAGCGGCCTGCACGCTGTGTTCAAGACGATCGATGGGGAAACCCCCGTAGTCGTTGCGAAGGTGTTCCATTTGTTCCAAGACGCGAGTGGGCAGGCTGGCTTCAAGTTCGTCGCGTTGACTCATAATGAGCGCCCAGTCTTCTTTGGTTGACTCTTCAAACGAGGCAAACGAGGCGCGTGGAGGATTTTGTATTTCAGTCATTGGGGGTTTCAAATTCCTTTTCTGCGGCGACGGTAGCTTCGACATCTGGGCCTGGTCCTGGGGTGGCTAGCGACCAGCGATGGCCAAAAGGGTCGGTAAGTCGGGCGTAGCGGTCGCCCCAAAACATATCTTCGGGGCCAAAATCTAGGGTGGCTCCTGCTTCGACAGCTTGTTGGGTAGCGGCGTCTACGTCGGCTACGTCTCGATGCAACACAATGGGCGACCCGCCGATGGCTTTTGGCGAAGTCCCCACCCCGTTGTTCATTTCTGGAAAATCATCAACCACGAAAATCACGAAACCATCAAAAGAAATTTCAGCGTGAAGTACTCGCCCATCATCGAGGGCGTGGGTAAACATTTCTTCGGCACCAAAGGCTTCCACATAAAAAGCAATGGCTTCAACGGCGCCTTCTACACATATTTCTGGCACTACCTCTCTGCGTGGCGGGCGATGGGGTGCAGCCATGGTGTCTCCTCGGTTGGTTCTCAGTGTAGATCATCATTCTCCCGTGGGGAATACCGGACCCATCGCTACGATGACCCGGCACGCGGGTGTAGTTCAATGGTAGAACCCCAGCTTCCCAAGCTGATGACGGGAGTTCGATTCTCCTCACCCGCTCCAACCGCTCCAACCTCCCCAACCGCTCCAACCTCCCCAACCTCCCCAACCTCCCCAACCTCCCCAACCTCCCCAACCTCCCCAACCTCCCCAACCGCTCCAACCTCCCCTCCAGTCAACAACCTCACACCTGGGGTCTGACCCCAGGTGTGAGGTTCGAGGGGGCGGCAAAATGCCACATCCCTCCGTTAGGGGAGAAAATGGCAAAAAGATTGCGGCACGATGCAAACGGTAAATGGCAACACATAGTTAACCGTGGAGCACGACACGGTGATATTTTTTATCAGAAAAGAGACCGTGAATTTTTTCTGGGGCTACTTTATGAACTTCCCGACAAATATGGAATAGAAACCCTTGCCTTTTGCTTATTGAATAACCACTTTCATCTGGTTCTTCACTGCCCTAAAGGCAACTTGTCTAAAGGAATAAAATGGCTTGCTGGTTACTACGCTCTTAAATTTAATTTTTGGTATGGGTTCGATGGATCACCATTTCGTGGACGCTTTAAATCCAAACATATTGATACCGAGCGTTATCTTCTCAATGCGGTGCGTTATGTGCACCAAAACCCCCTAAGCCACGGATTTGTAACATCTTTAAACCATTTTGAATGGTCTAGCCATCAGAATTATCTGGACCCAGATCACGATTCGGGATGGTTAAACCCAAAACCGGTGTTTCAACTCTTAGAACAAAAAGGAGAAAGTTATTCTTCTTTCATAAAAGGACCCATTGAAAAGCTTAAAGAAGAGTTAGAGCCCACAATAGAAAAAGTGTTTATTCCCATAAATGTTGTTGAGTCAATAATTCTTGAAGTAACCAAAAGCCCGAGAAGTGATTTTTTTCATTCATCAATAGGGGTAAAAAATAATACACGGATTCTTCTTTTTTACTTTGCCAGAATCTCGTCTGGTCTATCCGATAAGCAGATTGCCCATCGGTATCACATTAAAAGTAACGAAAAAGTAAAATCTTCCCGAAGCCGATTATCGGCCAGACTTCAAGACGACCTGGTCTTACAAGAACTCTTCAAAACCATCCAAACTCTCCTCCACCTCACACCTGGGGTCTGACCCCAGGTGTGAGGTTGGGGATGATGAGGTGAGGTTGGGGATGATGAGGTGAGGTTGGGGGGGGTGGGTGATGGTTGGGGATGGTGAGGTGGGTGGATTTTTGGGGTTGTAGGGTGGGGGGATGATTCCGCTAACTGGGCAGACCTTGACGAGTTGTGATTATCACACTGCGGGGGAGCCATTTCGGATATTGGATGTTGGGCCTATGGAGGGAGCCACGGTTTTAGATCGGCGCAGTTGGGCACAAGAAAACCTTGACGACCTTCGCCAGTTTCTGATCAACGAACCTCGCGGTCATGCCGACATGTACGGCGGGTTTGTCGTACCCCCCAACGACACCGAGGGCGACCTCGGCGTAGTGTTTTTTCACAAAGACGGATTTTCCACTGCCTGTGGCCACGGCACCATCGCCCTCGTTACCTGGGCCATCGAAACCGGGGTACTCCCCGCCGGACAAACCCATGTGGTGGTTGATGTTCCCTCCGGACGCCTCCACACCACCGTTACCTATCAAAAGGATCGAGTGGCCGCCGTCTGTTTCACCAACGTGCCCTCCTTCGTAAGCGCAACCGACCTAACCGTAACCACCAGCCAAGGGCCACTAACCGCCCACATCGCCTTCGGTGGAGCCTTTTACGCTTCCGTAGACACCACCGAACTCACGCTCTCCCCTGAAGCCGCCCACCTTGATGCTCTGGTGTCGCTAGGTCGAGAAATAAAAACTCAACTAAATGCCCACCCCGCAGTCAACCACCCCCAAGACCAGCGACTTTCTGGGCTTTATGGCACGATTTTCTTCGACACTCTCAGCCAAGACCCCCTTCAGCAACGCAACGTCACCATATTTGCCGACGGCCAAATAGACCGCTCACCCTGCGGATCGGGAACCTCCTCACGCCTCGCCCTCCTCCACCACCAAAGATCACTCAACACTGGGGACACCTTTATCAATCACGGGGTCGCCGGGGGGCAGTTCACCGGACGCATCATCAATGAAGAAGAATCTGGTGTCCTCACCACTGTTGAAGGATCAGCCCACCATTACGCCACCACCACCTTCACCCTTGACCCCCACGACTCCCTTAACTTAGGATTTCAACTCCGATGAGCCCCCTTCCACACTTTGATGCCCAAGCCATAACCCAAGCCCTCAGCATGGCTGATGCCATAGCCGCTCTTCACCACGCCTTTCAAAACCTTGGTCCCCTCCACCCCCGCACCCAAATACCACTCGGGCCCACCGACGACCTGCTCCTTATGCCCGCCGTTACCCCACAAGGGATTGGCATAAAAACGGTGACCGTGGTCAGCGACAACCCCGCCAAAGGCCTGCCCCTCATCCACGCCCACTACCTACTCTGTGACCGACAAACCGGGCAACCCCTCGCCACCTTTGATGGGTCCGCTCTCACCGCCCTCCGGACCCCCGCAGCCTCCGGTGTTGCCACCCAAATATTGGCTCAACCCGACGCCACCACCTTGGGGATCTTTGGCACGGGCATTCAAGCCGTCGGGCACCTCGAAGCCATGTTGAGTGTTCGCCACGCAATAGACACCATTTGGGTGACCGGACGAACGCCTGCCGCCAGCGAAGCCTTCGTCACCCGTTTCGCCCAAGACAGTTATCAACTGCTGACCGCCCCCGCCGCACAAACCGCCACTGCTGACATTATTTGCGGCTGCACCTCATCTGTTAATCCGGTGATTCCCACCGCATCGGTCAAGCCCGGAGCACACATCAACTTAGTGGGGTCATACTCAGCGGCTCGGCGCGAAGTTGACGTTGACTTAATTGCTACCGCATCCGTTTATGTTGACGAACGAGAAGCCGCCCAGGTTGAAGCAGGAGAATTAATAGCCGCGGCAACTGGGTCTTGGTCATTTGATCAGATTGCTGGCGACCTCGCTGAATTAACGACCGGCCAAGTGGGGCGTCAGAATAACGATCAAATCACCTTGTTTAAATCAGTGGGTTTAGCCGTTGAAGATGTTGTGGTGGCGGCCGCCGTATTAGCCGCTCAGTAAAGTTACAAGAACACTTTAAAGTGCTGCCGTTTTATGAGCAGTGCGAATGCGGAACCAGTCGCCCACATTATTCAACGAATACACCGTAAATACCAGCATTAATGAAGGCCATATCACCGGCCAAATATTAATACGTAGGTCGGCCCGAGATGCGTTGATCATGACCCCCCAAGAAGGGGTGGGTGGTTGAACGCTCAAGCCAAGAAAGGCCAGCGTTCCTTCCAACACCACGGTTACCGCAGCAGCTACCAAAGCATAAGCAAGAACAGTGGGCATCACGTTTGGAATAACCTCACGCCACAAGATGGTACGATCTTTTGTTCCAATGGCACGAGCAGCCGCCACAAACTCCCGACGACTTACCGCCAAAGCATTGGCACGAGCAACTCGGGCATAGCGGGGAATGGCCAACACACCCACCACCAGAGAAATAACCAAAAGGTCTCGCTTACCCAGCAAGGTGACCACGGTAAGCAAAAGAACCAGCGCCGGGAAAGCCAAAATAACGTCAATGCTAGCCATGATGGCTGCTTCGCGGCGACCTCGAACATACCCCACAAAAGATCCTAATAAACCACCGAAAAATGTGCCGAAGGCAACCGCAGTAACGGCCACGGTAAGTGACACTCGAGTACCGTAAATTAATCGGGACAAAATGTCTCGGCTGATGTTATCTGTACCCAGCCAGTGGTGCCAAGACTGACCGTCATTAGTGACATCGGTCCCAAACAAAAAGCCTTGATAGCTTGGGTCTGCCAATTTTGGAATGAAGTCCGCGAAAATAGCCGCCAAAATAATAGTGGTTAACCAAAAAGTACAGAGTTTAGTAACCAGGGGCATAGCCCAAAAAACTCGAAACATGGTGCGAATCCATGAGGGCAAAAAGGAAGACATCAGACCTTCTTTCGAATGCGGGGGTCAACCAGCATATAAATAATGTCCACCAAAGTATTGATCGTGACATACACCACGGCCACAAAAACAGTGATGCCCTGGATCATTAAAAAGTCTCGTTGGAATACCGCGTCAAGTAAACGTTTTCCTAAACCAGGAATAGCGAACAACGTTTCGATAACTACTGTGCCACCAATGAGCGCACCGACGTTCAGACCAACCACGGTGATCAAAGTCAGCGAGCTGGGGCGGAGAGCGTGGCGAAATAAAATGAACCGATCCTTTAGCCCTTTTGCTCGAGCCGAGAGAATATAATCTTCTTGCAGGGTAGAAATCATGTCCGAGCGCACCACCCGGGTGTAAACCGCTACTTCGGCCAAGGCCAGCGACAGAGCGGGCAAAATTACCGACTTAATGTTGCCCGATACGCTTTCGGTAAGGCGTGTCCACCCCGTAGCGGGCAGCCACTGAAGTCTCATGGCAAACACATAGATAAGCAGCAGACCTAATACAAAGTTCGGGATACTTAATGACACTTGAGCTGCCGCAGAAATACTCTGATCAACTCTTTTTCCCTGCTTGTAAGCAGACAGTGTGCCAAGAGGAATAGCAACGAAAAGCGAAAAACCTATAGCAACAAGAGCTAATTCTGCAGTAATGGGTAAGCGACGCCAAATCTCACCAGCCACTGGTTGTGAGGTGATAACCGACTTGCCTAAGTCTCCGGTGACGGCGTCACCAAGCCAGTTAGCATAGCGCACCATCATGGGGTCATTGAGGCCGAATTCTTCGCGAAGTTGCTCAACAAACTCTTGATTATTTTGAGCTTCAGGTGGGACAAGCGCATTGATGGGGTCCCCGGGGAGCAAGTTGACCATCAGAAAGGTCAAAAAAGACACGACCAAAATAGTGGCCACCAACCGGACAAGCCGGACTGCAAGCATCTTTCCCACGAAACGAACCTCTCATTAAATAAAAATAGTGAACTATCAAGCGCAGTGGGCGGGGGAGTTTCCTCACCCCGCCCAACGCTTAATCAATAATTAGCAATTATTCGGCGGCCCAGTAAGCCTGGCCCCAGCGGCCTTCTGCTGATGGGTGACCAATACCCGCTTCACCATCAGGCATTTCCCAGGAGTCAAGACCCCCGAGGCCTTCAGCGGTAGCGATAACGGTTGCCGTACCACCAGAGAAGTAGATAGGCATTGCTTCAACCATAATGAGGCCGAACTTTTCGTACAAAGCAGCACGCTCAGCGACATCATCAGTCAAGGTGGCTTCTACCACGTAACCGTAGGCCTCTTCGTCGTACCAGTTAGAGAAGTTCAAAGCACCAGCACCACTTGGGTCAAATGGGTCACCGAAGCCAGAAAGCATGCCCGCTGCTGGGTCATCTTCACTCCCCCAACGCCAGCAATGGATGTCGTGGGTACCGATGAAGGTACCGTCAGCGGCGCCTACTGCCATACCAATATGAGTGGCCTGATCAAAACCAGTCAACTCGACGTCAACTAATCCACTGGCTTCCCATAGTACTTGTGATACCTGCATAGCGGCAATCAAGGTTGGGTCCGGTGGGCAACTCAAGGTGACAGAAATCTTCTCACCTACAGCCAAGCCATCTGAACGATCTGGATCGTCAATGTACTCCTGAACTAAAGCGGCCCCGGCTGCCATGTCATGGGTTGGGTAGGCAGCAGCAATCGCTTCAGAGTAGAAGGGGCTTTCGGAAGCAAATAGTTGTGTTGTGGGAAGGGAGATACCTTCGCCACCCAATGCTTCAATAGTGGCAGCCTGGTTCGACATGGTGATCAAACCCTTACGAACACGTGCATCGTCGTAGGGGGCAACCGTCACATTGAACATACCGCCACCAGTGTTGTTCCCTTGATGCTCAAATAACCAAAGTCCCTCAGTGTCTCGTGCATCACGAATGCTGGCCTGGCGCAAACTCTGCATAGCGGTCACCGTGCCCGAAGCCAACGAAGACAAGCGAGTGCCTTCATCTGGGATTGGGTGGAAGGTGACCGAGTCCAAGTAAGGCAACTGTGTACCGAAGGAGTCAGACATCCAGTAGTTCGGGTTACGAACCATAACCGTCTTGTTGTCTACGTCTCGGCTGTCAACCATGAATGGGCCGGTGCCGATTGGGGCATTGGCCGCTGCAGTAACTGCATCTTCGTCTGCACCAGTAGAAGGAGCAAACACCATGCCGATTGGGGCACGAGAAAGGTTAGCTACGAAAATAGCGTTAGTGCCACTCAAGGTGTAAGTCACCTCAAGGTCACCGGTAGCTTCGACGTTTATCAATTTAGAAGAGGCGATAACTCCGGCAGATTGAGCACCCGTTTGGTGAACAACAAACATGTCGACAATGGTTTGGGCCGTCAGTTCGCTTCCATCATGGAATACCACGTCAGGACGCAAGTTCATGGTCCAAACAGTGAAGTCATCGTTAGCAGAAATGCTCTCAGCTAAGAATGGTCCGTAGGACCCGTCGGCATATTGTTCAAACAACTTGTCGAACACCGCGGCCATCATGTTGTAGCAAGGGGAAGAACAAGTGTCTTCCCAAGGGCGCAAACCTGGAGCCTCAGCTTCGAGACCTACGCTGGCATCGCCACCTTGAGCAGGGCCCACAGGGGGTGCTTCGGTGGTGGTGGTTGGCGTGGCCGTAGTAGCCGGTGCTTCCGTGGTTGGCGCAGTAGTAGTTTCTGGTGCTTCTGGTGCTTCCGTAGTTTCGGTTGCTACTGTGGTGGCGGAAGGTGACGTATCGTCACTATCGCTCCCACAAGCAGTGGCTACCATTACGGCAGCCAAGAGAACAGCAGTTAAACGCATGCCTGTCCCCCGTTTTCTCAATGTCATATTCATTATTTCCCCTCCATGGGTTGGTTTATTTTGAGAACTTTAGTCACTAGTTACGCCTCTGTCCATGCTGGGTCGGCCGCCGGCGCTTCTGCTACCTTAATTAAAGGGTGGTGGCAGGCCACAAAATGGTTTTGACCGACTTCTTGCATTTGTGGTTCCTGAGACGAACAAATGTCGTCAGCCAACGGGCACCGGGTGCGAAAACGACATCCTGAGGGCGGGTTAATCGGTGAAGGGAGTTCTCCGCTTGATGTATCTGATCTGTCAAGCACCACCGTGGGGTCAGGCTCCGGGGATGAATCCAGCAAGAGTTGCGTGTAGGGGTGTGCAGGGTTCTCGTAGAGTTCGTCAGACCCGGCGACTTCACAAATTTTACCAAGATACATAACGGCCACTCGGTCGCTAATATTTTTAACCACGGCTAGATCATGGGCAATAAAGATCAAGGTCAAGTTGTATTTCTTTTTTAAATCTTCGAGGAGGTTTAAAATTTGGGCTTGCACGCTGACGTCGAGGGCGCTTACCGGTTCATCGCAGATAAGAACTTCGGGTTCTAAAACGAGACTGCGAGCAATAGAGATGCGTTGGCATTGCCCGCCTGAAAATTCGTGCGGTCGCTTGTTGCGTGCTACATCTGGGTCAATCCCTACCGCGTTAAGCATTTCATCAACTAATACTTTTTGTTTTTCTTTATTTTTAGGTCCCCACACACTCAAAGGCTCGGCCACGATTTCGCCTACTTCTCGACGAGGGTTAAGCGAACTAATGGGGTCTTGAAAAATCATTTGCAAATCGGTTCGGCGACGGCGCATGGCCTCTGCAGATAATTTAGTGAGGTCCACCAGGTTGTAACGAACTGCTCCCGACGTAGGGCTTGGAAGTTGAATTAAAGCGCGGCCCGTAGTGGACTTTCCGCATCCTGACTCACCTACCAAACCAAGAGTTTCTCCTCGTTTGATGTCAAAACTGATCCCGCTTACCGCTTTTACGGTGTTTCCGCCGGCAACTGGGTACTCAACCACCAAGTCTTCAACACTAACAAGGGCATCGCCCTCTGGACGCAAATGAGCCTTCCCACTGCCGGCCATTAGTTTCTCTCTTCTTGTGTTGCCACTTTTTCTTGCAGCATTTCAGTATTTACCATCGCACCTTCGGCAACCGACATGGTTTGGGGAAGTCGAGCGGCCAAGTTTTTTTCGAACGCTTCTTTATTTTCGGGTGTACCAACCGGAAACCAGCATGCTGATTTGTGTCCAGAGTTATCGGTTGCTTGCAACGGCGGGGTTTCCTCACGACATTTTGGTTGCACGTAAGGACACCGAGGACTAAAAGCACACCCAGACGGGGGGTCAATAAGGTCTGGTGGCCGTCCAGCAATCGCTGCTAAACGGGTGTGACTGCGCTGGGTTGTACGAGGGATTGAGCGAAGCAAAGCTTCGGTATAGGGGTGTTGCATGTCAGCAAAAAGTGCGGCGGTTGGGGCTTGTTCAACCACATTGCCGGCGTACATAACCATGATTTCGTCTGTACGGCCTGCCACTACACCAAGGTCATGGGTGATCAAAATCATGGCCATATGGCGTTCTTGCTGTTCACGGTTTAGGAGGTTTAAAATTTGATGCTGAACCGTTACATCTAAAGCGGTGGTTGGTTCATCAGCAAAAAGAAGGGTTGGTTCGCAGGCCAAAGCAATGGCGATGCAAATGCGTTGGCGCATACCACCGCTGAGTTCATGCGGGTAAGCGTTGAGGCGGCTTTCTGGTTCCGGTATTCGAACTTCTTTCAAAAGGTCAATAGCCAATGCTTTGGCTTCTGCTTTTGAAGCACCTAAATGGTGGCGAACATGCTCGGTGACCTGACGGCCAACTTTTACCAGAGGGTTCAATGAAGTCATTGGGTCCTGGAAGACCATGGCTACTTCATTTCCCCAAAGGGTTTGCATCTCGCTCATGGTGGACGCAAGGAGTTCTTTGCCTTCAAATACTGCGCTACCAGAGGTATTTACGTTGTCGCCCAAGTTGAGCCGCATAATGGATCGGGCTAAAACTGTTTTACCAGAGCCGCTTTCCCCCACCACACCGAGGGTTTTCCCTTGGTCAAGTGAAAAGCTCACGCCGCGGACTGCTTTTACTTCACCGGCCTGAACGCTAAACGACGTGTGGAGATCGGACACTTGGAGAAGGGAGGCGCCATTTGTGTTCGCCGAGGCCTCTGCGCTGTTAACGGTTACTGATGCATTCAATTTGTCACCCCTCTTTCTTTCGTCCTCAAATATTACAACGTTGGAGAGTCTGACCTATTTTTAGGCGATATAGCCACTCCGGCGATGAAGTAATCATATTTCTTTTCTTTGTATCTAAGTATCGCAGCGCTGCGACCCGGAACACATTGGTTAGCCAAATGGCTAACTCCCAAAGCATAGTACAAAAAGAGGGAATGCAAGGAAACCTGAACCAATTAAATAGTTCGTTCGCTGCCCCCGTCAATGGGTATTTGTGCTGCGGTAGTAGCAGCAAAACGATCGCTGCAGAGTTCAGCGACCACCGAAGCTACGTGGCCGGCTCTTACTTCCATTTTGAGCAGGTTGCGTGCTTTGTATTCCTGGACCGACATGTTGTAATTGGCTGCTCGTTGAGCCAACAACTCTTCGGTCCATAACCCAGTGTCAAACACATTGTCGGGATGTACCACATTTACCCGCACCCCATCTTCAGCCCACTCAAAGGCAGCCACTCGTGAGAGTTGTGTTAGGGCGGCTTTTGACGTCGAATACGCCGCCGCGCTTTTTCCGGGAGCCAAAGCATTACGCGAAGCAATTACCACCACGCGGCCACCCACCGGAGAAAGCGCAAGCAGTGGCGCAGCGTGATGAAAAAGGCGGGACACCGAAGTTACATTTATGTCCATGGCCTTTTGCCAAGAAGCAGCATCCATATCGGCAATTAAGGCACTTTGTGGAAACACCCCGGCACCGACAATGACCATGTCGAGACCTCCGAATTGTTCAACGCCGGCCCGCAAAGCAGCTTTTTGCGCCTCTTCGTCGCCGACATCTGTTGGGCAACCCAGCCATGAAGGGCCAGAAAAAGTTGTCGTCACGTTGGGGTCAATATCTAACCCCACCACAACTGCTCCGCGATCCAGAAGTTCCGCCGCGCAGGCTCGACCAATACCCGAAGCAGCCCCGGTTACCAGTGCTACTTGACCGGCAAATTCCTTTCGGGGGCCCGCAAGCCGCAATTTGGCTTGTTCGAGGTCCCAGTATTCCAAAGAAAAGAGATCTGCTTCTCCGAGAGCGACGTAACCACCGCGCTGGTCTTCAAGGCATTCCAAAACTGGCATGGTGTGGTGGTAGATATCGGCAGCAATAGACGCATCCTTAGCAGTTGCTCCTACCGTCATCATGCCCAACTGCTGGTCCAGCACGACTCGAGGGGCGGGGTCCAGCATGGTGAGTTCTTGCGTTGCTTTTCTGTGGTGCTGAGCAAAATATTGGCGATAATCCTTAGCAAACTGGTCTACATCACGGCCCACTAAAGGAACTCGTTTAGTACGAATAATGTGGTCGGGGGTTAACGGGCCGCGAGTGGCCAAATCGGCAACGTCGGGACGATTCACAAATCGTTGAATTTCTGGGCTGGTATGGCGACGCATTATCATGGGTGACCCAGCAGTTTCAGAAATAGCACGCCGTAAGTCTGCGAGTTCAGTTAGCACCACTTCTGCTTGTTCGCTCGGTTGTGGAGCCTCTTGACGACCACCAGGCAAGTTGGCCAAAAATGCTTCGGCGCGGCCAATGAGTTCAACATGTCGCCCATATGCCTCACGGGTTGTTTCGGCAAAAGTAAAGAGGCCATGGTGCAATAACACCATACCAATGGTCCCGGGATGGGCTTGTTCGGCCCATGCTTCCTGCACTGCTTTTGCCAAATCGAACCCGGGCATTACATAGGGCACGGTTACCACGGCATCTCCGTACACCTCGGCTATGGTTTCTGGGCCTTCAACCACATTGGTGAGGCTCAAGATGACGTCGGCATGGCTGTGTTGAATAGCCCGAAAAGGCAAAAAAGCGTGGAGTAGTGCCTCCACTGACGGTTGTGGGGCATCAGCGCGCAAACGGGCAGTTGACATTTCAGCCATCATGTCCTCATCGCTTAACCGGTCAAGACTAAGTAAATCACTCATACGCTCTAAAGGAAGTGGAGTAAAGCCAGGGGTTTCAATGCTGGCTAAGTCCCACCCTGACCCTTTGACGTAAACCGCATCAATGGTTCGGCCGGTGATGTCTACCCAATCAGCTTTGACCGAAGTGTTTCCCCCGCCGTGGAGCACCAGTGATTGGTCGCCGCCCAACAATCGAGAGCCATAAGCGCAACAAGCCAGTGCTCCGCCATCGCCGCAATCGTGCTCATTCCAGAGGTCTTCCATTGTCTCTTCCGCCTTTTAGCTTTTCTTAATCTTCAGCATCCGCGCCAGATCGACTTTCAAGAAGATCGGTGCGAATTTTAATTTCAGGAGCAGTGCTTGATTGGGCGGGTTCATCAGCAGTGTGCATCCATACCGTGCGTTGGGGGAACGGAATTTCAATATTGTGAGCGTCAAATGCTTTTTTCATTCGCGCCCGCAAAATACGGCCAGTGGCCCATTGTTCTCCAGGTTCGGTTTTGACAGAAAGGCGAATGGTTATGGCATCTGCACCGAAACTTTGTAAACCTGAAACAACCGGTTCTTCAATAATGGTGGCTGCTTCAAGTTGTTCTTCCCATAACTCATCGGCGGTTTCTTTAATCACCGTGGCCGCTAAGTCAATATCGGTGTCATAAGCCACGTCAAGGTCGAGCACTGTTTTGGCCCACAGTTGTGATGAGTTTCCTACTCGTTGGATCTGTCCATTAGGAACAACCCACACCGTGCCGTGAGCATCGCGCAACACGGTGGTTCGCAGGGTGACTCGTTCAACTGTTCCCGAAGCGGGGCCAACATCGATCCAGTCTCCCACTCCGTACTGGTCTTCAATAATGACAAAAATGCCGGCAATGAAGTTGGCTACCAAATCCTGAGCACCAAAACCGACTGCTAAACCAATAATGCCGGCTCCAGCAATAAGTGGGGCAAGGTCAATGCCCAACTCGCCTAAAGCAATCATGAACCCCAAAAGATAAACCACTCCGGTACTGATGCCACGAAGCACCGCCCCGAGGGTTAGGGCCCGTTGGCGTGAGCGGTCGCCTTGTTCGGCAAGGCGTTGAATTTTACGCCGAGCTCGGTTTCCCATAACGGCCAACAGTTTGTTGGACTCGACTTCTGCTACTTCTTGTTCTTTTTCGCGTGCTTCAATGAGGCGAGCCACCATGCGATCTATGCCGCGTCGTACCAAACGGTTGACCACTATTGACACCAACAAAATAAGAATGATTTTGAGCGGTCGTTCTACAAACCATCGCGCTGTTTCGGCCATAGCGTCATTTTCGGTGGTGTTCCATACCCATTTACAAATTGCACTTGGGGTAGGCCCGCAAGCATCCGTTATTCCAGTTGGCAACATGGTGATCTTCTCCTCGTCTTCTTAGCGACGGTAACCGAAGCCACGCCTAAACGGGCGTTAGCCAACAATCGCTTCTATCTAACTACCTAAAAGTGTCCCCAATGCAGCCACGGTGGCTACTAAACCCAGTGAAACATAAAGCACACTGCGCCAAAGCGGCGCTTTTTCAAGGTCTCCCTCATCAAGCTTTTCTGGGGGGCGGACTAACGCCAAACCGTTACCCACCATCATGGATGCTCCCAAGGCCAGCAGAAGCCAACCCAAAAGATCTTCGCCTAAAAACATGGTTACGAGGTGCGAGCCATGTCGGCAAACCGGGTGTAGTGAGGCAAAAAGGCCAGCCTTACTGTGCCGGTAGGGCCGTTACGGTGTTTTGACAAAATAACTTCGGCTGTACCCATATCTGGGCTCTCTGGGTTATAAACCTCGTCGCGATAAATAAATACCACAGTGTCAGCATCTTGTTCCAGTGATCCAGACTCGCGTAGGTCGGACAACATGGGTCGTTTATCTTGGCGGGCTTCTAGCCCACGAGAAAGCTGAGATAACCCAATCACTGGGGTTTCAAGTTCGCGAGCCAAGATCTTAAGACCACGGCTAATTTCAGACACTTCAACTTGCCGATTTTCTGCGTTAGAGCGTCCGGTCATGAGTTGGAGGTAGTCCACCACGATGACCCCTATGTCTCCTACCCGACTTTTTAGCCGGCGAGCTTTGGCGCGAATTTCCATAATGGAAGTATTCGGGTTGTCGTCAATCCAAATTTTTGCTTCGGAGAGTTTGCCAACCCCGTGATTAATGCGGCTCCAGTCATCTTCTGAAAGTTTTCCGTTTCGTATATTTTTTGAATCCACTCGAGCTTCTGAACATAGGATTCTCTGACTGAGTTCTAACTGGCTCATTTCTAACGAGAAGTAGAGCGCAGGCAGGTTTGCGGTGGTGGCCACGTGGGTGGCGAGACCAAGAGCAAATGAGGTTTTTCCCATAGCGGGACGTGCCCCTAAAATCATTAGAGAGTTTTTTTGCAAGCCGGAAATAAGGTGATCAAATTCGGTGTAGCCCGTGGGCACCCCAGTTATTTCGTTGCCACTTTCAAAAAGTTCTTCTAATCGGTCCAGGTTGGCATCAAGTAGGTCACGAATGACCGCCATGGAGTCGGTGACTCGACCCTGACCTACTTGAAAAACAAGGTTTTCTGCTTCGTCGACCGCTTTAACGACATCATCAGGGTGCCCGTAACCAATTTCGGCAATCTCATTAGCCGCCCCAATGAGGCCACGCAACGTGGCGTGTTCTTGAATAATGCGAGCATATTTTGCTGCTGCAGTAATAGCCGGAGTGGTGGCTTGAAGATCCATCAACACTCCATCGCCACCTATTTGGTCAAGAAAGCCTGCCCGTTTGAGGGTTTCGGCCACCGTTACCGTGTCGGCTGGTTCTCCGGAAGAATACAACGTGCAAATGGCATCAAAGATGTGCGCATGGGACGGCTTGTAGAAGTGTGCTGGCTTGACAATCTCTAAAGCATCCGCAATTGCGTCTCGAGAAAGCAGCATGGCTCCCAACAGTGAGGCTTCTGCATCAAGGTTGTGGGGAGGCACCCTGGTTGATGCTTTTGTGGGTGCTTGCCGTCTTTTGAATTTTTCAACCGGTGGCGGTTCATCAAAGGGAGACGGCCCGAGGTCGGGTTCGTTTACCATATCTGGGGCTTCATCGGCCGGCAAGGGGGCCGCTTCATCTTCGCTTGTTTCAGTATTTTCTGACTGTTCACTCACCGAGAGACTCCAAAAAGAAAGAGGGGAACTTCATTCTCTAGTCTGCTAGGAATGCCCTGTGAATCGCTAGGGGATATCCGGTGGATTTCGTCCGTTTTAAGGCGCGTCAATGGGGAAAGACTTGTGGACAACTTTTGATACTGAAAGGAGGGGGTAAAAAGTGCCGACCCTCCCATGGCTTAACCCTCGGGGGTTACCTCAATGTTCATCGGTACGGCCACCTCAGGGTGGAGTTGTACCGTAAATTCATGAGTACCTACATCTTTGATGGTTTCGATGGCGATCTGTGTGCGATCAACATCTACCCCAATTTGTGAAGCAAGTGCCGCAACAATTTCTACCGCTCCTACAGAACCGAAAAGGTGACCTGTGTCAGAAGCTTTCGCTGAAGCGGTGACCGTTTGACCAGCCATTGAGGCAGCAATTGCTTCTGCTCCTGCTCGATCAGCAGCTGACTTAAGGGCACGCTTGCGTTGCATGGCTTCTGCTTGGGTCGCCATGCCAGCAGTAGCCAGAACGGCCAAGCCTTCAGGTACCAAGTAGTTGCGGGCATAGCCGCGTGCTACCTCAACAATGGCGCCCGTTGTGCCGAGCCCTTCAACGTCGGAACGTAACAAAACCTTCATTCCGCTACCTCCTCGGTGGTCGTGGTGTCAACAACTTCAATAGTTGCTGACAAAGCTTCTTCGAGTACTTCGGTTACTGCTTCTTCAACTTCGTTTTCGGTGCCTGGTGGCGGTGAAGACGGGGTGGGGGCTGGCCCAGAAGAGCGTGCTCCACGGTCATCGGGGCGACGCTCACGACGCTGCGTGGCTACCCGGTTTACGTAAGGAATTAGTGCCATTTCTCGGGAGTTTTTTACTGCCCGAGCAATGTCTCGTTGTTGACGAGAATCATTACCGCTTATTCGACGTGCCTTAATTTTGGATCGATCAGAAACAAATTTGCGCAGCAAGACAGTGTCTTTGTAATCGACGTATTCAATCTTGCCGATAGTTAACGCAGATATTTTTTTCTTTGAGCGACGCGCGTTA
>Ga0302118_10000428_pt1 | contig 19708 bp, 17 predicted proteins | sample AG5_331_MG_FD_203126 | JGI IMG/M metagenome (GOLD analysis project Ga0302118, IMG submission 203126) | Marine microbial communities from Western Arctic Ocean, Canada - AG5_33.1 | ecosystem: Environmental > Aquatic > Marine > Oceanic | place: Canada: Western Arctic Ocean | collected 2017-10-01 | reverse complement strand
TGCTGATCATGATAAACGTAAAATCCCTCATGACAATATCAATGAAGTAATAAGATTAGATCAAAAATGGCGTAAAGCGAGATATGATGCAGACATATTACGTAAAGCTCGTAATGCGGCAGCAAGAGGGATTGCAGAAGCAAAAAAAACCGGCGATTTAAAGATGGTGGATGAAATAATGAGTGAAATTGCAAGTATTGGCTCTGAAATTGATGAATTAGGACTTTTGGCAGATGAATGTCTTAGCCGGAGAGATGCGATAAGGATGAAAATACCCAATATACTTCATCAAAGTGTACCAATTGGAGAAGATGATCAGAAAAATACCCTACATAGCCTGCATGGGGATAAAATTGAATTAGGGTTTGAAGCTAAGAATCATAATGATATTTTAGAAGAAAATGGTTGGGTAGATTTGGTCAGGGCAGCAAAAATTTCAGGAAGTAGATTTTACTTTCTTAAAGGGGATTTGGCAAGACTCGAGATGGCTTTACAAATCTATTGTTCTAATTTCTTGATAGAAAGAAAATATACGCTTATTCAACCACCACTGATGATGAATAAGGAATCTTATGAAGGAGTTACCGATCTCGATGATTTTGAAACAGTAATGTATGGAATAGAGCCTGATAAATATTATCTTATTGCAACGAGTGAACATCCTTTAACTGCAATGAGAATGGATGAAATAATAGAACCATCAGAATTGCCAATTAGATTAGTAGGAGTATCCCCCTGCTTCAGAAGAGAAGTAGGCGCACATGGGCTCTCAGATAGAGGAATATGGAGGGTACATCAATTTACTAAAATTGAACAAGTTATAATCTGTAATCCAGATGACTCATGGAAGCATCATGAAGATTTATTACAAAATGCAATTGATTTATGGGATAGTCTAGAATTACATTATCGTGTAGTAAATATATGTACAGGAGATATGGGGACTGTGGCATCTAAGAAATACGATTTAGAAGCATGGCTTCCTGGTGCTGGAGAATATAAAGAAGTAGTTTCATGCTCAAATTGTACTGATTATCAAGCTAATAGGCTGAGGATTAGGTATAGGACCTCAAAAGGTAATTCGGCAGTACATACTCTTAATTCGACTGCTGTAGCAACTAGTAGGGCATTGGTTGCCATAATGGAACAGTATCAAAATAAAAAGGGCCAGATAATGATACCGAAGGTCCTACGTCCATTAATGAATAATCAAGAATATTTGGAGCCAATGGCCTGATGAGTGTTAATTATTCGCCAATTTCTATCAATATAGAGCCCATGTCAACTCTTTGTCCAACTTTGTGATTAATAGAAACTATTTCTCCGGCTTTAGGTGCCTGGATTTTATGTTCCATCTTCATTGCTTCCATAGTCATAAGTATCTGACCTTCTCTAACTCTTTGCCCTGCTTTCACAAGGATTTCAATTATTGTACCCGGCATGGGGGCGACCAAACTACCTTCACTTTTTTTAGATTTAGAACTCCCTATCTCATGTGAATTGATAACATGGATTCGCCCGTCTAAATGTATCCACCATGATTCTCCAACTTTAGTTACATGAGCCAAGCTAGGAATTCCGAGAATATTGGCCCATAATCTATCATTTTTAGAGTCTCGGCTTACGGAAATTTCAGATATAGGGATTTTTTCTTCATTGCTATTTAATGAATTCATCACAAATATTCCATCTTTATCTACTAGATTAGCAGTATATCGCTTATTATTATCTCCTATGCTCCACTCCATATTATCACCTCATGGAAAAGACTTAGATAAAGTCCTAAATGGATCCCCAGGATGGCCATTATATTCATCAGAAATATCAATATTTGATTGTCCGTATGATTGTCTATTGAGTCCAAATTTCTGTGCAGCAGCAGCTATTGCGATCAAATGTGATGGATCGACTGCTGGCTCTGAAAAAAGTGAATTTGGGGCATTATCTAGGAAATCAGTGGTTATTTGACCAGAATAGAATACTTTTTCTTTAATCACGTCCCTCAAGAATCCTAGGTTGGTAATTACTCCCAATATAATAAATTCAGATAAGGCCATGTCTAATCTCCTAAGAGCGGCTTTTCTAGTAGGAGCATGTACAATTAACTTAGCGAGCATAGGATCGAAATCAACAGTTATCTCGTCTCCTTCACGGAATCCAGAGTCTATTCTGACGCCGGGGCTCGTTGGTACCTTCCATTTTGATAATAATCCTGTGGCCGGCAAGAATCCGGTAGATGGATTTTCTGCATATATTCGTGCTTCAATTGCATGTCCATTGATGCTGATATCGTCTTGATTGATATTTAATTGAAGGCCCGCTGCAATCTCAAATTGTTTCTGAACAATATCGATACCAGTAGTCAACTCAGTTATAGGGTGTTCAACTTGCAAACGTGTATTCATCTCAAGAAAGAAAAATTCACCCTTCGGAGATAATAAAAATTCCACAGTTCCGGCTCCAACATAATTTACTGAATTTGCTGCAATTAAAGCAGTTTGACCCATGGATTGGCGAATGGCATCTGATAAAACTGGTGAAGGGGTTTCTTCTATTATCTTTTGATGGCGTCTTTGGAGAGAGCAATCTCTTTCATTTAGATGGATAGAATTTCCCTTTTCATCACATAATACTTGTATTTCTATATGTCTGGATTTACTAAGAAGTCTTTCAACATAAACCGTTCCATCGCCAAAGGCGGTTGAAGCTTCTCTGGAAGCGGCTTCATATTGAGATTTGAGGAGTTTTGGTTCATACACGGCACGCATTCCTTTTCCACCTCCTCCTGCACTGGCTTTGAGCAATAATGGATACCCCACTCTTGCCGCTGCAGCTGCTAAAGATTCAATATAATCTTCTCCAGGGCCGATGATAAGATCTTCACCGGGTATTACTTGTACTCCTGAGTCTATCATTTTATTACGTGCAGAGATTTTATCTCCCATTATTTCTATTGATTCTGGTGTTGGACCTATCCATACTAAACCAGAGTCAATTACAATTTGTGCAAAGTCGGAACGTTCGGAAAGAAAACCATAGCCGGGATGTATTGCTTCCGCCCCTGAACTCTGAGCCGCATGAATTATCGCATCCATATTCAAATACGTCTCAGACAAAGTATCACCGGAGAGATATACGCAATCATCTGCAGATTCAACATGCAGTGATTTGGCGTCTGAATCGGAATAAATTGCTATTCCTCTAAGTCCGGATTCTCTGGCGGCCTGAAGTATCCTTACTGCTATTTCTCCCCTATTAGCGACCAATACGGAATTGAAGGGTTTCAATGCCCCTTCCATCCAGTCGGGAGTCATGATTAATTCTCCCTATCTTCCCTCATCCATGTAGGCTTTCGATGTTCAATAAAGGAAGAGAGTCCTTCTTGGCCCTCGATAGAGCCTCGCATCTCACTAGTTTTATCTAGAGTCCATTTACGAAGTTCTTCATCACTTCCATTCCAATAATCAAAAGTAGATGTTAGTTTTTTCACTTCAGATACCGCCATTGGACCTGTGCTCAACACTTCTCTAACAATTACCTCTATTGAGGATATGAAAGATTTTGGCGAATCCACAATATCATTTACAAAACCTATCCTTTGGGCTTCATCAGCATCTATTCTACTAGCTAGCATAGATAATCTACGGAATTGTGCACTACCTATCTTACGGTAAACATAGGGGCCTATTACTGCTGGCAAAATACCTAATTTACCTTCTGAAAGTGCTATTTTAACATTTGATTCGACTATTACGTGATCTAAGCAGGCAATTAATCCAGCCCCGCCCCCCAGTGCAACTCCTTGAATAGAACCAATAGTAAAACAAGGATGTGCCCAAAGAGAATTGAATAAGTTATCAAGGCGTGCAGAATCTAATCTATTTTCTTCAACAGATCTCGAGCCTGCTTCACGCATCATATTGATATCAGCACCAGCACAAAAATGCTTACCATTCGCCGATAGTGATAATACTCTTAGATACTCATTTCCATTTGAGTCTAGGGTACTCTCGTTAATTCCTACTGAACGGTTAGCTGTCCACTGAAGTAATTCTATTATCTCAGTAATTAATTTCTCATTAAGGGCATTATATGCTACTTCTCGATTAAGCGTTAGTGAAGCAACTGGCCCTTCAATATCTAGAATACATAAGTCTGTTTCTGGCCTTAAATCTGTCATTTTCATATCTTCACATCCTAAATACGCCGTATTTCTGCTCAGGCATTGGAGCATTTAGGCTGGCAGAAATGCACAAACCCAATATATCTCTAGTATCTCTTGGGTCAATTACTCCATCATCCCAAATTCTAGCTGTCGAGTAGTATGGTGAACCTTCTGTTTCATATTTCTGAAGTATGGGGTCTCTGACGGCATTCAGAGAATAATCAGAAAGTGGAGATTGCCCTTCTCTTGCTCTTTGATCTTGTTTGACAGTAGCCAAAACATCAGCAGCTTGAGGCCCCCCCATGACAGATATGCGAGAATTGGGCCACATGAAAAGAAACCGAGGGTCATAAGCACGGCCGCACATCCCGTAATTTCCTGCTCCATGAGAACCTCCAATCACTACGGTGAATTTAGGCACTGGCACGCAAGATACGGCAGTTACTAATTTTGCACCATCTTTGGCTATACCTCCTGATTCAGCATCTCTTCCGACCATGAAACCAGTAATATTCTGTAAAAAGAGTAAAGGTATTCCTCTTTGACCGCAAAGTTCAACGAAATGCGCTCCTTTTAATGATGATTCGGAGAATAATATGCCATTATTTGCCACGATGCCGATTGGATATCCATGTATCTTAGCGAAACCGCATACTAAAGTAGGGCCATATCTATTTTTAAATTCATGAAAACGTGAACCATCGACTATTCGAGATATAATCTCCCTTACGTCATAAGTAGTCCTATTTCCCATAGGAATTATTCCCATTATTTCTTCAGAATCATATAAAGGATTTTCAGGTTGAATAGTATCTAGTCTATGCTTCGGTTTGATATTTAAATTCTCAACTATATTTCTTACCATTTGTAGAGCCTCAGGTTCATCTTCAGCAAAATGGTCTGCCACTCCTGAATCTCTAGTATGGACATCGGCACCGCCCAAATCTTCTGCAGTAACTTCTTCTCCTGTTGCAGATTTAACTAACGGGGGGCCTGCAAGAAATATTGTGCCATTACCTTTTACGATTATGGATTCATCAGACATTGCAGGTATGTATGCTCCTCCTGCAGTACATGATCCTAAAACTGCAGCAACTTGAGATATGCCTTTACTAGACAATATTGCTTGATTACGGAAAATACGTCCAAAATGGTATTTATCTGGGAAAACCTCGTCTTGCATAGGGAGAAATGCCCCTCCTGAATCGACTAGATAAATACATGTTAGATTATTTTCTTCAGCTATTTCTTGGGCTCTAACATGTTTCTTCACAGTTAAAGGGTAATAAGAGCCACCTTTTACTGTAGCATCATTTGCAACAAACATGCATTCTTTCCCATGGATAACGCCGATTCCAGTTACTATTCCAGCAGAATGTGCTTTACCATCATAAGATCCATTTGCAGCAAGAGGAGACAATTCTAAGAAAGGAGAGCCTGGGTCACAAATATCTGAGATTCTTTCTCTTGCTAATTTTTTATTTCTACTACGATGTCTTGTGACATATTTCTCACCACCTCCTAGTTTGACTTGATCTAATCTCTCTCTAAGATCTTTGACAAGAGCAAGATTTTTCTCTTTCCGTAACATAAATTCTTCACTAGCGGGGTCGACTCGAGTAGGTAGTCTCTCCATTGTTCTCAACTCCCCAGATAGCATGTAATTATTCAATTGAATTGTTTTAATAGTGCAAATATGAAAAATTAGACACCTAAAGAGAGTCGGAAAACGTCTCTAAGTCCGGGCGCCATACCTACAACCAACATTGCTAAACCGATTAATAATCGTAAATGTTGTTGACGATGTTCAAAGTTTGAAATAGTAAAGAAAAACCATATTAATCCCCCTAATCCTAGTTTTATTACTGCAAAACCTGCCGCAGTATCAAAAATATCAATAATCATAGCAGATAAGACATGCTTTTCTTCATATCCAAAACCAAATATGGGGTCGATACCAATCCATGTTGCTAAGCCATCAAGTAATTGCCCTGATACCGCTAAAAACACTACTGGATAAGCACCTATTGCTTTTCTCCTCAACTTTTCAATAAAATCCTTATCAGGGGAATTTAGTTCCAAATATTCATTTTCAGTCATTGAAGGTGGAAGTATGCCTGCAACAAACCCCCGACTAGAGAGTTCTGCGGCTGCTTCGGATCCATTTTTATACATTAAATAAGCAAGTAATGAGGGCAGGCCGATAACAATTAATAATGGCCATAAAACTAAGTCTTCACTTGGTAAATCTATTGCAAGCGATGAAAGAGCTCCGAAGAATATCAAAAATCCACCAATACCAACTGAATATACGACTTTCTGTACAGGTGTAAATACACTCATAGATTGACGCAATAATTGAGGAGTAAAAATCGCAAACATGCCAATTAAAACAAGAGGTGCGAGATTAATGTCTTCATTAACTACTAAAGAGCTATTAGAAATAGAAGTTCCATAAATTAAAAGTTGAATTAAGATTAATATATTGGAAGTAGACTCTAGTTCTAACTCTAATTCTTCTTTATTATCAGATTTTTTCTCTAATATATATGCAATAAATCCGGCCATTATTACCCAGGCAGCGGTCTGGAAATGTACTCCTGGGCTAACAAAATATGCATCTAGAGTTGTATCAAACATTTTTGCATCTTCGACTACCTCACCAAAAACAGCCCATAAAACATAAGGAAATAATGCAATTATTGCATAATCACTCGAATCTATTCCGAGATATCGGAGTAATGCAGATAGTGCAACTACAAACATAGCTAAAATGAATGCATAGGTTATTGTATTTATTGTATTATAACTCTTATCGTTAGATTCTTCACCGATTATGGGATCTAAATAATATTCATAAATAAAATCCGTAAGAGGATTTGTAAAATCTAATTCACCTAAAAATATCCCTATGAAAAATAATCCAGAAGATACTAAAATAATATTAATTGCCAACTTTTCATAATCATACAACTCCTCTATCTGATTGAGCATTAAGCCTGCGAAGTGTTTCTTCCGCTTAGGTGTAATGGCCTCATTCACTCTTCTTCATATATTATTTCTTCATCTTCGGCAAGTTGCAACATCTCTGAAATACCATCATCATCCTGAGTTCGGGCTGTAGAATTTGTGAATTTACGAGCTGCTTTACGGCGTGCATCGGCCAATCCTGGAACTAAAATATCAAAATTTGAAGGTGGTTCTTCGGTCATATCTTGGTAAGTTTCTAGACTTCTAGAATGGAGTCGTTGTCGCCTTCTGTCTTGCTCCAAACCATGTAAAACTGTACCATGTTCCGAGCCGCGTAAAATACTCTCTATTGCAGGGCCTGATATCGCCAGTCCTTCATTGTCTCCAATGACCAATACTGTTGAGCCGTATATTGCTATTTCACAACCGGATAATTCCTCAATTAAAGTTCTTATTCGACCATTGGTGCCAATTAGTCTACTTCTCATTCTACGAATTTGATTGGGTTGTCTGCCCACCCATTCTCTGATATCATACATTCTGAGAAAGATATCATCTTGAATTAGTTGTAAGGCTCTTTTTGGAGCCAAACCCCTTCCAATAGATGAGATTACATCAGGCATCTTCATACGAACTATGGGATCGACTTCTTTTGAATTCCATTGTATATGCACCTCGCCTGACTTAGAATCTATTTCTAGTAATCCACCGCATGCTTTTTCTATCATTTTACGTGTTGCTCCACGCTTTCCAATAAGGACGGCTATGCGGTCTTTTGGTATGCGCGCTAGATGCTCCATGAATAGTGTCGGGGAGTCATCTGCTTTAATCTCCGTCGGAAAGCGGTTCTAGTTTTGGAACTGGTTCATCAAGAACTCGGACTAGGCATTCAGGTATTTTAACATCGAATCCTTGACGATTTATCCATTCGACTAATCTTGTTACATCTCTAACTAAGAATTCTTCAGCATTAGGATGCTGATGAGTGACTGATTGACCCACATCTATCACCCATATATTTTCATCTTTTAGTAAAATATTATATTCACTAAAATCAGCATGCACTAAACCACAAGTTTGCCAATTTATTGCAATAATATCGAGAAGTTGTAAAAATATCTCATAATGATTGTCTAGACTTACATCTCTTAGGCGGGGGCTTGCATTTTCTTCACCAACAAATTCCATAACTAGAACATTCTTAAAATGAGCAATGGGCATTGGCACTTGTAATCCATGTTTCCTCATTCTCTTTAGGTTTCTATATTCTTTACGAACCCAGATATTTACTAACTCTCTATGACGGCGGGATAGCCCACTAAACCTTGGATCGCCATCAATATATTTTGCTAGACTTTTGAATACTGCATTTGTAGTATGAAATATTTTAACAGCCACGGGACCATGATTGCTAGTTGCATAAAAAACGTGGGCTTCCTTCCCTCTTGCTATTGGGTATTCAATAGTTTCTAAATCACCTTTTTGCATTAATTTATGTATTGCGAGAAGTGTTGAACTATCAAAAACTTGGTCAAAAACGCGACGATCTACCCATTCGTATCGCCCTTTCCCTAATACCCCCTGAAGACCATGTTCTATTTCATTAAATAATTTTTTAAATCTTGGTTCGGAAATCCAAGCATTTTTCTTCTCACCTTTCATAAGGGCATCAAAGTCAGGCTCTAAGTCCCAATCTTTCTCTTCTGTCATTATAACTCACCCAAAGAATGAGTCTATGTCGTCGTCAGCGGCTTTAGTAATAGGAGTTGGAGATTGTTGTGTTTCCTCAATCTCTTCATCTGTAGAGTCCTCATTTTCTAATTCTTCATTTTGATCTGTGTCATCTGTAACTAATTCTTCATTATTAGTCGCTATTTGATTGTCATCAGACATACCAAAAAGATCAACTATCTCTGGCAATACGCCTTTTCTTGATAAATAAAGAGATTGGGTTTTAGTATAACGCATGCATACATTGGCTTTCTCATCTTGAAAATCCCAAGGTTGTAAGGTTATCAAATCACCTTCCCTTACCCATTGCCTTCTACGCATTTTACCAGGGATTCGGGCCAAACGAGTTTGTCCATCTTCACAGACTGAACGTACTCTTCGGCCACCAAGAATCTGATCTGCTATCGCAAACATTTCGTTTACTTTTCTATTGGGTAAAGGTACTCTGATACGATCCCCAGTGCCTGATTCAAGACGTGCAAGAAGTTCTGCATCGACCTTCTCTTCTCTACGAGCCACGTACTTCGGTCGAGAGTCACCTATGTGAAGTTGGGCATTAATTATCTAAGTTAAAGGAAAGATTGTGCGGCTTCATTAACTACTCCTAGTAGAGATTCGGAGAGTGGTCCAATACCGAATAAAATAGATGCTAGGGCACAAAATATTATTGCAATCCTCAAATATATAGCAAGACTAAGTGGTTTCTCAGAAACTGGTTCTTCAAAAAACATAATTAAGCCTATTCGCAAATAATAGAATAGTGAAATAGCACTATTAATCACAATTGCTAATGCTAACCAGAATATTAGATTAACACTAATTGCCCAGGGCAGTATTGCTGCAGAAGTAATACTTCCCGTACCTGCTGAAACATTTACTATCCCGTTGATCATCAAAAGTTTTGATAGGAATCCTGAGAGTGGAGGTACGCCTGCTAAAGAAAGCATAAAAATAAACATAGAAATTGCAATAATGGGATCTCTTTTTACTAATCCATTTAAGCCACTCAGATGGTGGCTGTTACCTTCTATCTCAATTAGAGAAAGAACTAGGAACGCTCCTAATTTGAATAAAACAAGAATAGTGAGATGAAACATGACTGCAGTTAATATCAGTGTATTTGCTTCATCACTCCCTAGACCGCTACCAATTGCAGCAATTGCAGCGAGCATATAACCTGCATGAGCAACACTAGAATAAGCTAAGATACGTTTTGGATTATCACTAGTTAGTGCAGCTAAATTACCCCAAGTCATAGTAACTACAGAAATTATTGCAATTGCTATCATCCAATATGCTTGCTCGCCATCTTGGGGAGCGGCAAGAATAAGGAGAATTCTCATTATGGCAACAAAACCCATTGCTTTGGATGCTGTAGCGAGAAGTCCAGCAATTGGAGAAGAGGCCCCTGAATATGCATCAGGGGTTGCTAAATGAAATGGTGCTGCACCTACTTTGAAACCAAAAGCAACAAGCATTAGGCCCATTCCTACTCCTGCTAATGAATCTAAATTTTCCATCTCTGACCATGAAGTGGCTAGAGAAGTTATCTCAAGATTACCATTCCATAGATATAAAAGAGACATTCCATAGATGCCAACTGCAGAAGCAACTGATCCAACAATGAAGTATTTTGTTCCAGCCTCTCCTCCAATATCACTTTCTTTATGGAAACCAACTAGAATATACGAAGAAAGTGAAGCTAACTCAAGGCAGACAAAAAGCATAAACAAATGGTTTGATTTAGCCATTAAACACATTCCCAATCCAACCATCAATAATAAGATATAGAAATCCACTTGACGGCGATTATTCATCAATACAGTAATCTTACTATTGTATGATTCTTCTGAATCATTGTTGTTTGGGATTTGGGCATTTGGATTAGAGGGTAGACGATAGATTGAGGCTATAGAAGTTAACAATAAGGCTGAAGTAAATATAATAGAAAATAAACTAGTGAATTGATTTATGACCATAATGTTGTCGATACTTCCAGTTGTTTTATCCTGTAGCATAATGAATGACATTATGAAAGCTAAAGCAAAAGTTATGATTGCAACAATATTGGGAATAACAGGATTGGCAACTTGAGCGAATCTCGTTCCTCCGAAGAATACTGGAATCTTAGTTTTTGTAAGTGGTATTCTTATCTTTGCATCACCAAGATTGGGGATTAAAATCATCAACACTACTCCAATAGCCATGATTAACTCGGGAATTAAAAGCCCCCATGATATTTCACCTAACGAACTCATTGCAGTACCTCCCATAGCCAATCGATACTAGGTTCCCAAATATCGACATTTTGTAATGCACCAACCAATCTCTCAGTTACGAAACTAGTACTCCATGCTGACATCATATCCCAAAAGATGAAAGGAAATATTCCAAAGATGATAGTGAGAATACCTAATATAAACATACCAGTATTCTCATGCCATGTTATATCGCGAGGTTTTTCCCCCTGAAGGCTATCTGGAAGTGTACCATGATTAGGATCATCAGATTCAAAGATAGTACGTTGCATTGATGTCAAGTAATATGTTGCAGTTATTATAAGAGTTAGAGTAGGCAACATGACCAACCAACCAAAAGACATCCAGAAAGCAATTAATATTGCAACTTCAGCCACAAATCCAGCCATCAAGGGTAAACCAAGACTAGCCATCCAACCTAACATCATATGGCCTGAGAGATACGGGGAATGATGTGCAATGCCCCTCATAGAGCCAATTTCAAGTGTATGGTAATGATGTTTGAATGCACCCGCTACTGCAAATAATAAGGGACTGATTATTCCATGTGCGAACATCATGAATAAAGCTCCAGCGATACCTAATGGTTGCATTGTTGCAATACCAAGGAAAATCAAGCCCATATGAGATACAGAGGAATAAGCGACCATTCTCTTTAGATTAGTCTGACCCATACAAACCCATGCCCCATATACTAAACTCGCCATTCCCAAAAATACCAAAAGAGGAATGAAAATTATTGTAGATTCAGGGAAAATAGTTACAGCCACTCTGAGAAATCCATATGCGCCCATCTTTAACATCACACCAGCAAGTAACATGGAACCCGCTGTTGGCGCCTGAACGTGTGCATCAGGAAGCCATGTATGAACTGGAACACTTGGCATTTTAGTTGCGAAACCTATGAGCAATAATATCCAAACAAAATGCCTAAGCCCTTCACTTGGAATGAGATTATCTTGCGCGGTCATTTGAACTAAATCGAAATGATGTCCAGTCATGCTCCCAAGGCCGGGGATAGAGGTAGTATGGAAATACATCACCAATATTCCTATTAACATAAATACACTGGCTGTAAAAGTATAAATGAAGAATTTCATAGCAGCATATTTCCTATCATCTCCACCCCACAAAAGAATAAGCAGGAACATAGGTATCAAAGTAAGTTCCCAAAATACATAAAACATGAATAGATCGAGTGCTACGAAAACTCCCAATAATGCTCCTTCCATAATTAATAACAAGGGATGGAAAAGATGACCTCTTTTTGCATCCCATTCAACCAACATAGAAATTGGAATAAGTAGAGATGTGAGCCATATCATGGGAAATGAAAGTGCATCAGTGCCCACTTTCCATTGTACCCCTATTGATGAAATTAATGAAAAATGTTCATTCGTCATTACGTACTCTCCTTGTAATATATTAGTCCAATCTATGTCTCCTATTATGCCAAAGAAAAGCATAGTTGCAATTACAAACATTGCTAATGCAATACCCATACTAATATTACGAGTGAATTTTATTAAATTATTCGCTATATCTTTTGGCAACACTTGCGGGAGTATGAGTAATATTAGTCCAGTAAATATTGGCATAATAGTCAATATTGTAAGTATATCCAGACTCAAGTATTCAACCCCCATATTAATACAAATATTGAGAGCATTCCAACTGCTGCCATAAGAATATAGTCACGTGCACTACCTGTCGTAATACTTCTAACTTGTAATGAACTAGAAACTGATTTGGATTCGACCTGTTTAATCAAACCATCAATTATTGTTCGATCGAACCATGCTGTTAAATCTGCAAAGGGAGTTACTGTTTTAGATAATATATACTCATAAACATTATCGAAATACAATCTATTCTGAAGTGCTTCAGCGAGTTGAGATTTGGAAAGTTCTTCGACATCTTGGGATCCAAACTTATCAGATAAGGAAACTAACCAACCAATTATTGGTATTGCTTTTTCGCCTTCCTTTAGCCTTCCTCCATGAACACGTGCTGCCACTATTGGGCCAATTATGAATGATAGGAGGATAGTAATCCAACCAACTATCCTGGCGTCCATATCAGCAGGGAGAAAAGCAAATTCTAACTTGTATATTATTGACCCAAGTATGCCTTTTTCCCCATTTAATGTTAGAATATCAGATTCTTCTGATAAAAACTCCACCACACCAAACAGGGCCAAAACAAAGCCGCCGATTGCAGTAATGAGTGTGAGAATTAGTAAAGGTTCTCTAATCCAAGGAGTTGATTCATGAACATGGTTGACGACATCATTTTTAGGCTCTCCTGCAAATGTCATGAACCACATTCTTGACATATAAAATCCTGTCATACCAGCAGTAGCAAGAATAAGTATTGCGGGGAAAAACATTATTGGTTCATATTCTAAGGCGGCTTTCCATGTTTCGGCAATTATTCCTTCTTTGGACCAAAATCCACCAATCAAAGGAACTCCTATTATAGACATTGATCCGAACATCATTGCAGTAGCAGTTATGGGCATCTTTGATGCCAAACCGCCCATATTCCGCATGTCTTGAGGATCAAAATCGTGATGATCGGCGTCATCATGAAGATGGTCGTGTGCATGGTGAACTTCATGGATAACTGAACCACTTGCCATGAAGAGCATGCCTTTGGCCATTGCATGATTAAACAAATGAAACATTGATGCTCCAAACGTAATTGTTGCAGCATGGTGATGACCGGTATTATAAAACCAAAGAGCAACTCCTAAGCCAGTAAAAATATACGCCAATTGACTCATGGTTGAATAAGCTAATACTTTTTTGATATCGTTCTGTACAAATGCTATAGATGCTGCCATAAATGCAGTTATTCCTCCAATAAAGGCCACGATTATTCCTAAATTTTCTAGCCCATATACTCCAATTCCACTGTGAACATCTACAAAGGGAACCATTCTAGCTACCAAGTATAATCCCGCATTCACCATTGTTGCAGCGTGTATCAAGGCAGATACAGGAGTAGGACCTTCCATGGCATCAGGTAACCAAACATGTAATGGGAATTGAGCAGATTTACCCACTGCACCGATGAACAGTAGTAATAAAGCCCAAAATAATTGATTAGAATCAACTAAGGCTCCAGAAACCCCGGTTGATGGATCAGCAAAAATTATTTCAAAATCTAACGAGCCGTATATATCATAAAGAATAAATAATCCTACCATCAAGAAAACATCGCCAATTCTTGTAGTTAGGAATGCCTTCTTTGCAGCATTAGCAGCACTAACTTTCCAATAATAGAATCCAATTAAGAGATATGAACAAAGTCCCATAATTTCCCAGAATATAAAGAGCCAGAGGAAGCTATCGGCGAGTACCATACCAAACATGCCCATGCTGAAAAGAACGAATTCAGCATAAAAGCGATGATTTCTATCTTCATTAATTGGATCGGTATTCATGTATCCCAAACTAAACCAGCAAATTAAGAAGCAAAGAAAGGTGGCGACGAATAGTATCATTAAACTTACTGCATCAATCCATATTCCAACACCTATAACTCTGGAATCTTGAGTTATAGTGTAATCTGATTGAAGGAAGTCAAAGGATATCCATTCAAACCACTCCACTACTGATTGATCTGAGAAATTTGCAGATCCAGATAAATAATCAACTAATATCCATAATGCTACGCTAAGCGAAATAAGAAGCGCGCCTAACCCTAAAATTCCCCCTTCTTTGAATTTATTTTTCCAAGTATAATTTTTATTGAAAATCTGTCCAACTATGAGTATTGTAGGAAATGCTAAAAATGGCACTAAAACAATTAAAAATGCTGCATCAACTGACTCCCATCTCAAACCGAATTTAAGTATGGGAACTAAAAATAATATTGGAATGAGAGGATATAGTAAAGGATATTCATGTTTTGTCTGTTCCATAATCTCACCTCAATTCTTCAGTATGTTAGCATCTTCAAGAGATATGGTATCTTGTGTGCTGTACATAGACAACAAGATTGCCAAACCAATAGCAACTTCAGCAGCAGCTATGGCAATAGCGATAGCAGTAAAGACCCACCCATTTACATCGCTATAATGCATTGCACCAGCAACGAAATTTAGATTTGCAGAATTCAGCATAAGTTCTATACACATGAGGACAACAATGGCATTTTTATGATAAAAAGTACCTAATAACCCTATTCCAAATAGAATTACACCTAAACCAACTATCCAACTAGGATCTATCATTACTCTTCCTCCTTTTTATCGGATACGATTCTCTTGGGTCTTTTAATTTCGATATTATCGGTAACTTCTCCTCGGATATCCCAAACAAGATTAATTAAACGCTCATCTCGAACGAGATAGGAGGCTCCAATCATCGCCATTGCAAGAAGTACTCCCAGTACAACAGTGGCAAAAGCCCACTCATTGAATATTGAATCAGCAAATTCAATAGTCGTAGGAGGGGTTCCCGGAGACCCCCACATCGAATGAGAATTTACTTCTTTTAATAATAGGAGAACGAACATAAAAACCCCCAGAGAAGTTAAACTGGAAATTGCTCTCATTAGTAGTCGGCCTCCTGAATCTGACGGCGAGTCAGCATAACTCCGAATTGAACGACTAACATTACTGATCCAAGGTATACTAAAATTTGTATTGCTGCCAACATTTCAGCACCTGCAAGAACAAAAACACCAGCAACAGCAATGAAAGTTAACATAAGTGAAAGTAAAGAGTGGGCGACCCTCTTTGAGAAAACACATCCTAGAGCCCCTATTATCGCCAGTATAGCTAGAATAACAAATACGATTGCTTGAAAATCAATAGACAAAATTATGCCTCCAATTTAGCAGCTTTCCTTGCGCGCTTAGCCTTCTCTTTTCCTGCACGTTTTGCTAGTTCCATGTCAACTCTTTCTTGATGGACGGCAGGTAAAAGGCGTGTGCGACTAGCATCCATCCATAGTTGTTCACGAGAATACCCGGTCATTCCGTCATATTCATTTGTCATAAAAAATGATTCGAATGGGCATGCTTCTGCACATAAACCACAGAACATACAACGGCCTAAATCTATTCTACCTGATACAATATCTTCTTCTGCTGGCCTTAGAAGTGATGTATCAACATCCTCTATACCGGAGCCGTCTTGCCAGCGAACAGTAGCCATATCCCCCGTTATATCTATAATCTCGGCAAAATCATATTGTTGTGGCGGTGCAGCATGCTCATTAACGAGATCAAATTCTTCTATCTGGTTGAAATTTTCTTTCTCCTTCGCTGCTAATCCACCGGCTTCTAATTCACTTCCATAACCATGCCAATCATCACCCTCATTAGTAGTATCAAGTACATTCACTCTAGTTTCACTAGTCATATGTAAGCAGTCATTAGGACACGCACGCACGCACGCCTTACAGGCAGTACAGGTTTCCCAAACGATGCCGATACGGCCATTGTAATTTCCGGGAACAAACAGCCATGGCTCTAAATCTTCAAGACGTTCATAAGGATACATGATAGTGACTGGCCTTTCCAAAAACGGTAGTACTGGAGACGATTCACGATCTGCAGAATATATTTGTCCGACTGAAGGGTGATTTTTCCCTACTCTGTTAATTGTAAATTCATCAGCCATTGTAGCTTCTTGTGTGTGGTAATTATTTCTAAGAAATTTAGCCTTTCCAATATATGGAACTGTTCGTAGTGCGGTTTTCATAGTAATCCACATGGGCTTTATCACTAAATTACGAAAATTTGGTGTTGCATGCGGATGTCCCGTGTTGTATTCTTGATTTTCAATCATTGATTCACCTCCTCTCTACTTTCTTTGACTGCCTGGATATGCCTTTGATAATGTCTGTGTACTATATGGGCGTCTAGACTTTGCTAATGCCTCTTCATCCTCATCTATGGCATAAATTACAAAGAAGAAGATAGCTACAAGTGTAAGGACGGGCGCTACCCAAATTGGCCATCCGGAATCAGTCCAAACTTCAAGACGTAAGAATGTAGCAACTACAAGATTAACGATAGAGAGCGGGAGAAGATACAACCAACCAAATTCAAGTATTTGATCTGTACGAATGCGATGTAATGATGCTCTTATCCAGACAAAAAACGCAAATAAAATCCATGCCTTAAGTAATACCCAAATAAGTCCGGGAACTATCGTAAATAATATTTCAAATAAATTCCCAATTAATGGCAATGCTGACAAGGAATCTTCGAATGGAAACTCCCAACCCCCCAAAAAAAACATAGCAAATAAGATACATGCTGCATACGCCCTCATCATCTCAACCGCAAACATAAGGCCCCAACGAATCCCTCCATACTCTGTCCACCATCCTTCAACCAGTTCAGCTTCTGCTTCTGGCATATCAAATGGTATACGTTCGACTTCTGCAATCATAGTAACAAGAAATAAAACCGCGCCAAGAGGGAGAATAAAAATATTCCAAGTATCAGAAGTCTCAATTTGAAAATCTACAATCTCTAGAATATTAAAAGAGCCGCTAACTACTGCAATGCTTAGAACTGTTATTAGTAAAGGTATTTCATATGCAGTCAATTGAGCAGCAGAACGCATACCTCCAATTAGAGTATATTTGTTATTAGATGCCCATCCAGCGAAAAACACACCCAAAGGTGCAACTCCAAATATTGCCATCATGAATATTAATGATAAATCTGGATTAGCGGCCCATATATGCGGGCCAAATGGAATAAATGCATAAACCATTATAGTAGTTGCAATTATTATTACAGGTGCTACTTCAAACACTAATTTATCTGCTTTCTTTGGAACAATGTGTTCTTTAGTTGCGAATTTTAGGAAATCTGCAAGTGCTTGGAAGAACCCTGGGAATAGAAACCATATTCCATGATAACCACGATTATTTACTCTAGAAATAGTTTCATGATGATGTTCATTTCCAAATGATTCATTTAATTTTTTATTTATGAACCCAATTGGGCTGCCCATGCCCATGGGTAATTTATTCCACCAATCTCCGGCCGTGGCACTACTTTCACCAATCCAAAGACTACGTAATGAAGTAGTTGCGCCAATTCTATCCATTAGTCTGGCTATGAACTTGCGCTCAATGTATGGAACAACCATGAGAGTGAGCATCATAACTGTGAAAACTACTGTACACATTATTGTAGCTATAAAAAATGATTCTAATGCTGGTTGAATTGTTGCAAAGTCTGTTTGTATAGATTCAGGAAGTAAATCATGAGTTGTGTCCATAGACCATCCTATTATGGACTCGGTCCAACCACGTACATCTAACCAATCACTACTAGTCATCTAATCACCTATCAGTTTCTCCAATACAAGGATCAAAAGAACCCATAATTGCAGGTATATCTGCAACTTTATAGCCTATCATGCACTTAGATGCATATGGGATTGTGATGAATATAGGGGATCTAATGGAAACTCGATATGGCATTTTTCCTCTTCCCTCTCCTCCTCCTGCTATGTAAAACATTGATTCACCTCTACTATCTTCAAAGTGATGTGATCCACTAGTACCTTCGGGGGCACGAGAAGGTGCTTTGGCTAATATTTTAGGATCTCCAGGTTCATGATAAGTTTCTGCCCCTCCGGGCATTTTATCAAGTGCCTGTAAAACTAAATTAGCACTTTGAATCATTTCTTCGACCCTTATCCTATAACGATCATAGCAATCGGCACCCTTGATTGAAGAACGTTCTACTGCAGGAGACCAGTCTAGTTCAGAGTAAACTGAATAAGGATGTGAAGTACGAATATCATGATTAACTCCTCCTGCACGAAGATTTGGTCCAGAGACGCCATGGTTTATCATTTCCTCTGGTTTGGCATAACCGACCCCTTGGCTTCTAATTAAGAAAATTGTACTTTCATCGAAAAGAGATTCATATTCTTGTATACGATCTAGGAATAGAGATAATTTATGCCTAGCACGCATAGCGAAACCATGTGGTAAATCACGCTTCACCCCTCCGACTCGGGGAAAATTGTAGTGCATCCTAGAACCGCCCAATTCTTGTAATAAATCCATCATCATTTCTCTTTCACGTAGACACCAAACCATAACAGTAAGATTGCCAATATCTGGACCATAAGCACCCAGCCACATTAAATGACTAGCTATACGTTGTAATTCAACTGCTACAAGGCGAATATATTCTGCCCTTTCAGGAACCTCGACGCCTAGTAAATCCTCAGCAGCATAAATATAGGCATGAGACCACGTATTTGCACTTGCATAACACAATCTATCGCAATATGTAGTTATTTGAGTAAAATCTCGAGATTCACAAATCTTCTCAACACCTCTGTGAATATATCCTAAATCGGGCTCGGTATCAACAACTGTTTCTCCATCAACTTTTACCTTTAATGTCCAGAGTCCGTGAGTCATAGGATGCTGGGGGCCCATTGAAATCCACATTTCTGCCATCTTTTCACCTCATTTAATTCTCTCAGAATCCGCTGGTTTTCTCTTAAAACCTTGAACATCATCATACATTTCTTCAAAATTATGATATCTTAATTTATGTTGTTTCTGTAACGGGTGATAACCTTTAG
>Ga0302118_10000427_pt1 | contig 19713 bp, 18 predicted proteins | sample AG5_331_MG_FD_203126 | JGI IMG/M metagenome (GOLD analysis project Ga0302118, IMG submission 203126) | Marine microbial communities from Western Arctic Ocean, Canada - AG5_33.1 | ecosystem: Environmental > Aquatic > Marine > Oceanic | place: Canada: Western Arctic Ocean | collected 2017-10-01 | reverse complement strand
AAAGCGATCATGCAAACGGCTGGGTTGGCCTTGCCAAAACTCGAACTGCGTTGGGCGAAGACAAAAGCCTACCCACGGCTGCGGCCTTTCAATTACTGAGCCTTGGGTTTGCTTATCAAGCTGAATCACATTCAGCTCAAGATCTGCAAGACCAGGCACCACTTGGCTTTGGGGGGTGGCCGCGGCACTCAATTGGCTAGCCCGAGGGCGACTAGTAAAATAGGCATCTGCAATGATCTCTGGCACCAAGACGACTGTTCCAGAAATGCGCACTTGCCGTTCCAATGGTTGCCAATAAAACAACACCGACGCTTGTGGGTTCTGGGCTATATCCTGGCCTTTATGGCTGCGGCTATCTGTGTACCATACTAGGCCATCCGCATTGTAGCTTTTCATCAGTACGATACGGGCACTAGGCATACCCGATGAGGACACTGTTGCTAAAGCCATAGAGGTCGCATCCAAAGGGCAAGCAACTTCGGCTTCGCCCAACCAATGGGAAAACTGCTGCCATGGATCTAAAGCTAAGTTTTGCCGGCGCAAACCTGCCGCCTCGTATTCACGTCGATAATCTTTATAGTCTTGAGAGGACATCCAGCCTTCCTAAATAAAGTTAATAACAACCAAGCCGCTATTATATGCTGCTGCGGCCATGTCCGAAACTGTTGTGGATCAAGCTTGTAAACAAGTTAGCTAATTTTTCACCCAACATGTGACGTAAAAATGCGTAAAGTGTTGCTGCACTAGCGGGTCAAGTTATCAAATAAGCAATTTTTAATGTAAAATTCTCGGTTACTTTTATTCGCTTCGCTGGCTGCCATCACACGCCGTACAAGAAAGGTCATATTTCATGAGCTCCAACTCTTTCGTTTTTCGCTTCTTGACTAAAATTTTACTACCAATAGCCATTATTGCTGGAGCTGTATCTGGTTTTATTTACCTCAAAAACTCCCAACCAGAAGTGCCAGCAAAACCTATTACAGAGCAAGTGTGGGGGGTTTCAACCCATTTGGTGGAATTACAAGACATCGCCCCAGAAGTCACACTTTACGGGGCTGTAGAAGCCGGCGAAACAGCTCAATTAAGCTCAACAGTGAGCGCTTTTGTAACCCAAGTGAATGTTGGTCGTGGGGACAGTGTTAGTAAAGGACAAAAATTAGTCATATTAGATGACAGCGAATTACGCTTAACACTGGCCCAACGAAAGGCCAGCCTAAGGGATGTTGAAGCGCGGATTAAGAGCGAGATAAACAGCAACAAAACTAACCAGCTAGCGCTAATAATCGAACAGCAACTGCAAGCCATCAACCAAAAGAACTTTGAGCGCCAACAACAACTGGTAGCACAAAAGGTAGCGCCCACTTCGCGCTTAGAAGACGCCACTCGAGCTCTGCAACAACAGCAACTATCTTTGCTTAACCGTAAAAATACCATTGCAGATCACCCAAATCGTATCGCTCAACTTGATTCGCAAGTGACTCAAAGCAAAATTCAGCTGCAGTTTGCTGAGCTCGACTTAGGACGCACTAACATCGTGGCACCGTTCGATGGTCGCATACTGAGTGTGAATACAGCGTCAGGCAACCGTGTTCGTAACGGCGATCGTGTAATTACTCTTTATAATACCCAAAGCCTAGAAGTACGCAGCCAAATACCTGCCCGATACCTACCAATGATGCAAACTGCCGATTCTGGTCGAGGGCTAAAAGCTAGCATTTTTCATCATGGCCAAACATATCACTTAACGTTAGATCGCTTATCCGCGGAAGCCTCAAATAGCCAAGGCGGTATTGACGCCTTCTTTATCTTAGATGGCAACCAAAATATTGAAGTAGGCAGAAACTTACAGGTTACCGTTAAACTTCCGACAGAAGCCAATGTTGCAGCCTTACCAGCAATAGCCATCTATGGTCAAAATCGCGTTTACCGCATTGTAGAACAACGCCTAGAAGCGGTAGACATTCAACGCGTGGGAGACTGGACAAGCCCAACTGGCGAGAGTTTAACCCTGGTACGAAGTGCTGAGTTGCGTAGTGGTGACCACGTTTTAATGACACAACTTCCCAACGCCGTTACTGGCTTATTAGTCGAAACGCGCTAGTCGGAGCATAAGCACATGATGCAATCATTTATTCGCCTTTTTGCCAATCATAAAGTAGCTCCTAACTTATTGATGTTATTGTTATTTTTATCTGGTGCTTATGGCTTAAAGCAGCTTAACACTCAGTTTTTTCCAGACTTCGCCGTAGACGTTGTGATGGTTAACATTGCTTGGCCTGGCGCTTCTGCAGAAGATGTTCAAAGCAACATCACCATCCCTGTTGAGCAAGAACTTAAGAGCGTTGCCAATGTAAGCAAGGTGAATTCCAGCACTTACCGTGGTGGTGTGACTATCTGGCTAGATGTAGATAGTGGCGCCGATTTTACAGAAACCACTAATGCCATCAAACAACGTGTGGATGCGGTAGGCAACATGCCTGCTGATGCTGAAGAGCCCACCGTTGAACAGTTTGTTATGTATGAAAACGTTGGCAATCTAATGATTACAACAGACGGACCTGTGGATGAGCTCACAAGTTTAGCCCGCCAAGCGGAACGGGAATTGCTAGCCAAAGGTATCAGTAAAATCAACTTTACCGGATTACCAAATCGAGAAATTGCCATTCAAGTCGATACCAGCACCCTACACGACCTGGGTTTATCGCTGCAAAGTATAGCGGGGCTTATCAGCAACCAAAGCCAAGACGTAATGGCTGGCACTGCGGGCCGTAGCGATGGTTCAAAACAATTACGCGCTATCGGAAAAGTGTCCGACGTACACAGCTTTGAACAGCTTCCCCTACTTACCGGAGACAATGCTCAGTTACTTCGCTTAGGCGACGTAGCAGACATTAGCCTACGTCCCAGGGAAGATCAAAGCAGCATTAGTTATCACGGCAAACCCGCTATACAACTAGCCATCATGCGCAGCCAAAATGACGACACCATTAAAACCGCCGACATCATGAACGCATGGGTCCTAGACGCACGAGATCGCTTCCCTAAGGGCGTAGATATCGTGGTGTATGATGAAGCCTGGCTTCTATTGAAGGCCCGTATTACCTTGTTAATTAACAACGGCGCCACAGGTTTAATTTTTGTGGTGGGCTTGTTATTTCTTTTCCTCAACTCCCGAGTGGCATTTTGGGTCGCCATGGGCATTCCAGCCTCCCTGCTAGCAACTTGGGGTGTAATGTACTATATCGGTGGTTCTATCAACATGCTCAGCCTTTTTGGAATGATCATGGCCCTGGGTATCATTGTAGATGATGCCATAGTGGTGGGTGAAGACACTCTCTCCCACTCTCAACAAGGAGAACCCGCATTACAAGCGGCACTAGGTGGTGCTCAGCGTATGATGGGGCCCGTTGCAGCTTCTTCGTTAACAACTATAGCGGCCTTTTTACCTTTATTATTGATTGGCGGACCCATAGGTAGCATCCTATCTGATATCCCTATTGTGGTAATTTGTGTCATTTTAGTCTCTTTAGTTGAGTGCTTTTTAATCTTACCAGGCCACCTGCACCATGCCCTTAAGAACCGCGAGAAGAAAAAACCTTCGCGCTGGCGCACCTCCTTTGACCAAGGTTTTGAAAACTTTAAAAACAACCTCTTCCGGCCTGCAGTGAGCTTTGCTATTGATTTTCGCTTAGTGACTTTCAGCCTGGCCATCACTGCATTAATATTGGCCGTGGGCTTGTTAGCGGGTGGACGGCTTCAATTTGCCTTTTTTCCAAGTGTAGATGGGGACAATTTACGAGCCAACGTGCAGTTTAGTAGTGGCACACCGGCCAGTGAAGTAGCAGCTTACCTCGTTAAAGTAGAAGACGCTTTGCTAGAAACTGAAGCTGAGCTTGGAGGCAAGTTGATTCGCGAACGAGCTTCCTATTTTGGCGCTCACATGCTGTCTAAGGACGGTATTTCTAGCCGTGACCAAATTGCATTATTACGGGTAGAGCTAGATAGTACACACTTAAGACCCGTCTCTAACGCTGAATTTATAGACACCTGGAATAATAAAATACCGCGAGTACCTGGATTAGAGAAAATTATCATCGATCAACCTGAATCTGGCCCTCCAGGCAAGCCTATTGAGGCTAACATCACCGGTGCTAGCGCCAGCGTGATGAAAGAAGTAGCCCTCCAGCTGCAGACCTCACTAAAGACCTTTAGCGGCGTACAGAATATTGACGACAACCTTCCTTACGGTATGGAACAGCTAATCTTTAGCTTAACCCCAGAGGCGACCACCTTAGGCCTGACAAGTGCCGATATCGGCCGCCAACTAAGGTATGCCTTTGATGGTGTAACCGTGCAAAGTTTTTACCTTGGTGCAGACGAAATTGACGTGCGTCTTATGTTGAAAGACCAAGATCGCAATAACCTTTCAACTTTGTATGCCCTACCCATTATTCTACCCTCGGGAAGCACCGTGCCTTTGTTAGAATTAGTGGAGTTTAGCTCTCGCCGAGGTATTGATAAGTTCCGTAGTGAAAACGGTCAGCTGATGGTGACCGTGCAAGCAGATGTGGATGTAGCTGTAACCAACGCTAACGTAGTTATTGAGGCCTTAAAGAACGACACCATTCCGAACCTTGAACGGCAATATGGCGTACAAATCAGTTTTGGTGGAACTAAAGCTGATGAAGAAGAGACCTTAGGTGAAATGATAACCGGCTTAGCCTTAGCCCTTGTGCTTATTTACATTGTTTTAGCATGGGTATTTGCATCCTACACATGGCCTATTGCGGTAATGTTTACCATACCTTTTGGTTTAACCGGAGCTGTTTTAGGCCACCTTGTTATGGATAGAGACCTTACTATTCTGTCATTATTTGGCTTGTTTGGCTTATCAGGCATCGTCATTAATAACAGCATTGTATTACTGTCTTTCTATAAGGAATATCGTGAAAAAGGCATGGAGCCTAAAGAGGCCATAGTAGAAGCTGCCTGCCAACGTTTACGGGCGGTGCTATTAACTTCTATGACCACCATCGCCGGGCTAACACCAATATTGTTCGAGGAGTCACTACAGGCGCAATTCCTTATTCCAATGGCTATTTCAATCGTCTTTGGTTTGGCGCTTGGCACCTTATTGATCCTCTTCGTAGTGCCTTCCATGGTGTTAATGTTAGAGAACTTAACGGCTACCGTTACGGGAAAAAACGCAGCACTTAACCTGAAATAGGTTTAAAATAAACGCAACTGCTGTTGCGGGATTGGGGCTTTTAGTTTGAGCCCTAATCCCAATAAACGCACACCTTGCGCTTGTTGTTGTGGCCCACCACCCTCAAAAGCCACCCGTAACAATACCTTAAAAAAGTCTAAGTCGATGTCTGTGCTGGCTTGCTCTCGAGTTAGCTGAGAAAAATCAGCAAACTTCAGCTTCAATACCAAGCCTGCAACTGCATAATTCCCCGAGAGCTTTTTCCAACGCTCCATCAACTGCTCATACAAGGGGAGCAAGGCATTACTACAGTCGTCTACGTTAGTTAAGTCTTGAGCGTAGGTATTCTCTACGGATACAGATTTACGTACACGGCTGGTTTGTACGGGCCTATCGTCCTCACCAAAGCGACGTAAGGCTAAAGCTTCCCCCATACGGCCGAATTTATTCTCTAATTCCAGTTCACTAAATGGCCGTAGATCGGCGCAGGTATGGATACCTTGAGCGGCTAATTTAGCAGCGCTAACTGGCCCGATACCCGGTATTTTTTTAACCGGTAATTGTGCACTAAAACTATCTACCTCTTCGGGCTTCACCACGAATAAGCCGTTAGGTTTACGCCAATCGCTTGCGACCTTTGCAATAAACTTGTTAGGCGCTACACCTGCAGAAATTATAATGCCTACTTCGGCTTCAACTTCGGCCCGAATCTGTTGCGCAATACGGGTTGCACTGCCATCAAATAAGGTTGATTCACTCACATCTATAAAGGCCTCATCTAATGACAAAGGCTCTATAGTGTCTGAATAACGCCGAAAAATAGCCATAATTTGCTGTGACACAGCTCGATACAACGCCATACGTCCGGGCAATATCAATAACTCTGGGCAGGCACGCAATGCTTGGGAGGAGGGCATAGCGGAATGAATACCAAATTTACGTGCGGGATAATTGCAGGTGGCTATGACTCCTCTACTATTCGCTGCCCCACCAATAGCAATCGGCCGATCACAATAACTGGGCACATCTCGCATTTCAACAGCGGCGTAAAAACAATCACAATCGCAATGTATTATCTTTCGATTCACCTATCTGTCGCCCTTATAAACAACTGTACATATAACCAGCATTTTACCTATAATTAAGCAGAGATCAAGCTTAACGATAATCCTGACTAATCCCTGCCTAGCGCTAGCGCAGGTAAAGCTATATTATGGCGGTTGCTTATTTTGGCCTTAACGAGATCTATATGGACCAACAAACACAAACAGAACTTGAAGCAGCAGCCTTTCGCACCTTGGTTAAACATTTAGATAACCGCAAAGATGTACAGAACATCGACCTAATGATATTGGCAGGATTTTGTCGAAATTGCATGAGCAAGTGGCTTATGGCTGCAGCTGAGGAAAAGGGTGTTGCCATGGATTATGATCAAGCTCGCGAGCATGTCTATTGCATGCCTTACGGGGAATGGAAAGACAATCACCAGTTGCCAGCAACTGAAGCACAAATGACGGCTCTTTCAGCCATCGAAAAAGCCAAAAAAATGGCCAAGGATTAGCTCAATGACTACCTTATCAGCACCTTCCAGTTCTCGCCTGCTCATGAAAGCACTTGAAGACAAGGTAACGCTATTGATAAGCCAAAGTTTGGTAACCGCCTTGGAAATTGCACAACTGCAGCAGGAAAATGCACGCTTAATCACCCTGCTAGAGGAAGAGGACATTCCCACAGCAAAGCTTGTTCATCCCTAGAAGAGTCCTGCTGCCTATGAATATCCTCGCCTTTTTGCGCAAGAACGCCGGATTAACGAGTTTGGTTATATTATTTATCGTCGCATTTTTACTTAAGAATGCAGAGAAAACTACATTAGATGGGGCTCAGATTGACCGATTAGAAACCTTAACTATACCCAGCCCTCCTAGGATCGCTAAGGACAACTCAGTCGCCAAAACACCCGCGGATTCCAGCAGCGCTAAGGACCCGATAATCTCGAAGCCAAACCCCGTACCCCGGGCAGTTTCTAGCGCTAATGTGGCAACTATAATTAGTCATGCAATTGAATCAAGCTTACGTCCGGAAGTGGAGCCATTACCTGATTTTTCAGCCATTCTTGATGTTAAAACAAAAAAGACTCGTTTTTTTAATTATTTAGGGCAATTAGCCAAGACAGCAAATGACAAGGTTGTGCAGGTTCGTACAGAAATTCAACGCATGCAGCCTCAACGACTCACCAAACAGCAGCTACAGCGCCTGAACCGTTTGTCAAAAAGTCATAAAATCAAAACTAAAGTGCCTGCAGAACAAATCGATTTACTATTACGCAAGATTGACACAGTACCGGCCGCCTTGGTGTTAGCTCAAGCAGCCAATGAAAGCGCCTGGGGCACCTCTCGCTTCGCAACCCAGGGCAACAACTTATTCGGTCAATGGTGTTTTAGCACGGGCTGTGGCTTGGTACCAAGCGGTCGTCCTGAGGGCGCTACATACGAAGTGCGCAAATTTAAAAATCCACAAAAATCAGTAGATGCCTATATTCGTAACTTAAACTCCCACGCTAGTTATATTGGTTTGCGTCGTATTCGAGAATGCCTAATTAACAATGGCCAAACGGTCAGTGCACGAGCTTTATCTGCAGGGTTGATAAGCTACTCCTCAAGGGGTGTAGACTACATTGATGATATTAGGTCTATGATTAGAAGTAATCAATTAGAACCATGGCGAAAAACTTGGTGGGGGAACGGTAATCAGCACCCTTGTAGTGAGTTAGTGCAACTTGTACGCCCAAAAATGGCTACTGAAGATCCTATTCACGGCATCACTATTCCCGAGACCCCTTAACATGTCGAGACTTGTTTACTCCACCGACCAAGGTCGACTTTGTCCCGATTGTGGTCATGCTCAGTGTCAATGTACCAATGATAGCAGCGCAGTGGGTGATGGTAACGTGCGTATTAGACTGGAAACAAAAGGTCGTAAGGGCAAAGGTGTCACTACCATTACTGGCATCCCCCTGACTGAAGCCGAGTTAAAAAAATTACATAAAGAATTGAAACAAAAAACAAGTTCCGGCGGTTCTGTGAAGGGACACACCCTTGAATTACAAGGTGACCACCGCGATATACTAATGATGTTATTGGCCAACCGGGGTTGGTCTTCTGTGAAAAAGGCAGGTGGATCATGAGTTTAGAATGGCTTTTATTGCCTTTAATTTTAGGTTTAATCTACTGGTGGGACACGAGTGCTGCCAAAGATCGCGCGCGCTCAGCCGCTAAATACCAATGCGAGCAGCAAGACCTTCAATTACTTGATGACACTGTAGCCCTTAAAAAAACTCGCCTAAAACGCGATCATAAGGGCCACATATCTCCGTTACGGCAATTTACTTTTGAATTCAGCAGTGATGGAGAGCAAAGAACTCAAGGAGAACTGCATTTATTAGGTAAGAAAGTGACCCACTTACACTTGGAAGTGCATCGAATACACTAGATTACGTCACAGCCCTAGAGTTTAGCCACCACTCTGCTAGAATGGTCGCCAACATGTTCATATCATTCATTTTGGGGAATTGTTAGTTGTCGAATCTACCAGTCATTATTGGTTTTGGCGGAATAAATGCCGCTGGTCGAACCTCATCCCACCATGGTTATCGGCGCCTTATTGTTGATCACTTAGATACACAAAGCCGGCTAGATACAATGACCGACTTAGCCACGCTGACCAACAAGGCCACCTTCATCAATGGCCTTTACTACATAGCTGGCCCAGAACAAGAACAGGGGAAAGGGCTAACTCAGGCTCAGTTGGCAAAACAACTAGGCGAAGAATTAAAAGACGCGACTCTGATACGTCCTATACGCCCAGAAGCATACGACATTCACCAACTAGTATTAAACAAAGCCGCCGAAATTAGACCCGCGTCGGGTGACTGTACCTGCATACGCATGCGCATGCGCCATTTACCCTCTAGCCTGCCAGACAATTGGCAAGTAAGCACAGTGGACGGTGACACAGTAGAAGTGACCATAAGTGGCGCCTTTTCAGCCATTCTACCAGACACCAAACGCGCACCAGTGAGTGCAGCAGGCCAACTGCCTGATGGATTTGACCCTGGCTCCTTATACCAATCTCGTAACCATCCACGCAATTTACAAATGACTGTGTTTGGCGCATCTGACGCCCTTAGTTCCACGGGCATTGCATGGCAAACGATGCAAGACCATATTGCACCAGACCGTATCGCTGTTTACGCCAGTAACTCAATTGGTCAGCTGGATGACGCAGGTTTTGGCGGTCTGCTAAAAAACCCAAGTACTGGCAAACGTATCACCTCAAAACAAATGCCGTTAGGTTATGGCCAAATGCCCGCTGATTTTGTTAATGCATACTTATTAGGTAGTGTTGGCGCTGTGGGTTCTGCCTTAGGTGCATGTGCGACGTTTCTATATAATCTACGTAATGCAGTTGAAGACATTAAAAGTGGTCGCCGAGATCTAGTCATCGTCGGCGGCAGTGATGCACCCATTACCCCTGAAGTTATGGAAGGCTTTCGCACCATGGGTGCTTTAGCCGAAGACCATGAAGTGTGTGCCTTAGATTCCAGCGATGAACCTAACCTACGCCGGACTTCTCGCCCCTTCTCCAGCAACTGTGGTTTTACCATGGGCGAAGCCTCCCAATGGATTGTGCTCACAAGCGATGATCTCGCCCTCAAACTTGGGGCGCAAATCCATGGTGCAGTGCCTGGCGTATTTGTTAACGCCGATGGCCATAAGAAATCTATATCAGCACCTGGAATAGGTAATTATATTACCCTAGCCAAAGCAGCTGCCCTGACAGAAAGCATGCTAGGCGCGCAGTCGTTACGCCAGCGCTCTTGCGTACAAGCACATGGTACAAGTACACCGCAGAATCGTATAACCGAATCCCACGTCATCAATGAAACTGCTAAAGCATTTGGTATAGATCGCTGGAAAGTAGCTGCAGTTAAAGCTTACCTTGGCCATTCCCAAGGCACAGCAGGAGGTGATCAGCTTGCTGTTTCTTTAGGGGTATGGCGCTATGGAATTTTGCCGGGAATTGCCACTATAGATCACGTTGCGAGCGATGTTCACGACAGTCATCTCGCTATTCAAGCCGCGCACCATGAAGTGGGTATAGAAGGCATTGATACCGTGTTACTGAATTCCAAGGGTTTTGGTGGTAACAATGCCAGTGCAGTACTAATGGGGCCTCATGTGGCCAATCAGCTCATGCTTAAAAAGCATGGCGCTAAAGCGATGCAACAAACGCGCCTAGCCCAAGATGCACATATCGAAGTCTCAGCCGATTACGATTTACAGAGCATGCGGGGCCTGTCTAAGCCAACTTATAAATTTGGCTATAACGTATTAACTGGCGAAGATCTACTCATAAACCGCGACGAAATTCTTATCCCAGGCTATGCAAAAGCTGTGGATTTATCTGTTAGTAATCCATTTGAAGACATGTGTTAACACTTGAACACGTGATCCGTATTTACACTGTGTCACGCCCGCTATTTAAGTCTTAGAACGTTTAAGGTATTAGCAACAGTTTGTAAGGCAATCTCAGATAAGGGCTCCATCCGCAGCTCTGCTAAAACAGCCAACACTCTTGGAAGCATGTCCGGTCGATTAGGCTGTCCTTGCTCCTCTCCTGCCATTGGCATATCCGGTGCGTCAGTTTCTAGTACGATATCTGTTAGCGGTAATGCCTGCGCTAAACGTCTCATCGCCTTAGCTCTGTCATAGGTTAAGGTACCACCAAAGCCTATTTTAAACCCTAACTGGGTAAACGTTTCAGCTTGCTGAAAACTCCCACTAAACCCATGCACAATACCGCCCTGGTCAAATTTCAATTGCCTTAACATCTGGCCTAAACGATCGTTGGCTTTTCGGCTGTGCACAATCAGTGGTAGCTTAGCTTGTTGAGCTAAATGAACCTGTAATACAAACCAATGCTCTTGATGAGCTATGGAAAAACCCTCTAACTCTGTATCTAACGCAAAATCGAGTCCAATTTCACCGACAGCAACAGGGGCGTGACGATCAATGGCATCAGCCAAGTCTGCAAGGTGCAGCTGAGTGTGCTTGTCACTATAATAGGGGTGCAGGCCAAGGGCTAGATGCCAGTATGGGTGCTGCTCACAAAGGGATATTTGCCGGGAAAAAGAGGCTTGTTGGGTTGCAGGAACCACTAGCTGCCCCACCCCTTGGGCAAGGCAAGACTGCCATAAATAGGGCTGCAGAGTTTGCAAGCGAGGGTGGTCCCAATGACAGTGACTGTCAATCAGCTGATGCATGAGCCCCCTCCTTTTAAAAACGTTGTTAGTGCTCCCGAGTTGCACGGAACCGAATGTCGGGCCAGCGCTCTTCCGTTAGACTTAGGTTCACCCTAGACGGCGCCAAGTAGGTTAAGTGTCCCCCACCATCGATAGCCAAATTTTCCGCCGCCTTACGCATAAATTCATCAAGCATTTTAGTATCATCACACTCAACCCAGCGGGCAGTATTGACACTAATAGGCTCATAGATACATTCAACTTTGTACTCATCCTGCAGGCGGTAAGCAACTACTTCAAACTGCAATACACCTACTGCACCTACTATCAGGTCATTGTTTTTACCTGGCATAAACAACTGCGTTGAACCTTCTTCAGATAGCTGCTGCAAACCTTTTTTCAACTGTTTCATCTTCAACGGGTCTTTAAGACGCACTCGACGAAACAACTCAGGGGCAAAGTGAGGAATTCCTGCAAACTTGAGATTTTCACCAGCAGTGAAGGTATCGCCAATCTGAATAGTGCCATGGTTGTGTAAGCCAATAATATCACCAGGCCATGCCTGCTCAACGTTGGAACGCTCACCAGCCATAAAGGTCACTGCATCAGCAACTTTGACGTCTTTTCCTATACGTACATGGCGCATTTTCATGCCGCGTTCATAGCTACCAGAACAAATCCGCATGAAGGCAATACGATCCCGGTGTTTAGGGTCCATATTTGCTTGTATTTTAAATACAAACCCAGTGAATTTAGGCTCTACTGATTGAACCACACGTTCACCCGCATCTCGAGACTCTGGAGCTGGGGCCCATTCAACAAAGTAATCCAGCATTTCACGTATGCCAAAATTAGATAAGGCTGTACCAAAGAAAACCGGTGTCAGCTTGCCCTCTAGGAACAACTTCATATCAAATTTATGACTAGCACCACGCACTAATTCAATTTCCTCTTTCAACTCGTCCAATAACTCTCCCAGTATTTCTGTGGCCTCATCAGACTCCAATCCTTTAATTTGGATATCATCAGGAATCGTGTGACCTTGACCTGGGGTAAATATGTGAAGGGTGTCCGTGTAGAGATTGTAAACACCCTTAAAGCGCTTACCCATACTGATAGGCCAGGTAATAGGCGCACAGGCGATGTTAAGTACATCTTCTACTTCATCTAAGACTTCTATTTGTTCGCGCACTTCACGGTCCATTTTGTTAACGAAGGTAAAAATAGGCGTGTCTCGTAAACGACAAACTTCCATCAGCTTAACAGTTCGATCTTCCACGCCTTTAGCACCATCAATCACCATCAATACTGAATCGACTGCTGTCAAGGTGCGGTAGGTGTCTTCAGAAAAGTCTTCGTGCCCTGGCGTATCCAAAAGGTTAACCGTGCGGTCTTTATAGGGGAACTGCATCACCGAAGAAGTTACGGAGATACCGCGTTGCTGCTCCATAGCCATCCAATCTGAGGTGGCCTTTTTATCGCCCTTCTTTCCCTTTACCGAACCTGCTGTCTGGATGGCTTGGCCAAATAACAATAGCTTTTCGGTGATGGTAGTTTTACCTGCGTCGGGGTGAGAGATAATGGCAAAGGTTCTTCGCGTTGCCACTTCTTCTGCAATCAAGTTGGACATAATGGATACAATCTATAGGGATATAGGGCGGCACATCTGTGTGTACCTAGAATAGTGTCTATTGTCGCTGATTACCGCCTTTTCCTCAATATAAAACACTGAGAAACTGGTCAAAAAATAACCAAATCCCCATACAATCATTGAGAAAAGTTGTTAATTTACGTATAATATGCGCGTTTTTACAGTCTCCCTATTATTAGGAAATACCATGTTCGATCTCGCAAGCCGTGCTCCGGCTAATGCAAAAAATGACATACTTTCTGGCCTTACGGTCGCTTTAGCATTAGTGCCTGAAGCCGTTGCCTTTGCTTTTGTAGCAGGCGTAGATCCTCTAGTAGGCTTGTATGCTGCCTTTATGGTGGGCTTAATCACCGCTGTCATTGGTGGCCGGCCTGGAATGATTTCTGGCGCTACGGGCGCCTTGGCAGTAGTTATGGTGGCTTTAGTAGCCGACCATGGTGTGGAATACCTCTTTATTACCGTTGTATTAATGGGCATCATACAAGTTTTAGCTGGTGTATTACGACTAGGAAAATTTATCCGGATGGTGCCTCATCCCGTAATGTTAGGTTTTGTTAATGGCTTGGCGATCGTCATCTTTTTGGCACAATTAACCCAGTTTAAGTTCATTGACGATAACGGAAACTTACAGTGGCTAGAAGGTACCCAGCTGTATTTGTTGATCGGGTTAATTGCCCTTACTATGGCAATTATTCACTTTTTACCTAAATTCACTCGCGCTATTCCATCTTCCTTGGTAGCCATTTTGGTAGTGACTTTATTGGCAGTTGGCATGAACTTAGACACCCGTTCTGTAGGTGATATCGCCTCCATTGCTGGCGGTCTACCAAGCTTCCACCTTCCTCAAGTACCCTATACTTTAGAAACACTTATTATTATTTTACCTTACGCTATTATTTTAGCCGCCATTGGATTAATAGAATCCTTGTTAACGCTTACTTTGGTTGACGAAATAACGGGGACCCGTGGCCGCGGTAATAAAGAATGTGTGGCCCAGGGCGTTGCTAACACTGCGACTGGCTTGTTCGGTGGTATGGGTGGTTGCGCCATGATTGGACAAAGTATGATTAACGTCAACTCTGGTGGTCGCGGTCGCCTTTCCGGCATCAGCGCTGCCCTATTCCTGCTGGCCTTTATCTTAGTGGCATCCCCCCTTATTGAGATGATCCCTGTGGCTGCGTTAATAGGCGTTATGTTTATTGTGGTGATGGGCACCTTTGAATGGTCTAGCTTCCGTATTTTAGGAAAGATTCCAAAATCAGATGCTTTCGTATTAGTCTTGGTTTCTGGAGTTACGGTTATCACCGATCTCGCGATCGCTGTAGTAGTGGGCGTGATTTGTTCAGCTCTTGTATTTGCTTGGAAGCACGCAAAACATACCCAGGTAACCCATAAAGACGTAGATGGCAGCCGCATCTATTATTTGCGTGGCCCAATCTTCTTTGGCTCAGTACAGAACTTCCTAGACCTCTTTGACCCAAGCCAAGATCCAAGCGATGTCATCATCGACTTTGAGCGCTCGCGTGTAGCTGATCACTCTGGCCTGGAAGCCATTGATACCTTAGCTGAACGATACTCCCGGGCAGGTAAAACCTTACACCTTCGCCACCTGAGTTCAGATTGTAAGCGTCTGCTTTCGAAGGCGGGCAACATGGTTGAACTGAATGTTATTGAAGATCCAGACTATAAAGTCGCTACAGACACGCTAGGCTAAACACCCAAGCGTCTTCGCGAACACCATCAACGCCGGGGTAATAATCTCGGCGTTTTTGTATGCACACAAAACCTATAGATTGATACAAGTTAACGGCCACATCATTAGAGGAGCGCACCTCTAAAAACACTGCTTCTACTCCTTGAGCCACTAAGTCATCAGTCAACGCTTGTAACAACTGCCGCCCCAAACCCCGCCCTCGAAAGGACTGATCTACTAGGATATTTTGCACATCCCCTTGGTCAGAAACATAACTTGCTACGGCATAGGCTATCACCTGGCCCGTTGCTTCATCTAAACCAACACTAGCCAAGTAAGCACCCTCTACGATGCCTTTTAAAACATCCTCTAAGGCCTTTTTTGACCATGCGGGATCAACTGGCCCTAAGGACAATTCCATAATTTGATCAATATCGTCCTCAACCAAAGTACGAATATGCATCGCTTATTAAACCGTTTTGGGCGCATTAAGAAGAGGCTGCAGGTGCTTCCAAGTTTCTTCTTTAAGGCTAGGCACTGCTAATAACTGATGTAAGCTGTGGCTATACATCAATTGGATTGGCAGCTCAGACAATTCAATATGACTACTTTCACCCAGACTCATTTCAGGCTTAAGCAGTTGTATCGCTGCAGGCCCCATGACCAAGAGTTTGCTGCATGAGTTATCTTTTAACAATTTAATTAGGCTGTATTTGAGCCCACTCTGCGCCCCAATTAATGAGTGGTCGCCGTGGGGGCCAGGCACTAACGGCCAGTTAAATTCCATAGAGGCAGCAGGCATAACTTGCATACTAGTCTCCGCCAACGCAGGCCTTAGGGTATTAACGATGGCCGTTTGCAAACGCTGTATAGGGCTACTCATGGCGGCACCTTCTTGCACCGGTATATCGTTTACCACCAATACGCCGTTACTGTACCAAGACAATCCTAAGTGCAGTGGCGCCAGCCGGTCTGTATAAGGGGGCATCAGAGGCCTTGGACGCACAATCTCAGCAGCTGACAAGCTAGAGTCAGCCTTTGGCGACTTAGAAAGGTGCTGGCTACTCATTTTTTCCGTGAGCGAGCCTAAGGCTTCCGCTACTGCTGCAGCTTGAATTTGAGGATCAATAGCTTCTTGATATTGGCTATCCCCCTCAGCATGAGGAGGTGGTAAGGGTACTGAAGCCTCTTCAGATAATGAGGGCACAGCAGGTGGCGCAGATGGAGTATAGGAAAGATCACTGCCTGACGGGCCATTGCTTACCTGTACCGCCGCTTCTTGCCAAAGTACATCGTTTACCTGATTACCAACCAGCGACTGTGTAGGCAGCCAACTGGTGACTCCAAGTGCCTGCAAATATTGCAGACGCTGAGCTTCATCAAGCACGGGGAACATAACCATAATCTATTCTACTGCTTTGTTAAACTTGTGGATGGGCTTTTTCAGTGCCACTGTCCAAGGTATTTAAGGCATGAATATAAGCTTTAGCAGAAGCAATAATAATATCTGTATCTGCACCTAAGCCATTTACCATGCGGCCTGACTTTTCTAAACGCACTGTTACTTCACCTTGTGAATCTGTACCGCTAGTGATGGCGTTAACACTGTATAGCTCCAAAGTACTATTTGACACAGCCAACTGTTCAATGGCCTTAAATACAGCATCTACTGGACCACTGCCCTCCGCATTAGCATCAGACTCTACACCGTCAATCATCAGTTTAATCTGCGCTACTGGCGTTTCACCTATTTGTGACGTCACTTCTAGCGAGGATAGTTTAAATCGTGTATTTTTTGCAGTTTCAATACCCGACTCACTAACCAAAGCCTGCAAGTCTTCGTCAAAAATTTCGTGTTTTTTATCTGCCAGCTCTTTAAAGCGCCTAAACGCATCATTCAACTCAGCATCGTTAGCAAAGGTAGTGCCCAACTCTTCTAAACGAGCCCGAAATGCAGCGCGTCCTGAGTGCTTCCCCATAACCATTTTATTATCGCTCCAACCTACATCCTGGGCGGTCATTATTTCATAGGTTTCACGATGTTTAAGCACACCATCTTGATGGATGCCTGATTCATGAGCAAATGCATTTGCGCCAACTATAGCTTTGTTAGGCTGTACCGGGAAACCTGTTACTCCTGATACCAGCCTAGACGTCGGCACAATGTGTTTAGTATTAATATTAGTAGTCACTTGAAGCGCGTCTTGGCGGGTACGGATCGCCATGACGATTTCTTCTAACGATGCATTACCTGCACGCTCGCCTAGGCCGTTAATAGTGCATTCGACTTGTCTGGCACCATTATTCACAGCGGACAAAGAATTAGCCACGGCAAGCCCTAGGTCATTATGACAATGTACTGAGATTATGGCTTTATCTATATTAGGCACCGCGTTCATCAAGCGGGCAATAGTAGCACCGAATTCCTCAGGCACTGCGTAACCTACAGTGTCCGGAATATTGATAGTGCGGGCACCTGCATCGATAGCCGCCTCTACTATACGGCACATAAAATCAAACTCAGTACGGCTGGCATCTTCAAGTGAAAACTCAACATCATCCATTAAGTTCCGTGCCCGTTTAACGGAGTAGACAGCACGTTCCAACACTTGCTCAGGCTGCATTTGCAACTTGTACTTCATATGAATTGGCGAGGTCGCTATAAAGGTATGAATACGGCCAGAGTTCGCATTCTTTAACGCTTCACCAGCGCGATCGATATCGCCATCCAATGCGCGAGCTAAGCTGCATACTGTGCTATCTTTAATGTTATCTGCAACAGATTTTACACCCGCGAAATCCCCTGGACTTGCAATGGCAAAGCCAGCTTCGATAACATCTACACGCATTTTTTCAAGCATTTTGGCAATGCGTAATTTTTCATCTTGCGTCATGGAAGCGCCCGGACTTTGCTCCCCGTCACGCAAGGTGGTATCAAAAATAATGACCCTGTCATTTTTTGTCATGGAAAAAGCTCCAGATTAACGCATTTTTGGCGTAGATTAAGGGGGAGATATGGTCCAAACTGAGGATTATAATATAACGCCTAATATAGCGCCTGACCCTGTTTCTGGCAATACACTTAAGGACACAAACACAATGCAAGCCAACGATAACTACTCATTTGACACCATTGTTGATCGCCACAATACAAACTCTTTAAAATGGGATAAATATAAGCACCAAGACATTATTCCTTTATGGGTGGCAGATACAGACTTTAAAGCCGCACCAGTTATTCAACAGGCCTTAGAAGATCGAGTGAACCATGGTGTATTTGGTTACACACGTACAGATGAACAACGTAATCAAGTGGTGGCGGATTATTATAAGAAAAAATACGGCTGTCATGTAGAAGCTAATTGGATAGTTTGGGTGCCCGGTATAGTAGCCAGCTTAACCCTTGCTATACGTAGCTTATCAAAGCAACACCGGCAAGTACTTACCCCGGATATGGTCTACCCGTATTTTCACACCACACCCGCTGCGGCAGGAAAACAAGCTAACCATTTAGCCATGACCTATGCAGAAGACAGGGTTCGTATAGACATAGATGCGTTAGAAAAACGTAATGCTCAAGACGCTAGAGTGATGCTATTCTGTAATCCGCAAAATCCCGGCGGAGCAATTTATACCCGTGATGAATTGCGCCGCATTGATACCTATTGCGAAGCTAATAACGTAGTTTTAGTGTCTGATGAAATCCATGCAGATATCATCCTAGATGAGGATAAAAAACACGTCCCCTATTTAGATGTCAGTGCACATGCCCTTAATAATTCCATTGTCTTAGGTGCTGCGAGCAAAGCCTTTAATGTGGCTGGCCTTGCGTGCTCTTGGGCGGTCATTGCTAATGACGAGTTGCGCCAAGCGTTTAAAGATGAAATGCATGGTATTATTTCTGAGATCAATCCATTCGGATATACAGCGACACTTACCGCACTTACCGATGGTGATGATTGGCTGGCCGCGATGAATCGGTACTTACGCGACAATCGTGACTATTTAATGGAGCAGCTGAATGGCATTAAAGGCCTACGGATGTTGCCTTTAGAGTCCACCTTTTTAGCTTGGGTTGATGCCTCTGAGCTCAAATTAGAGGACCCTTGCGCTTTCTTTGAAGCGGCTGGAGTGGGCATGTCACCAGGCAGTAATTTTAATGACACAAACTTTTTACGGCTTAATTTTGGCTGTGCTAAATCTGTATTAGAAGAAGCGGTTAAACGTATTAAAGCAGCTTTAGTTTAAGCTTTGGTATGCTAAAAACTCATGTTGCTGTAACGCCGAGACAGCAACATGGATCTCTTCTGAATGTTTCGCTTCAAGAGTAAGTCGGTGTTGCGTAAACTTCTGCTTGGCTTTCTTGTCGAGTTGTTTCCATTGCTCCTTGATCGGCATGTGCTCAGTTTCGCTATAGATTAGAGCGATCACCTTATATTCGTCTCGCATTAGTAAATCTGCCTCAACATGGTCTAATAACTGCTTTAGGCGAATGCAGCCTTCTGTTAGCTCACATTGCTTATCAACCATTGCCCTTGCAATCACATCTATACTTTCTACTCGATGGGTATATTGTTTCTTCAACATTTCTTGCATATCTGTAATGCGTTGTTGATTAAGTTTTGAAGCTTTGGCCTGACGAGTGATAATCCCGAGGATTACCCCAACCATACCGATACAAAACAGGATGAGTAGTAAGATTAACGTATTAGTGGACATTACTTTATAGTCTGAGTTGAGTAGTGGTTATTGTAACATGGCGTGCTGCAGCATAGCTGTGCTCCCTTTTTCCATGTGGGCGAAGCTGATGGCTTTGTAGCAGCCAATAAAAAACCCCTAGCCTTTTGGGGCTAGAGGTTTTT
>Ga0302118_10000425_pt1 | contig 19776 bp, 14 predicted proteins | sample AG5_331_MG_FD_203126 | JGI IMG/M metagenome (GOLD analysis project Ga0302118, IMG submission 203126) | Marine microbial communities from Western Arctic Ocean, Canada - AG5_33.1 | ecosystem: Environmental > Aquatic > Marine > Oceanic | place: Canada: Western Arctic Ocean | collected 2017-10-01 | reverse complement strand
CAGCCAGTCCCAACGACCAACCAAGCTCGAGAACGCCACTGGGCCAACAGCCTCTCCCACCGAGCCAACAATATGCGCTTGGTCATCATGTTCAAGCTGCTGAGGGAATGCCCCTTGCTCGTGGAAATAATCACCTTCGCCGTTTCGCCACTGCGACATCATCTCATCACCACCGGACGATTCTATGTCATCCACGTCAGAAATATTAATACCAAGCTTGTACGCGCCATAGCGAAGCATCGCTTCAGGCTGACCACCGTGAACATGAAGGAACTTACCACTCAGCAACTTGTTCCAAGAGAAATCAGAATCTGCTTCGCGACCAGCAATGAAAAATCCGTCGTATCGGTTGATCTGCGCAAAATGAGCGAACGGAGCCTTTGAGCCTTTATCTAACGGCCCCCAGCTTGCCGAAACAGCTGCCTGAGCGACGTCCATTCGTCCTTCAGCGACTGCCATTCCGCTGACGCCGCCCGGCTCAACAACGTGGTATTCGCCGGAAAGTCCTTCTTTTTCAAGGAATCCTCCAGCGATAGTGCAAATCATTGGACTGTAAAAAGCCGAATGACGGGAGGCCATTATATTGAGTTTAGTCATCTAAAATTCCTGTGCATATAGTAAGCCTTCATGGCTTGCGTAATACGCCAGATTCTAACGCCTCAACCAGTCCCATGACTCACTACCAAACGTGCAATATACCATCTTCCGGTCCGTCACCAAGCACCAGCCACCCATCATCGGTTTCTCCAACTACCAAATTAGAGGACAGTCTAGATCCTAATTCGAGTGCCCAAACTTCTTCTACGGAATCGCCTACACGCCACGTCGCGATCAATGACTGCTAATCTCTCGAAGGCACCAACAATAAACTTCACCGAAAGAAACGGCAGGATTCACCTAGGGTTTATCGTGAAACCCTACAAATCAAGCTCAAATCGTTCATCGTATGTGAGGCAGCAGACCACAATATCCATGATTCGGTTAGGTGAATGACGGTTTGGACTGAGTGAAATTTGATCGACTCACGTTCGAGCGATCTAGTCGGGTGGACGTTATCCTTTATTGAACAATGCACCTACACCAGCGTAACCCAATGCTTTCAAAAGTCGAAACGGCGAAAAAGTCCAGCTCCGCAATCCAAAGCCTGCTAAACAGGTTCTTGATAATCGGGTTGCTGGCAGTGATGTTTCTTGCCTTGTTGCAATGCACCAGTGAAGAGTCAATTCCGACTACAGTACCGGCCACAGCAACCTCAACACCTGCACCAACGCCTGCACCAACTCCTAAAGCTACGCCCAGGCCAACTGCGACACCATTCATCACGCCAACGGCGATACCTAGCCCGACAGTTTCACTTCCGCCTAAAGATCTCGAACGAGGCGGAGTTCTTAGATTCGCCATTCCCGAGGGACCTCCTCATAGCGATCCTCACTTAACTGTTTCACCAGCACTAGCCAGCTGGGGAGTCGGGCTGGCGTACTCACGTCTATTCAAAGTTGTTACAGATGCAAGAAGCTCGACTGTCGTATGCGATCTCTGTCAGTCGTGGGAACAAACCGATCCACTTACGTTCAAAATCAAATTACGTGAAGACGTGAAATGGCAAAATCTCCCACCGTTAAACGGTCGCTCACTGAACGCTCAAGAAGTTGTCTACAGCTTGAATCGTCAAGCAACTACGGGTTATCCAAACTCAGCGTTGCTGTCGAACATTTCTGAAATTTATGCTGTTGGCGAATACGAAATACTGATTCGCCTTGAATCGCCCGATTCTGAGATATTCGAGAAACTAGCTGATTCACATTCACGTATCGTTGCTCGTGCTGCAGTCGATATTGCAGGGGATCTTCGCCTAGGGCCGACGGTAGGCACAGGTCCGTGGATCGCTACTGACGTTTATGCGGATGCGACGCGACTAATCATAAACGAGGATTACTACGGCGATGGCGTACCTTACCTCGACATGCTCGAGATTCAGGTGATGCCGTCCAGCTCAGTCAGGGCCGCCGGGATGAGAACCAAAATAATCGATCTGGCACAAGTTAGTTTCGAGGATGTAGCGAGCGCTCGTGAGCGGTTCGAAGATATCCGATGGATTGGAATAGAAAATCCGGCTGCTGGTGTTGAAATCGCAATGAACACAGCTCGTAGCCCGATGGATAAGCAAGCGGTTAGAGAAGCGATGATGTTGATGTGGCCGGCAGGAAAATCACCTTCGATTCCTGGGGAGAGTTCCATACTAGACACATTCAACGCCAAGCTTGGTATCAGCCTCGGACTGCCGCTTATTAATAACGATTGGCTGCTTTCAACTGGCAAATATATCCATCGTACAGGCACAAATGAAGAAGCCACTGAGCGAGCAAACACGCTACTCGCCACAGTAGCCCTCAAACCAACCGACAACATCATCATAAAAGTCGGTGAGTTCGGACAGGAATACATCGATCAAGCCAATGCGATGGCAGAAGGGTTGGAGTCCGTCGGTATCCGAGCAGCAGTCGAACGAGTATCCACACGTGTTTTCGGCGATGAAGTATGGACTGCTGGCGACTACGACATCATGATCGGCTCAGGACCACCAATATCAAGTACAACGGCATACTTATTCGCCGTACAACACTCTGATGGTCCGTGGAACACAACCGGCTATTCAGACCCCGAAGTTGACCGCCTAATCGAAGCTCAGGCGAAAGAATACGATTCTGGCAAACGCGGGGAAATGCTACTCGATATACAAGAGAGAATCCTTGCCGGATCACATCGGTTCATAGCCTCAACGAGAACCACCCACTGGATGTTCTGGGACTACGTGCACGACTTCGAGCCTTTCACTCTAAGAGGCGACACCGATTTCCTAACCAGAGTCTGGCTAACGAATTAGCCCGTTTGATGAGCTTTCAGAGCGTCGTCTAATCCAACCCAGCTGAGCAAGGCGCATTTGATACGTACTGGGAATTTTCTAACACCCGCAAGTGCTTCAATATCGCCAAGTACGTCGGCCTCTTCATCGGTAATCTCTTCACCCTTCAGTAAACGTCGAATCGAAGAGACCGCGGCGTGAACCTCGTCAGAAGATTTACCTTCGACCAATTCAGCCAGCAATGAAGCTGATGCCTGACTAATCGCACAGCCACGCCCAGTAATACCGACTTTAGCAACGGCGTCATTTTCAACCTTAAGTTGAATGTGAAACTCGTCTCCGCAGAACGGATTATTCACTTCGAGATCAACATCAGCTTCCTCGACAGGAGCCGTGTTTCGAGGGCTGCGGTAGTGATCAAGAATAATCGCCTCGTACAGATCGTCCATGTTGCCTAGGGCACCGGTCATCGGCTGAAATACCCTTCGGTTTCACAAAGTCCGCTGACAAAAGCGTCAACTTCAGACTTCGTATTGTAAATATAGAAGCTCACACGAGCAGCCGCCACTACATCGAAACTACGCACAAGCGGCATCGCACAGTGATGACCCGTTCGAATCGCAATGCCTTGCTGATCCAAAGCCGTACCTAGGTCATGAGGATGAATCGTATCGTGAATGAACGAAATCACTCCACCACGTAGTGCAGGATTTTGTGGGCCAAGAACTCGAACGCTACCCAATGAAAGCATTTGCTCCATTGCGTAATCGGTTAGCTCTTGCTCGTGCTGCCAAACGTTATCCATGCCAAGATCGGTCAAATAATCGACAGCCGCACCCGTAGCGATCGCATCAGCGATATTCGGTGTACCAGCCTCAAACTTGTAAGGCAGATCGTTCCAGGTAGCGTCCTCGTAGGTCACCTCAAGAATCATGTCACCGCCAAACATGTACGGCGGCATAGCCTCAAGCAAATCGTATTTGCCCCACAGAACGCCGATACCCGTTGGTCCAAGCATCTTGTGAGCCGAGAAACACAGGAAGTCGGCATCCAGCGCCTGCACGTCTACAGGCATGTGCGGAACACTCTGCGCAGCATCGACAAGAATCACTGCGCCAACCGAGTGCGCTCGTTCAGCCAACTTAGCAACAGGATTGATCGTACCAAGCACGTTCGACATATGAGTAACAGCGACTATTTTCGTCCGGTAATCGATCACACCAGTGGCACTGTCGAGTTCGATTACGCCCTCTTCATTGTGCGGAAGATATCGAAGCTCAGCGCCCTTTTTGTCCGCAAGCTGCTGCCACGGAACGATGTTCGAATGGTGTTCCATCGCAGTTATTACGATGTTGTCCCCCTCACCAACATTGGCTTCTGCCCATGTTGCCGCTACAAGATTCAACGACTCGCTAGTGTTGCGAGTCCAAATCACTTCTTCGGGACGAGGAGCGTTGATGAACTTTGCAACCTTCGTTCGAGCCAATTCATAACCATCGGTCGCTTCAATCGATAGCGTGTGCACGCCTCGGTGAACGTTTGCGTTTGTCTGCTCATAGTAGTCGACCAGTGACTTGATCACCTGATTCGGCTTCTGAGTAGTCGCTGCGTTATCGAGATAAACCAGATCGTTTCCGTTTATATTCCGCTGAAGAATAGGAAAATCAGCACGAATCGCATCGACATCAAACACCCTAGATCCAAATTCCGGATTACTCATGTTGTTCCTAAGGAGTCTGACTCTGCGAGCAAAACCGGAATACGTTCGTCGGTAATTCGTTCAACAAAATCGTTCAATGCCTGTGGCTTGAATTCGTTGAGCATTTCTTCAGCGAATCCACGAACGAGAATAGCCTTAGCTGCCTCTTCGTCGACTCCACGAGATTGCAGATAGAACAATGTGTCACGGTCAACGTGACCTGCAGTCGCGCCGTGCGCAGCGATTACGTCGTCAGCATAGATTTCAAGCGACGGTTTAGCATCAATCTCAACACCACGTGAAAGGAGAAGATTCAAGTCCTTCTGCGACGCCTCAGATTTCTGAGCGTCACGCATAACGATCACTTTGCCACTAAACACAGCATGAGATTTACCGGAAAGAATTCCCTTATAGAACTGATCGGATTGACATCCCGGCTTGGCGTGAGTCGTGCTAATTTCCTGATCCTGCTGCTGGCTACCACTGGTCATGTACAGACCACGCAACGTGCAGCTAGCGCCCGGCGCATCTAGCAAAGTATGAATATCGTTTCGAGCTATCGAAGCACCAACGGCAAAGGTCGTTGAAGTGAAGTTTGTATCGCCCAATTGATGGATTCGAGTTGTACCTAAATGGAACGATGATTCGTTTTCCATCTGCACTCGGTAATGACGAATCGTTGAACTATCGCCTGCGAACATTTCAACGACTGGCGCAGAGAACTGCGCTGACTCTGAGAGGTTCACGTGGGTTTCGATTAGAACAATCGAACTGCCGGCACCCGAATCGACTAAGAGTCGTGGGTAGCTTACTCGACTTACAGCCGCATCCGAAGTTACGAACACGACCTGCACAGGCGCTTCAAGTTCAGTGCCAGCATCTAGCGCTATATAGGCTCCGTCATCGACGAACGCAGTACTCAGAGCAGTAAACGCATATTCTTCATGCCCCGCAAGACTCGCCAGCTGAGATTCGACGTCGCCTGTTCCTGATGAAATAGCTTCGGACAATGAACCAGCGTTCAATCCCACAGTACCGTGAAGGTTTGAAAGTTCAGCGTTGAACTTGCCGTCAACGACAACCAGAGTGTTCCATACGTCATCCCAAGGGGCAGATGATTTGATCTGATTTCGGGTAACTGAACCGCCGACTCTGAATTCGAAATCAGCAGCGGCTAACGGTCGAAGATTAGTGTACTTCCAAAGCTCGTTTCCACGACGCTTCGTAGGAAGTCCAAGCTCTGCGAAAGTGTCCCAGGCCTGCTGGCGCATGTCTTTCACCCACTTCGGCGAAGATACACTTTCGGCGACAAACGATTCGTACGCAGCCGAGAATTTATCGACAGCCGTTGGTGATGTTGCGAGCGTCATATTTAGGCGTTTGCTCCAACTGCATCAAGGTACTCTTTGTACCCATTCTTCTCGACTTCAAGAGCCAGTTCAGGTCCGCCGGTCTTTACGATTTGGCCCTTGACCAGAATGTGAACAACATCTGGGGTGATGTAGTTCAGCAATCGCTGGTAGTGAGTCACAACAATGAAGGAACGTTCCGGCGAACGCATTGAGTTCACGCCTTCAGCAACGATGCGAAGTGCGTCGACGTCAAGACCGGAGTCGGTTTCGTCGAGAATGGCGAGAGTAGGTTGAAGTACTTCAAGCTGAAGCATTTCGTTTCGCTTCTTCTCACCACCTGAGAAACCTTCGTTTAGAGATCGCTTTACGAGAGTTGGGTTGATGCCAACAGCTTCGACCTTTTCGTCGAAGAGTTTCGAGAAGTTACGTACCGACATCTTATCTTCGCCGCGTGATTCTGCCTTCGAATCGAGTGCGGCTTTCAAGAACTGCCATGGGCGAACTCCAGGAATTTCCGCTGGGTACTGGAATGCGAGGAACATACCAAGGTGAGCACGTTGATCGGGCCGAAGTTCGAGGATAGATTCGCCCTCGAGAGTAACTTCACCATCGGTTACCTCGTAGTCGGGTCGTCCCATAAGCACGTTAGCCAAAGTGCTCTTACCAGAACCGTTGGGTCCCATAATTGCGTGTACTTCGCCCTTGCCAATGCTCAGGTTAATTCCCGTGAGGATTTCTGAATTTTCGATGTCCAAAACGGACGCATGTAGATTTTTGATCTCAAGCATTTTTTGTACCGGTTACCAGGTCTTAAAGAACTTACTAGCGATAAATAAAAGATTCAGTGCCAAGGCACACTCGCTACCCAACGGCGCCTTCGAGTGAGACTTTCAAAAGCTGCCCCGCTTCGAGTGCGAACTCGAACGGCAGTTCTTTGATCACATCACGACTCCAGCCGGTAATTATCATATGGTGCGCCTCTTCTTCAGAAAGCCCACGTGCCATCAGATAGAAGAGCTGATCGTCACTTACCTTCGATGTTGAAGCCTCATGCTCTAATCGAGCAGTAGGATTACGTACTTCGATGTAAGGAACGGTGTGCGCTCCACATTCGTCACCCACCAGAAGCGAGTCACATTGGGTGTGGTTCACAGCATTTTCGGCGCCGGGCATTATTTGCACCTGACCCCGATAAGTGTTGCTGCCCTTGCCGGCAGAAATCCCCTTAGACACGATGGTAGATTTCGTGTTCTTACCGATGTGAATCATCTTCGTACCGGTATCGGCCTGCTGATGATTGTTTGCAAGTGCAACTGAGAAAAATTCGCCGACCGAATTGTCACCCTTCAGTATCACGCTCGGGTACTTCCAGGTGATCGCTGAACCGGTTTCAACCTGAGTCCAAGAAATCTTGGCGTTAGTATCGGCACGACCTCGCTTGGTTACGAAGTTGTAAATACCGCCCTCACCATCTTTAGTTCCGGGGAACCAGTTCTGGATGGTCGAGTATTTTATTTCTGAGTCATCCAGCGCTACGAGTTCAACGGTTGCGGCGTGAAGCTGACTCGTCTTGCGGAACGGAGCAGTGCAACCTTCGAGGTATGAAACGTATGCGCCCTTATCGGCAACAATCAACGTTCGTTCGAACTGACCAGATCCTTCAGTGTTAATCCGGAAGTACGTCATCAGTTCAATCGGGCACCTAACTCCTGGTGGAATGTAAGCGAACGATCCATCACTGAACACTGCAGCGTTCAATGCAGCGAAGAAGTTGTCGGTATAAGGAACTACTGAACCGAGGTACTTCTTGATTAGTTCAGGATGCCTCTTCACTGCTTCGCTGAACGAACAGAAAATAATTCCGAGTTCACCGAGTTGTTTTTCCATCGTCGTTGCAACAGATACTGAATCAAATACAGCATCAACGGCAACACCAGCTAGTGCTGCCCGTTCCTGCAATGGAATACCGAGTTTCTCAAATGTCGCCAGCATCTCAGGGTCAACATCGTCGAGACTCTTTGGAGCTTCATTAGTGCCCTTAGGAGCGGCGTAGTAATAAATGTCCTGATAGTCGATACCGGGGTAATCGATCATCGCCCAAGTCGGCTCAGCGTCTGCTTTTTCCAGCTCCACCCAGTGCCGATACGCCTTCAATCGCCATTCAAGCAGCCATTCAGGCTCTTCTTTCTTGGCAGAAATCAGCCGAACGATGTCTTCGTTCAGGCCTTTCGGTGCGAGATCCGTCTCTACGTCAGTTACGAATCCCCATTTGTATTCACCGCCTGAAAGGTCGGATTCACGTGAAATCGTATTCTGATTAGTCAATAAGTAGCTCCATACCAGGGTATTAGTTCAGGAACTTATGAGAAAATTCCGATTCAAAACGTTTATTTCAAACTTAAAACACGTTTTTTCCACTCCGAACTATCTAAGTACTCAATTAGTTTAAAACCGACATAGCATCACGTCAACGAATTTCGTTACTACAAAGGGAAGTTGGTGCACCTACGAACCACCTAGAGTTCACACACGCTAAAACGTGTTTTTGTCCTGAAAGTGCTTACCCGGAAATAACAAGATCCACATCTGGACGATTTATCTAGATACGGTTTACAAGTATCAATGCATCAAGTTCAGGTGGAGCATGATCTAACTAAACAAGGTGAATGCTATCTATGCCTTAGTTTCGACGATGATTGCTCGAATTTCAGTATTGCCGATGGTTTTCACCTAATAATTCCTGCAGCATCTGGAAGTTCAATTTGACCCTGCTAGCCACCCTGCACGGTCAACCGGGCTGCCTCCGGCTATGAGGTACACATCCTCGTTAGGATGTGAAAACAGTACATTTGACACACGACGCAGCTGCGGGAACGACCATCTCAAGCATTCGAACACTTCTATTTTCTTGCAATACCTTGTAGTGATCTGGTGAAGTATCCATCGGGACAACATAAGTCATTTCTCCATCCTCTATCAATTATTGACTCAGCCCTTTAGAGCAATAAAACTGCAGTATGTGACTAAGTCAAGCCGGTACTATATTCAAAGTCCCGTCACAGCCTGTTTGATTCAGGCAAACTTAAAACTATTCATTTCCAATAATTCGGTTTAGCAACCGGCAAAAAAAGGCAAACCACCTCGTGGAGTACGAAGCAGTAATTGGTCTCGAAACTCACGTGCAACTCAAGACACGTAGCAAAATGTTCGGCACGTCCAGCGCCGAGTACCAGACTGCCGAGCCAAATACGCTCGTCGACGAAGTCAGCATGGCATTGCCCGGAACTCTCCCCGTCGTAAACCAGACGGCTGTTGAGTACGCCATGATGATTGGAATGGCGACTAACTGCAACATCGCCAGAATCACGAAGTTCGATCGTAAACAGTACACATATCCAGATTTGATGAAGGGTTACCAAATAACCCAAATGGACGAGCCGATTTGCTATGAAGGCTACGTCGATCTTCCTATCGAAAACTCAATCCGAGTCCGCATCAACCGTGTTCACATGGAAGAAGATGTAGCCCGTCTCATCCACGTTGAAGGACCAATGGGTGGAACCGTTCACTCGCTTATCGACATCAACCGAGCCGGCACTCCACTTATGGAAGTAGTGACCGAACCAGATATGCACACATCTGAACAAGTTGAGGCATACATCAACAATCTTCAGCACATCATTCGATATTTGGGCGTTGGCACAGCAAACATGGAAGAGGGGTCTTTTCGTTGCGATGCCAACATCAGTGTCCGTAAAAAAGGAAGCACTGAGCTCACGACCAAAGTTGAAGTTAAGAACATGAACCGTGTTCGAGCAGTAGTTCGAGCAGTTGAATATGAAATCGAACGTCAGATCGGCTGCTACGAAAGTGGCGAACGAATTGTCCAAGAAACCCGCGGTTGGGATGATGGCAAAGGTATAACCAACTCGCAGCGCAGCAAGGAAGAAGCGAACGACTACCGCTACTTCCCAGAGCCTGACATTCCGCCGCTGATGATCAGTGAAGAGTGGATCGAAAGTACTCAGGCTAAAATGCCGGAACTTCCAGTTCCGCGCAAAGCCCGCTTCATCAAGGAATGGGGACTCAGCGAGTACGATGCAGAACTGCTCACCGTTTTTCGTTCGACTGCCGACTACTTCGAAGAAGTTTGCGAGGGCGTGAAAGCTGAATCTGCAGAAACTAAACACGGATTCGCCAAAGCTACATCAAACTGGCTCATGGGTGAGATGGCTCGAATGATGAACGACGATGAAGTCGTGAACATGGCCGATACCAAAGTCTCACCCCAAGCTCTTGCAACTCTTGTTGAAAAGTTCCGTAAACGTGAACTCAACAACAACACAGCGAAGCAAGTCTTCGAAATCATGTACAAAAAGGGAACTCCACCCGATACGATCATCGAAGATCTCGGACTTGGCGTAGTTTCCGGAACCGATTCACTCGGCCCCATCGTCGATGAAGTCATCGCCAACAATGAAAAAGCAGTGAACGACTATCTCGGCGGAAAAGAAGTTGCCCTCAAGTCGCTCATGGGTCAGGTCATGAAATCCACTCGTGGACAGGCCGATCCTGTTCAGGCAACAGAACTGATCAAAGAAAAGCTAGCTTCTAAATAACCAACCAAGCAGCGAACACTCGTACTGCCATATTGCCGGCCGGTACATAACTGGTGCTGCAAATTGTGGCGATACTGGCTGTGTAGCCCTAACATAGTAAGTTGTTGACCACTTGCGACACTTATTGGCGCACAGGAATTGTCTTAAGAGATTTTATGGAAACCGTATTTAGCCTCATATTGATGTTCATCGCAATTACGCTTATTGCTATATTGCTTCTACAGGCTCGCGGTTCTGGATCGTCGCTATTCGGCGAAGCGTCCAGCACATTCCGATCCCGTCGTGGTGTTGAACAATTATTGTTCAGAGTCACCATCGTGCTCGCAATAGTCTTCGTTGCTGTCGCAATCGCCAACGTTCGGTTCAGCTAGTACACGATCTTAACGGTCACGAATTACACAGGTGCCAATTGAGCGCCTGTTTTTTTGCCAGGATTCCAAGCGACTCATGCCAAACGCAGCTTGGGCACGTGTAATATCCACCGCTATGCCTAACACTCAAGCGCCATCACTTCTCGTTGAGCTCGACTATCCGCAAGCTCTCGAAGCATCGATCGTCGGAAGCAAAGCTGCCTCGCTCGCCGACCTCATCGAAAAAGGTGCGATTGTTCCTGCGGGATTTGCTATTCCAGCGAACGTATTCAGAGATTTCATTGCACCGGTAAAAACCGAGATCTCTGAGATTATCAAGACTGTACATATCGAAGTCGTTTCATCAGCTTTCTCAGCTGCCGATTCAATCGCCATATTGCTGAAAACAGTCGTTACTCCAGCTGGATTATTTGAAGCAATAGATGCAAGAATCAGCTCTGCATCCACGGGCTTAGCCGTCCGCTCTTCGGCCACAGTCGAAGACCTCGAAGGCGCATCGTTCGCAGGTATGTACGACACGTTCCTCGATGCCACTGACACTGCCTCGGTGCTACAGCGAGTACGAGACGTATGGACGTCGTACTACACCGGCAGAGCAATCTCATATCGCCAGCGCCACGGTATCGCCCACGAAGCCGGTTCGATGTCGGTCCTGATTATGGAGCTAGTTAACGCCGATGCTGGCGGAGTGATATTCACTCGTGATCCACGAGACGGCACTGACCAAATCCTCATCAACGTCGCACTAGGTCTAGGCGAAGGTGTCGTTTCCGGTGAAGCACAGGCCGACTCGTTCACGCTCAATTCCGAAACGTTCGAGATCACCAATCGAAACGTTATCGATAAACAACTGATGTTCGTTCAGAGCACATCTGGCTCAACCGACAAAGTCCCCGTGCCCGCCGACAAGCGCAGTTCACCAGCCTTATCTGATGAACAACTGATTGCCACAGCGAAAGCAGCAACCGCTATTAAGGAAGCATCAGGCGACGATCGCGACATCGAATTTGCTGTCGTTGGTGAAACAGTCCATATCCTGCAGTCACGCCCTATAACCACCGGAGCGAAACAAGAATCAGAGACTGAGTTCTCAGTTAATTGGGACAACCCTGAGGACGAAAAACTAGCCTGGAGATTGGGTTCCAAAATCCCATCGCTTCCACTTGTAATTGAATACGTCAAAATGGCAGGCGTCGCCGAGAAACGTTCGGTCGATTTCACAGGACAGGATATGGGGCGTTGGGATCGAAAAAAATGGATCAATGGCTACATCTACAACGCAGAAACACCTCGAAATAAAGAAAAGCTCGATGCCCTAAGCCTGAAACATCACTTAATGGGTCGACGCCATTTGGAAAAAGGTTCGACTTATTACTACGATGTGATCGAGCCTGAACTCTTGAAAAACTTAGCTGAAATCGAAGCGGTCCGACCCGTCGACGATGCACCCATTGCCGATCACATCGTGAACCTGCGACGAGCGATGCAGCTAGCGGCAGATCACCAGTGCGATCTGCATTGGCGATCATGGGCCGGGTTCAAAACAAAAGACGACCTCTCAAAACTTTTCACAGAAATCACCGGACGACCTGAAGTTGAATCTTCCGATCTCATACTAGGTATCGACCATATGACGGCGCGCCTATCGGCACGCATGATCAGCATGTCGAAGCTTGTGAAGTCAGACGCATGGCTCACCGGGGTATTCGAATCTAGAAACTACGACGCCATTTTCGCTCGTGGCAACGGCAGTCGACCCACTGTTGCGAAGTTCCGATTGCGCTTCAGTTCTTTCATGAAAATATGGGGTCGACGCAACGGCATTGGCTACGGCAGTGCTTGGAAGCCAACTGATCCTTCTTGGAACATGGAACCGGAAATACCGCTCGATTCAATCGGATCGTACGTGCGCCAGAACCTCGACACGCAAGGTCGATCTCACGCCAATCTCAAGATAAGACGCGAAGCTGCGATAAAAGCGGTGAGACAGAAGATCGGCAGAAACACTAAGCTTCGCAAAAAGTTCGATTTCGAACTGTTCCGTGGAACTCACCACATAAAAATGATGGAGAACCACAACTACCTGATCGAGCAATGCACGTTCGGCGAATATCGAGAGTCAATAAACCGAGCTGCCGTTTCGCTCACAGATGGTAGATGGATTGACACGCCTAATGACATTTATTACCTGCTGCTGGCACAGCTTGAAGACGCTGCGCAAAACAATAACTACTCAGAACTCCGCTCGCAAATCATCGACGCTAAAGAACAATTCTCTGAAGACTCGAAGCTAACTCCCCTGCCGTTCATCGGTGCCAAACTTCCTGACGTAGAGAAGGATGACGAAGAAGAGCCTTTGCGCGGCATAAGTGAAGATGGTCAGCTACTTCATGGAGAACCGTCGTCAGCAGGCTCGTTCACAGGTGTCGCTCGGGTGGTAATCAGGAGGTCATCAACACCGCCTGATATTCGAAAAGACGAGATTCTCGTCACCGAAAACACAGGACCTGACTGGGTGCCGGTATTCCCATTGCTTGGCGGCCTAGTTCTCGATGGTGGAGATAATTTCCAGCATGCGTCATTGATCGCACGAGAATATGGAATCCCATGCGTAATTCAGACTCGAGATGCGACTACTAAAATCGCCGATGGACAACTGATCAGCCTCGATGGCACAGCCGGAACCGTAACGCTTAACCCGATGGTTTAGCTACGCGACCACGTCGTTTCGTCACCGGTGTCGGTAATCGTTATCCCTGCAGCATCGAGTTTGTCTCGAACAGCGTCCGCATCGCCCCATCGCTTTTTGGCCCGAGCGTCTTTGCGTTCCTCGACCAGTGCTTCCACTTCGCCATCCCGCAAGCCGTGAGCCTTCTTCGGCGGAGCTGCGAGCGTCATGCCAAGCACGCCAGTCAACTCTCGTACCAACGTTGCGGCGGCGGCAACGCCGTTTCCGTCGCTGCGAGTTCGGTTCATCTTTCGGCAAAGATCGAAAATTGCTGCCAATGCCTGTGGCGTATTCAGATCATCGTCCATAGCTTCGATGAAACGTCGTTTGAAAGGTGCAGGATCTAGAGATTTCTCCGAAACCACAGGTTCAGCCTCAACCGCCTGTCGAATCCTGCGCATTGAACGTTCGGCATCACTGATCAGTTTCTTATCCAAAAGGGGATTCGTACGGTAGTGGCTTTGCAAAATCCAAAGGCGTATAGCGTCTGAACTGAACTCTTCCAGAGCTGACTTCACATTGAACGCGTTGCCCAGCGACTTACTCATTTCCTGACCATCTGCGATTCGGAGCATGCCGTTGTGAATCCACACACCAGAGAACGGAGTTTTTCCTGAAGCCGCCTCGCTCTGTGCGATCTCATTTTCGTGGTGGGGGAAGATCAGATCTAATCCGCCGCCATGAATATCGATCTGTTCACCCAAATGCTTGAACGCCATCGCCGAGCACTCGATGTGCCAGCCCGGTCGTCCCGGTCCCCAAGGACTCTCCCAATTTGGTTCGTCTGGCTTTACAGCCTTCCACAGCGCAAAATCGGCAGGATCTTCCTTACCATCAACGGTCTCTGTCCGAGCCGCTGCCAGCATCTCATCGATATTTTGACCGCTGAGCTTGCCGTAATCGGACTTACTCCGTACGCGGAAATAAATCGACCCTTCCAGATCGTAAGCTGAACCGCCATCAATCAAACGCTTGATTAGCTCAATGATGTCCGGCATATCTTCAGTTGCACGAGGGTGCACAGTTGCACGTCGTACATTAAGCCCGTCAGCAGATTTAAAGAACGACTTGATGTATCGCTCGGTAATCTCCTGCCACGGCGTCCCGTCAGCTTTAGCTCGATTAATGATCTTGTCGTCGACGTCCGTGAAGTTCTGGACTTTCCTGATCTTGTATCCGCTAAATTCGAGATACCGACCGAGTACATCGAAAAGAATACTGCTCAGGGCATGGCCCAGATGGGAGTCGTCGTAGACGGTCACTCCGCACACGTACATTTTCACTTCCTCGCCCATTGGTACGAAGTCTTCTTTAGTGCGTGTAAGTGAGTTATAGAGCTGAATCATGCGCTTCGAAAATTACTTTGATACGGGAATAAGGGTTGCTACGGCTTGAGCTGCGATGCCCTCACCCATGCCAATAGCACCGACGTGATCCGTCGATGTTACTTTTACGTTGATACTTGTTGCTTCGAGGCCGTTGATCTTATCGATTTTCGCCGCCATTTTGGGCGTCGAAGATGCGAGTCGCGGTCTCTGCGCTATAACCGTAGCATCGAGATGCGATACCAGCCATCCAGCTTGAAGAGCTAATCGAGCGGACTCAGCAATAAATTGCGTAGAGTCAAAACCTGCGTACCTTTCGTCAGACGAAGGGTATCGACCACCAAGATCACCCAGCCCGGCGGCACCAAGAATGGCACTCGCTATAGCGTGAAACAGAACATCGCCATCGGAATGACCATCTAATCGCTGATGGAACTCAATATCGATTCCGCCAAGTCGCAGCGGTCCGCCGTCGACTAATCCATGACCATCGAACCCAATTCCAAATCGAGAGCCTTCGACAGCAATTCCGCCCGACGCAGATTTATAATCAACATTTCGACGATCGTATATCAAGCTGGCAAGTTCGATATCTTCGGGAGTAGTTAGTTTGATGTTGTCGTTCGAACCTGTGAATACTGCTACCATTCCACCGACCAATTCCACCATCGAAGCATCATCGGTAACATCTTCATTAGTCATTTCGTGCGCAGTCTTCAACACATCGAAACGGAATATCTGAGGTGTTTGAATCGCCCACATTCCCGACCTATCAGGAGTGTCAGTAACCACTCGATGCGGAGCCGTCTTGATGGTGTCCTTCACTGGTACAGCGGCAATCGCTGCGCCAATTTTTTGGGCAGTAACCAATCCTCGAGTGATCATCTCGGCATCAATAAAAGGTCGAGCTCCATCGTGAATCGCTATGAATTCAGGAGTGCCATCGGTGTGGGCAGCAATCAGATCGAGTCCGATTTTCACAGAATCTTGTCGACGTTCGCCTCCAGCGACAACATCAACAACTTTAGAAAATCCGCCAGCTTCGACAGCTGCTTTTCCTGCTTCCAAATTATCGGCCGACATCACTAGGACTATCGAACCGACGTCAGCAAATTCTTCGAATACACGAAGCGAATGAGAAATCACTGCCTCTCCACCGAGCAGTGTGACTTGCTTATCGACTCCCTCCATACGAGAGCTACGTCCGGCGGCTACCACCACCACACCCATTCGGCCACGATTTTCGGTCATCCAAACAATCCCATAATCCAGTCAATGCCCCATAAGCAGGCATAAGCAATAGATGTCGACTTGATCAATCTAGCAACGAATACCACGGCGATAAATCGTTTCACCGGATAACCAATACTTCCGGCTGCCATTCCAATTACATCAAACAATGGGTTTGGAACTACCGCTCCGAAAAACAAAATCATCCCACAGCGCTTCATCACGAGTCTACGCACTTTCGGGTAGAACCTGTTGCGCTGTAATAACGATCTACCTGATAAACCTGCCATGTAGCCGGTCATCTCACCTAGCGCCTCGGCAGTGGCGGAAACGAAACCGATCATCATCGGTGTCATCCCTAGCTCGGGAGTAGCCGCTAAACAAATTATCGCTGGTCCAGGGATAGGCAGGACTATCGAACCGGCAGCAATGAAGCTAATGATCCATAGTCCGCCGTAACCAGCGTTTTCGAGGCTAAGCGAATCGGTCAGCCATAGAACGGTCGAAAAAACAACGAAGACAATAACGAACACAAGCATCGACATTCGAAATATGAATTGCTTGTTCGTCGATAGCCAAAGTTGTAACCCGCTGAATTGAATATCCGAAGCCGCGGTCGACGCGCTATTACAGTCGAGTGAGGATTCAGGAGAATCCGATATTTCAGGCTTACTCTGGCCAGACATCAATAAGTTCCAAGCAATCGCAGTGCTCGGCGAACTATACGAGGTCGACGAGCCACGAAATCGAACGGCGACAGGCGTACGCAATAATCAAAAATTTGATCACTTTACCCAGCCCAACCCAGAGCAAAAATCTGGATATCGGGTAGCCGAGAGACCCACTCGCAATGCCTCCAATATCGAATATCGGATTCGGCACTACCGCGAGAATAAACAATGCAAACCCGCCGCGCCTCACAACCCAGCCTTGAATTCGTGGATAATAGCGTGATTTCTGAACTATACCTTGGCTACCGTAACCGGCGAGATAACCAGTTACTTCCCCTAATGTCGAACCCGCTGCGCCAGCAAATGCCAACAGAACGAAGTTCAATCCCAGTTCCGAAGTCGCTCCAGCACATAAAGCAGCTAAACCGGGAACCGGAATTACCACAGCAGCCGAGCCAACTAAGTTGACTAGAAACACCCCCCAATAGCCAGCCTTCTGAACATCGAACCAGTCGGCTGCCCAAGCAAGCGTACCGCCCATTATAGAACCGATTACTACAGTCCAAAGAAGCGTCTGATAAGTGCGATTGTGTTTCGCTATAAACACAGCAAATCTGTTTGGAGATTCACTACTCGGAGAATTATCAATCTTAGGGCTTAAATTTTCTATCACTACAGAATGGTACGTGAATAAACGCTATTAGGACTACTTCTGCATTTGTATTACTTCGTACTAGTCAATTAGCCGGTTTCACTACGTGTTACTTCGCTAATGTTCCTTTACTTGTACTTGCGACTTCTTTATCGCTCATATTCCCGTCGATTTCTTCAGCAGTTTCACCCTCTGAATTTTCGTTGTCGATAAAAGTCACGACACCATCACTCTCGTCAACGATGATAGAAGATCCTTCAGGAAATTCTCCCGCCAATAAGCGCTTCGAAAGTGGACTCTCGACGTATCGCTGAATCGCCCTCTTTAGAGGACGAGCGCCGTACATTCGATCAAATCCCGTTTTAGCCAGCCATTCCCGTGCCGCAGACGTCAGACGAATCGACACCTTTAAGTCGGCTACCCGTTCATAAACTTGAGCCATGAACTTATCAACGATTAGTTCGATATCTTCCTGAGTAAGCGAATCGAACACTATGAATTCATCAACACGGTTCAAGAACTCAGGCTTGAACTGCTTCTTCAATGCATCCTCGACACTCGTACGAACCCTCGCACTCTCCGTCTCTTCACGACTCTGCTTCTGGAACCCAAACGCCTGCTGAGCAATTTCCTCAGATCCAAGATTACTGGTCATGATGATGATCGTGTTTCGGAAGTCGACCGTCCGGCCGTGACTATCCGTGAGTCGCCCATCATCGAGTACCTGCAATAACGTGTTAAAAACATCAGGGTGTGCCTTTTCGATCTCATCGAATAACACCACAGAGAACGGACGACGACGAACTGCTTCAGTCAAATGACCTGCCTCGTCATAGCCAACGTAACCCGGAGGTGCACCGATCAGTTTTGAAACTGTGTGGCGTTCCTGATACTCCGACATATCGACTCGGATCATATTGTCCTCGTCGTCGAACATGAACTCGGCAAGCGCTCGAGCAAGTTCAGTTTTACCAACACCGGTTGGTCCTAAGAAGATGAAACTACCGATAGGTCGCTTCGGATCCTTTAATCCAGCACGAGCTCGGCGAACGGCATCGGCAAGAACTTCAACCGCACGATCCTGACCAATTACACGTGTGTGCAATCGTTCTTCAAGATTTAGGAGTCGATCTCCCTCGCCCTCAACCAGTCGAGCAACCGGAATACCAGTTCGTTCTGCGATCAATGAAGCAATGTCTTCATCGGTCACAACCTCACTAATCACGTGGTTCTTATCCCACTCGCGCTTGGCAATTTCGTATTCTTCAAGTTCACGAATCTTCTCAGCTTTGGCGTTCGCTGCCTTCTCGTAATCGCCCCGAGCAGAAGCTGATTCCTCTTCCTCGTCCAGTCGCTGCAGTTCAACCTTCATGTCGTTCAAGTTCGAAGGCATCAGTTCGTTCTCGATGCGATTCTTCGCCGCAGCTTCATCGATCAAATCGACAGCTTTGTCAGGCAGCAATCGATCAGATATATATCGAGATGAAAGCTGAACAGCAGCCTCCAAAGCCGATTGCTCAATCGTGAATCCGTGATGCTGTTCGTATCGAGGCCTGAGAGTTTCAAGCATTTCTATAGCCGTCTCCGTATCGGGTTCTTCAACCAAAATAGGTGAGAATCGGCGTTCGAGTGCTGGGTCAGCTTCGATGTAACGACGGTACTCATTAGGAGTAGTAGCACCAATCGTCTGTAGTTCACCTCTAGCAAGTGCAGGTTTCATCATGTTCGATGCGTCGAGCGCACCATCACCCGCTCCAGCACCTACTACGGTGTGGATCTCGTCAATGAACAAAACTATCTCACCCGAAGCCTGACGAATCTCGTCCATCACAGCCTTCAGTCGTTCTTCAAACTCACCTCTGAACTTCGCACCCGCAACCAAAGATCCCATTTCAAGAGAAATAACTCGACGACCTTGAAGGCTCGTTGGAACGTCACCAGCAACAATTCGCTGCGCAAGTCCTTCGGCAACCGCTGTCTTACCAACACCGGCATCGCCAATTAGCACCGGATTATTCTTAGTTCGGCGAGTCAACGTTTGCATAACTCGTCGAATTTCAAGATCACGGCCAACCACCGGATCGAGCTGACCCTCACGAGCCAGATCCGTCAGATCAACGCTGTATTTCGACAGCGCTTTGTACTTGCTCTCGGCTCGCGGATCAGTAACCCTTGCCGAACCTCGTACTTCGAGCAACGCCTGGTACACACGCTCTTCGGTGATATTTAGACGAGTGAATATCTCAGCAATCTCGCCGCTCGATTC
>Ga0302118_10000423_pt1 | contig 19807 bp, 15 predicted proteins | sample AG5_331_MG_FD_203126 | JGI IMG/M metagenome (GOLD analysis project Ga0302118, IMG submission 203126) | Marine microbial communities from Western Arctic Ocean, Canada - AG5_33.1 | ecosystem: Environmental > Aquatic > Marine > Oceanic | place: Canada: Western Arctic Ocean | collected 2017-10-01 | reverse complement strand
CTTCGTTCGGTTCCCAGCCGGGAGCTGCTTCTAAGTCAGCATAACTAGTAGCTAGTGATGAGGATTCAGCTCCGGTTTGCGGCAAGCGGTTGGCCACGATCCGCATCTCGTATTCCATGAGCTTCTTGATAACCGCTCCGCGGTCGAAATCACCGAACTTGGAATCAGATTCGCTGAACTCAACAGGAACGTCACGAACGATAGTTGTAAGCACCAGCGCGGTCGCAGCGGTTTCGCGATGCTCTTTGAGGAGGGTCATCGTGCGCTTGGCGCCACGGAGTCCTTCGATTTTTTCGACCTCTTCGAGATGACTGAACAATGATGGGAAGTGACCGAGTTTTGTGAGCACGGCGCGAGCTGATTTCTTTCCGACTCCCGGCACGCCGGGGATGTTGTCGGATGAGTCGCCTTCGAGTGCCTTTATCTCGGCGACGTACTCAGGTCCAAGACCGTCGTACTTGTCGGCAACACCGGCTGGATCGTACGTTCGCATATCGCCGAATCCGGTGTACATCAGGAGCGATGTGTATTCATCGACTAGCTGTAGCTGGTCGGCATCACCAGTAAGAATCAGCGTTTTGATTCCCTGTGCAGATGCCTGTTTTGAGAGCGTTCCAATGAGGTCGTCGGCTTCAAATCCCGGGTACTCGAACACGGGTACGCCCATAGGTTCGAGGATTTCTTTGAGAATTGGGATCTGCTCATGGAGGGCAGGATCGACCGGTTTTCGTTGAGCCTTGTATGCAGGGAACATCTCTTTTCGGAAGGTCGGAGCCTTTGTGTCGAAAGTAACTGCGATATGAGTGGGATTTTGCTCGCGAATCGTCTTAAGGAACATCGTCATGAACCCGCTGGCACCCGTTGTGTTCTGTCCTGACGCAGTGATCAAGTGGTCGCGCATGGCGAACCATGCTCGGAACACTATTGCGTGACCGTCGATAAGGAGGAAGAGCTGGTCGTCGGAGTTTGCTTTAGAAGTGGTCATATAAAGGCGAAGAGTGGTGATCGACAGGTCTCGGAATTGCGTGACGACAATGCGCCACTAAAAGCGGTGTGCCGATTATAGCTTCCACGAGAAGAGTGGACTTGGCTTAAGATCGTTTAAGGTTCAATTTCTCATCATTGATGCTGCGAAATATTAGGATTGAACCGTCAGTTTTCTCATTCCGAGAAGGAACGGCTTGGCAATCATTGGGCGATTACAGCAATATGTTCCTGCGCCGGAGTTGACGGAGACGTGGACGACATCTCCGTAGTCTCAAGTTGGATTGTTTGTTTGGGCAGATTGTCACGTTACGTATTATTCGTTTATGGAAATGACAGTGCTGCGTGTCATCGTTAGTGTCGCGGTTCGAGTGCGATATATTGTCCGTACAGTGATCAAATCGCTGCGAATGAAAAGAAAATGACCACAAAAACTAAACCGATAAATGATCTAGCGAGCATCGACTAGACTACTGGTAGTCACTCAACCGTAAAAGCCTTCTTAGGTTCTTTATGTTGCAACAGCTGAGCAACGAGCCGATGCACGGATATGAGATCCGCACCCGAATCGTACTTTGCGGTGATGCACGACCGACTGACGCCATGACCTCCCCAATTTTGAAGGAGTTAGAGACTGGCGATTACGTGGAGATGGAATCGGTAGTGTTCAACGACCGAAAGCGAAAGAACTGCTCGCTTTAACTGACGCATACCGAGCTTCGGATCAGGCGTGGTCTAACATACTACCGCAACTTGAAAAAACGGTGAAAGAGACGGGCGTGGAGACGGCCTGCTTCACGATAACGGTTATCGATTCCAGAATTATAGGAGACTGAGAAAATGACGAACAACCGATTTGGAACACTGAGCCCTATCGACGCCGGTGAGGCTTGTTGCGGTGAAGATGCTTCGTGCTGTGGAGATCCGACCGCCGAGATCACGCACGCTCAGTTCGATTCGATTACCACGGCTGTGCAGCATCAGTACGGGACACTTGCTGAACGTGCTGGGGAGCGTGTTTCGTCGACTACGAAAGCGACTGACAGGTTCTACACCGAAGAGCAACGGGCTGTTTTACCTGCTGCTGCTGCTGGCGCTTCGGCTGGTTGTGGAAATCCGGTTGGCATCGCCGACGTCAAGACTGCTGAGACTGTTCTCGATCTTGGTTCGGGGGGCGGTATCGACTGTTTCCTTGCTTCCAAAGAAGTCGGGCCTACGGGTTTGGTTATCGGGATAGATATGACTCCTCGCATGCTCGAACTTGCGCGTACGAACGCAGAAAAACTCGAGACTACGAATGTTGTTTTCAAGCTAGGTCACATCGAGCAGATTCCTCAGCAGGACAACTCTGTGGATCTGGTTATTTCTAACTGCGTCATCGCGCTGTCGGAACAGAAGGAACGTGTGTTCTCAGAGATTATGCGAATATTGAAGCCGGGTGGTCGGTTCGTTATTTCCGACATGGTTACCGATAAACCTCTTACGGAGGAAGTTAGAAACTCGGCAGCTGAGTGGGTTTCGTGTGTCGCTGGTGCTGCTGTGATGAGTGACTATCTAGCCTTGGTTAAAGAAACCGGATTTGAACTTGTCGAGATTCTCAAGGAAAACAAAAGCGGTGACGGAGCCGAAGTCTGGCATTCGTCGATGATTGATCTCACTCTTCGAGCATTCAAACCTGCTGAGTAGTTTCGTTCGGGCTATGTCTGCATAAGTCCTCCTTCTTTTTATAGGTGGAGAGGTGAGTTAGAGGGTTGACCGGATCGTTTGGCTGAATCAACGAGTTGCCTTCCAATCGATTGAACCCGCCTACAACCCACTCCCTAATCGAGAGGACTTCAAAACACAGCCGCATCATTGCCTCGCTACACTTGTATTTAGCCATGCTGATTAATCCTTGGGTGCGAAACTACGAGAAAGATGACCATGCCGCGCTTGGACGCGTTCGTGAATGGGCTGCCAACAAACTTGGCAGCAATGTCGACTACGGTTTCGGCTACGGCACTTGGGTATTTATAGGCAACGAGACTGTGATCAAGATCGACCCCGAAGTTGGTCGCCCCGAACGATTCAGTCATGAGTTGGCGGTAAGCCAAATGGAGATACCGGGAGTCGCCACTCCACGAGTTCTTGAAACGGGCGCTCTGGAAGGCAGGGCATGGGTAATTCTCACTCGCCTCGACGGATCGAGCGGATACAACGTGTGGCCCGGCTTGGATCAGATCGCTCGCGTCAAGCTCACGGAGCAGCTTGCAACGGCGCTTGGGCAAATGCAGAAGTTCGTTCCCGATGTAGGGATGCTTCATTCGAACTCCGATAATTGGGCACAGTACATTCGGAAGTCATTCAACCGTGCTCTACGCAGCGTAGACAGCGTTGTGCCAGGGCGGGTGCTAACTTCCTCCCAGGGAGCTTTTGCTCAGTGGTCAGAGGCGCTAGAAGAACGACCTAAAGTCCTTTGCCACGGTGATCTGTGGCTAGTAAATATATTGGTCGACAACTATGGTGGATTAGCTGGAATTCTCGATTTTGATCGAATGGCAATGGCACCTGCCGACTATGAGCTGGACATGCTGCTGCGGTTCTGGCGCCACCCGTGGAACTTTGTTCCTGAACAGTTGGAAGCGACTTACGACGATCCACTTGATCTCGAACTAATGAAGCCGTTCGTAGATCTGTGTCAGGGCGACTTAAGTGATGAAGCGCTTTCGGCACGTCTCAGCACTACCGAACTCATCTATCGTCTGAATCTCGTCAACCGCTTTGGTTGGAACGATGAGTCAGCCGGAATGTTCGAAACCGTACTTGGCGGCGACTGGGCTGCAGGTCTGGTTTAGAGGAGCGAGCGGCCGAATGGGCTGTTCTCTTTCCCAGTTCCTTCTCTATTAGGGAGAAGGCTAGGTTGAGGGGGTATTCTGCTCGTTTGAATGCTGCAATATACAAGCCCCTGCCCACCTCCGTCATTATCTCTCGTACTTCAACTAGCTCAGCACAGGCCTAAATACTCTCCATAATGGATAGGATTTTGACGTCACAACGGCCTTATTCGTTTCGTCTCTTTGGCACCTTTTTCTATGGACAAACGACAAAAGGCTGACCATAGTATGCCTAGCAGGTAGTCTATTTCTGGGCATTAGCAGGAGAATTCGTATGAAAGCGGTTGTATACAAAGAGCCATTCAAAGTTGCAGTTGAAACGGTTCCAGACCCACAAATTCTTCACCCAAATGACGCCATTGTGAAAATCACGTCGTCTTGTATTTGCGGATCCGATCTTCATATGTACGAAGGTCGAACGGCTGCCACGCCAGGTATTGTGTTTGGGCACGAGAATATGGGAGTGATCGTTGAAGTTGGCCCGGCTGTCAAAGAACGTAAGGTCGGCGATCGTGTTGTGATGCCGTTCAACGTTGCCTGCGGTTTCTGTAAAAACTGCCTCGGCGGTTATACCGGCTACTGCACAACGGTGAACCCTGGCTTCGCTGGCGGGGCTTACGGATATGTTTCGATGGGCCCGTGGGTTGGCGGACAGGCGGAGCTGATGCAGGTTCCGTTCGCTGATTTCAACTGTCTTCTGCTGCCTGATGGCACTGAGCATGAAGCGGATTTCGCGCTCTTGGCAGATATTTTTCCGACTGGCTACCATGGCACTGAATTAGCAGGTGTGATACCGGGCGAAAGTGTTGCGGTGTTCGGGTGTGGTCCTGTTGGGTTGATGGCTTCGTATAGCGCTATATTGCGTGGTGCTTCGCAAGTATTTGCGGTTGATCATGTTCAGGAAAGACTCGATAAGGCTGCCGAAATTGGTGCCATACCGATCAACTACGATGACGCTGACCCTGTTGAGCAGATCAAAGCGCATCTCGATGGTGAAGGTGTCGACAAGGGCATAGATGCTGTTGGGTATCAGGCAACGGCTGCGGGTTCTTCAGCGGTTGGTGGTGAGCAGGACGAGGTGCCGAACATCGTTCTCAACCAGCTAATCGACGTTGTCGCTCCGACTGGGGCGCTTGGCATTCCAGGTTTGTATGTTCCTTCAGATCCTGGTGGAGTAGATGAGCGTGCCAAGAAGGGTGCTTTATCTATCAACTTCGGTCAGTTATTCGAAAAAGGAATTCGATTGGGAACCGGACAGTGCAACGTGAAGAAGTACAACGCTAATTTGCGTGATCTGATCATCTCGGGCCGGGCACTGCCAAGCTTTGTCGTTTCGCATGAAGTTTCTCTGGATGAAGCTCCAGAGGCTTATCAGAAGTTCGACCAGCGAGTGGACGGCTACACGAAGGTGATTTTGCATCCGTAAGGGCGAGTTCTATTCCTTCTGAGGAAGCCGGAATAACAAAAGATTCTAATGATCAGGAAGCACTTTGGGGTTTGGCGTGGCGCGCTCGTTCAGGCGGATGGCTTGTTCGGCAACTATTTTTTTAACAGGCTATTTTGAGCTAGCTTATCGACTTATTAAAACCACTCAGTCCTGCATCGCTTTTTGAGAGCGAGCACAGGGCTGAGTGGTTGATTCTTTTGTTAATGCCGTGCGTGCTTTCTAACTTGGACACATTACGAACTCCGGGGCGAACCAGAACTAATCGGCGACGTTTGCTACTGGGCGGGCGTCTAGGAGGTCAATACCACCTCGAACCTGACCAAGCGTGTCGGCGACCCGTTCTTCAAGCGTGAACAGCACCTCGCGAGCATAGTTGTCTGCTCCCTTGCGTCGTGAGTCTGCTGAAGTCTCTGCATCGTTCAAGATTCCGTTTACACGGCTCTCAGCATCATCGATCAATCGGCTAGCACGCTTCTGAGCATCGGCTTCAATTACGACTGCTTCTTCGTTAGCCACTCGAGTGATTTCAGTTTCCTGAATCATCGCACGGGCTTCTTCTTGCGAAGTTGTCAGCAAAGTGTTCGACTGCTCTTCAGCCAGCTGACGAATCGTCGTAGCTTCTTCATCTGCATATGCTCGAATTCGACGAGATTCTAGTTCAGCCTGCTTGATGATCGCGTCTTTCTGACGAACAACACCTTCAGCTTCGTTTATCTGAGTGGGCATTTCTCCCTTCATCTCGGCGATAACTGCCGTGATTTTGTCCAAATTTACGAGCGTTCGTGCTGTTCCTGGTACTCGACCTTTAACGATCATCGCCTCAAGATCTTCTAGTTGTGACATAAGTGTCATTACTGCCTCCATGTGTGTGGACTGACGCGTGCTAATTATTGATGCTTGCTTTTTGCTGTTCGAGCCTCTCAACCAGAGGCCCCCAAACGTTTTTAGGAACTAGATCCGACACATCGGCGCCGAGAGTGGCTACTTCCTTCACTCTTGAAGAACTCAGGATCTGGAATTCCAGAGCGCTAAAAAGACAAATCGTTTCAATATCTTCAGCCATCCTGCGGTTCATTAGTGCCATTTCACTTTCGTACTCGAAATCACTAGTGATTCTTAGACCACGAACTATTACTGTTGCGCCGATTTCTCGGGCAGCGTTGACCGTGAGCCCTGAGTACGATTCCACCGATACGTTGGACACGTGTGCCACTGCATCGGCGAACATTTTTATTCGCTCATCGACGTTGAACATGGTTCGTTTCGATGAGACTTGAACAACACCAACTGTCAAATGATCGACAGTGTGTGATGCTCTTTCGACAATATCCACGTGACCATTGGTCACTGGGTCAAATGTGCCAGGATAGATCGCTAGCGCCATCTATTCGCCCCCTGTTGCTGTCCCTGAATAAGGGGACGTATCGGTTGCAGATTTATAGACCGAAACTGCGGTATCGCCGTAGAGTCGGTGCGTAGATAATTTGAGTCCCGGAAGTGCGTCTGATAGCTCAGTCATCTTCGAGTGCTCGGCAAATACGATCGCATTTGGAGCGATCAAGTGTGCTTCGCTGACTTTATGAAACAACGCTTCAAATTCCACCAAATCGTATGGTGGGTCGGCAAAAATCAGGTCGAACTCACCCTGTAATCTTCCGACTACATTGAGTGCGTTTCCTGTCTGGACTGAGCTTTGCATTGCTAATTTGTGTTTTTCCAAAGCCTTTTTAATGTCGTCACAACGACGTCTGTTTTGCTCGATAAACACGGCATTTGTGGCGCCACGTTTTAGAGCTTCTATCCCAAGCGCCCCAGTTCCTGCGTAGATATCTAGAACACGAAGTCCGCTTGTTCCAGCAGGTCCAAGCATAGAGAAAATTGCTGATTTCACTTTGGATGTGGTAGGTCGAAGAGAACTTCCACCGGAAGCTCGTCGAAAATCTGACGATCCTCTTCGCTTGTTACTCATCGCACTTTCGATCCGCACTTGAAACCACTGTTTTTTCCTCTGATAAGTCCAGAGAAAGGATGGGACGAAATTGATTATTCACGGTGCGGGTGATTATTGACCATCGTGGGTTGTTACCGATTTTCGCGTTTTTACACGGAAGCGGTGCTGTCAGAGTGTGTCTGAATCCGTTGTGGATTTATGCTCTGTATGTTCGTTAGCTGGCTTAGAATGAATTGCTGCAGCAGCAGAGTAGAACTCAGCTGCGTGACGATACGACTGAATACGAAGTACCGCAGAATTTTCCTGCTACGAAATATATGACTAACGAAGATCAACAAGAACAGCCGAATCAAGAAGAACAGGCAGCGGGTGAGCAGAAACTCATCGAAGATCGCCTAGCTAAGGCAGCCCAGATTCGAGCGAAAGGTATTGATCCGTACCCAGCTCGGTATGATCGTACCCACACTTCAATTGAAGCTGCCAAACTGTTTGAGTACGCTGAAATTATGGCGAGCAACGTAGTTGGTGATGATTCGGAACATCCAAAAACTGAAACCGTCCGTATCGCTGGCCGCGTCATGGCTCGGCGTGGAATGGGTAAAGCTGCGTTCATAGATTTAAAAGATGGGTACGGTTCGATTCAGGCGTTCGCTCGTCAAAACACGATGGGTGATGAAGCCTACGAAATCGTAAATCTGCTGGATATTGGCGATATTATCGGTGTCGAGGGTTCGGTTATTCGTACTCGGCGCGGCGAAGTCAGTGTTGAGGCCGAAAAGGTGACTGTTCTAACCAAGGCGATTCGTCCACTGCCTGACAAATGGCACGGTTTACAGGATCAGGAAATTCGGTTCCGACAGCGATACCTTGATTTGATTTCAAACGACAAAGCGATGAAGAACGCTTTGCTACGATCAAACGTTGTGCGGTCGATGCGTGATTTCATGCATGATCATGGATTTATCGAAGTAGAAACACCTATTCTAGTTCCGGTTGCTGCCGGTGCTCAGGCGACTCCATTTGAGACTCACCACAATCAACTAGATCGTGATTTGTACCTGCGAATTGCCACAGAGCTTTATCTCAAGAAATTGATCGTCGGTGGAATCGAAAAAGTATTCGAGATCGGTCGATTGTTCCGTAATGAGGGGCTTGATCACGATCATAACCCTGAGTTCACAACTATCGAGAGTTATCAGGCGTACGCAGACTATAATTATGTGATGGAAATGGTCGAGCAACTAGTTTCATATATCGCTAAAGAAACTACTGGATCGATGGTGCTGCCTGAAGTAGAGGGCGTGCGACCTTCTATCAATTTGACTCCCCCTTGGCCTCGATTGGACCTTCGAGAAGAAATTAAGAAACGTACGGGAATAGACTTTGTCGTAACCCGTGATGTGGAATCGCTTGCCGCTGCGATGCGAGAACGTGGAATCCACGTTGAGGCAGGTTCGGCTTGGGGCCGGTTGCTCGACAAGGTAATTTCTACAGAGGTTGAACCACATTTGGTGCAGCCGCATTTCTTGGTCGACTACCCGGTCGAAATGTCACCACTCGCCAAACGCAAACCTGACTCCGACGAAATCGTTGAGAGATTTGAAGGTTTCGTCATGGGTACTGAGCTTTGCAATGCGTTTACCGAATTGAACGATCCTGTTGATCAACGTGAACGATTCGATCATCAGGAAAAGCAACGATTGGAATTTGGCGATGATGAAGCTGATCGTTTGGACGAAGACTTCTTACTCGCGATTGACCACGGTATGCCGCCAACGGGTGGGCTTGGTCTCGGAATCGACCGCCTAACTATGCTGATTGCTGGTGAGGAGTCGATTCGAGAAATCTTGCTATTCCCAGCTATGCGCAATACGTGATTTAATCGTAAATACTTACATAATTGTCGATCGCATCTGCATCGATGGTCTGAAAATTACTAGAGTAAAAAATGCTTTCACTGGAACAGATAGTCCGAGATCCTGAGAAATTCCGAACCGCATTGGTTCGCCGCGGAGAAGATCCGCCAATCGACAGGATTCTTGAACTAGACTCTCGTCGAAAGCAACTAATTCAGGATGGCGATGTTGATCGTGCTCGACGCAATAACGTGAGCAAGGCAATTGGCGCAGAGAAGCGTAAGCCAACTCTTGAAGAAATAGCTGAGATGCGTGAAACCGGCGATCGTATTAAGACAGTCGATGCTGAACTCGCCACAGTTCTTACAGAACTGAACGTAACATTGTTGCCGATTCCAAACCCTCCTTTGGCTGATGTTCCGGATGGTCTTGACGAAGAATCGAACGTGATTATTCGAACTTCGGAAGGCACTACCGAAACGCACGGAAATGCTCATTGGAATGTTGCTACTGAGCTAGGAATCCTCGATCTAGAGGCTGGTGCTAGCATCTCAGGCGCGCGTTTCTATGTTTTGAAGGGCAAAGGTGCGAAGCTACAGCGTGCGATCGGCGCTTGGATGCTCGATGTTCATACGGAGGAGCATGGGTACACTGAGATCGATCCCCCGCTGTTGGTTCGTGGGGAGACGATGACTGGTTCAGGGAACCTACCTAAGTTCAAAGAGAATCTTTACCGAGATGATGAGTCGGATCTGTGGCTTGTTCCTACAGCCGAAGTCGCACTGAACGGTCTGCATCAGGGAAAAATCATCGATCCGGACACGCTGCCATTGAAATATGTTGCTCAGACACCGAGCTTTCGAAAAGAGCAAACTTCGGCTGGTCGTGATGTTCGAGGAATTAAGCGCGTTCACCAGTTCGAAAAAGTCGAAATGTTCCGCTACGTTAAACCCGAAACTTCTGATGAAATGTTGGAAGAAATGGTTGGAGAGGCTTCAACGCTTTGCGAACGATTGGGTCTCACTTACAGAGTGATCCAGCTTTGCGCTGGTGACATCGGCTTCCAGTCTGCTAAGACGTATGACATCGAGGTTTGGTCACCTGGTTGCGCCGAGTGGCTTGAAGTTAGTTCGATCTCGACATGTACCGATTTTCAGACACGCCGTAACAATACTCGCTATCGCCCAGAAGTAGGCGCTTCAACGAAGCTACCTCACACGTTGAACGGGTCGGGATTGGCGCTTCCACGCATCTGGATCGCTGTAATCGAGAATGGTCTTCAGGAAGATGGTTCAATCGTTATTCCAGAAGTGCTCGTGCCTTACACCGGTTGGGATCGTATCGAAGCCAAGTAGGGCTAACGTGCAACTTATGGGATGATTTCGATGGTGTATTCGGTCGGCATGGTTGATTGGCGCGTAACAGCGCTTATCACTGTGATGACGAGATCGTCTTCATCGATTCCTTCGACCGTCAGACTGCCCTTTCCATTGATGTCGATAGGTAGCTGGTAAACCACCGGATCGCCGTATTTTTTCTCGTGTATTACCTGAACTAAGTACTGCGTAGGGATGGTTTCTTCGACGCGAGCGAATCCTTTCGAATCCCAGTTACCAACGGTAGATGTGTCATCGGACCAGTTTAATTCAGGGATTTCGAAATCATCGAAGCATGCGCCTTTCGAGAAGACTGCATCGTCGGTAATGTATTCGAATCTCAGCAAGACTTGCTCACCGGAATATTCAGAAATATCGACGTAATCCTGAACCCATCCGAGACTCCTGCCTGTAAGTCCCGCCCCATAAGCGTTTCCGTTGGGATTAAAATTGAGCGTATGCTCGGTGTCGATGATGTCCCATGTTTCGCCGTTATTGATTGAAACCATCACGTAGGCGTAGTCCCAAAACTCTTCGATTTCGTAATTGACCCAATACTTCAGCGTTGCCGTATTACCTGCACTTATTGGACGAAGATCGACGTTTAGAGTGAGATTTGAATCGATTGAGTCGCCTTGATTCGACCACCAACATGTATCACCAGAATGTGGTGCAGAAGTGAGCAATGCTGTTTCTGCTTCGCCACTAAATCCGATGGTCATCTGACCCGACCCACTCGAAGTCACAACGTAGTCAGCTCCAAACGATTTGACCTTGCCATTGATTGAATCTGGCGCACGTTTGTAGATGCTTTTTACGGGTGGGAAGGTGCGTTCTTTGTAGCTATAAGGACCGTCGTCCTCATGTAGGTAATTGGCGATTAGCCAGTCGGCGAAAACATCGTTTGCGGTAGCGCTAAAGCCCATTTCGGTGAGGGTTCCGTCGATCGAATCAATTCCATCGTCTTGATTGAGCGCGATTGCAGAGAGGATTTCATTACCGCCGTAATGTGAGGCGACGAAGTCTAAGAAGAGATGCGCCGCTCCGTAATTAGCAGTTGAAAACGTAATGTCTTGTGCCCAAGCCGTGAGCGAAGTCGCAGGTGCTCGAACGAATTGGCTGACTGCTGATCGCTCGAATCCAGCGATTTCTGCGGCTACTTCGGAGAGTCCTTCGTTTATCCAAGAATCTTCGCTACTGTCGGTCGCAAAATGGGTCGCATGCTGAAGTTCGTGGGCGAGCACACTGAGGTATTCGCTATCAGTGAGTTGAATCCTGTCTGCCGACATGTATAGCGCTTCACGTTGATTTGAGTGATCTCGAATTTCGATCGGATACGAATCGGCAGCAGAGAAATATCCAGCAACTCCAGTACGGAGAATGCTGGTATAGATGACTATCCGGTCGTCCCCATCAATTCCAGGTATGAGTGGCGTGCCAAAAACGTTAGTTACCGCTGGCCATATGTCGGATTCGAAGTTGTTAGCGACTTCCGCTATAACGGCTGTATCAGGTTCGAAACCATGTTCGAACACCCAGTAAACGTGTTCCGATATGTAAGAAACTTCGCCGTTAACGATTACGCTACCGATATCACGTGACACCCAAAATTCAACTTGCTGACCGAGGATCAAGGGTTCCGAAGTAAACGAGGTTATCGACTCGTTGTAGCCGGGGACTAAGCGTTTTCCAAGATCCTGAAGATCTCGATCCGGCGGTGTTGGAATGTTTGGTTCTTGGCGTGCTGGGACGAATATTGGCATAGGAGTCGCAGTGGGAGTTGGAGAACTTTCTACAGTAGGAATGAGCGGTATTGCTGTCGCCGTCGCCGTTGGTGCAGAGATGGGATCGGAGGTGGCAGTAGCGATATATGTCGGACGATTTGTGACGCTCGGAGCCGGAGTGGACGAAGACTCGACGATCGTTAGCGATTGAGTTGATTCGTCTGAAGATACGATTACTGAAGCGGAAGATTCTGGATCGTTATCGGAATTGTTTTGGCAAGCGCCGCCAAGCATTGCGAAGGCTGCTAATCCGCTGAAAGCGACTGAATTGACGATCAATCTTTTTGATCGTTGCAATAAAATTATGCCCAGCGTCATTTCGATGTTGGTGCTTCGTCATTGCTCTTGGCGTTGAACTTGTTCATAGCGTTATCAAATTCACCGTTCACGATCATCGTTATCGCATCTGCGGCACGGTTGGCAGCCGCGCTAACAAGCTCACGTGATTTTGGATCAAATGTTCCTAATACGTGGGCGACCTGTTCAGCAGATGATTCAGGATTTCCTACACCAATTCGTACTCGTAGGAACTCGTTAGTGCCGAGAGTCGTGATGATCGACTTCAACCCGTTGTGTCCGCCTGGACCGCCCTTTTTCCTTATACGCACGGAACCGGGTTTCAGGTTTATATCGTCGGTGACTACTAGAATTTTTTCTGGTTCAGTATTGAATCGATTTGTGAGATAACTCAAAGCCGTTCCGGATCGATTCATGAATGTACGCGGGTAGCCAAGAACTACTGGACACGTTCCAAGTTGAACCTCAGCGAATCGCAACTCTTTGTGTTTGCGATTCAGAACGGCGTTAGTGCGTTTCACCAGCTCATCCATACACCACCAGCCAACATTGTGGCGGGTGTTTTTGTACTCAGCGCCAGGGTTTCCAAGTCCGAGAATTATCCACGGTGAACCTTGAGATCCATCGCCGTTGCCGCTTGGAAACAGCTTGTCTAAGAGTGAGGAGACGTCCAATCTTCGTTACTTCCGCTCGTGTCGCCGGGTTTGCTAAACAAATTGTTTAGAAATGATATGACCTTATCGTCGAGAACGTTGGCAAAGTCAGGCAAATCTCCAGCGGAATTGAGCCGGAATAGACTTACGAGTTTTTCGATATTTGGTGAATCAAGCACCAAAATCGAAACAACTGCGGCTAGCCGATCACTATGCCAGAGAGATTGCCCCCCACCTGTAGGACACGATGTTTAGGAAAGCTCTTGAGAGAGATTTACCAATCTTTATGACACATAGGCCCAACGATAGTCCAAATGGTTTACTGGAAGATGCACTGGCTGAAGCAACTACGGTTTCGACACTTTGTTTTTCGACATTAGGTTAGTGATTCAGTGACGTTCGGTAATCACTCATCTAATGTCAGTCAGTTCAATGCTGGGTTAGCTCAGTAGTGGAGCATTTTCTTCTTCGTCGGAGCTGCCTAGATCAGGACTTACTGGAACAATGCCATCGTCCATGAACGCGATGAACTCCGACTCGGTAATCACATGGACATTGAGTCGTTGAGCCTTTTCTAGCTTCGATCCTGCCTCAGCACCCGCCAAAAGGTATTCAGTCTTGCCTGTTACCGATCCCATGGCTTTTCCACCCAGCATCTTAATTAGATTTTGAGCTTCAGATCGTGACATAGTCTCAAGTCGACCTGTAACTACGAATGTCACACCGTTGGCGGGGTGGTCGGCTGAAGGCTCGAGTGTTTCATCAATTGGGTTTATGCCAAGTTCGATTAAGTGGCCTATCAACTGTCGATTTTGCTCTATGGCGAAATATTCAACCAAAGTTGTCGCTACTACAAGGCCGATGCCATCGATTGCCAGCAGTTCTTCTTCAGTCGCTTCTTTCACAGCACTGAGATTTCGGAATCGTCGAGATAACCACTCGGCACTCTCAGATCCAATACCAGTGATCCCTAATGCGAAAAGCAGGTTAGGAAGGGGTTGAGAGCGAGATGCTTCAATTCCTTTGAGCAGATTATCGACTCTTGTTTTGCCCATTTTGTCGAGTTCTAACAGGTCGTCTCTACGTTCATGTAGACGGTAAATATCGGCAATGTTCGATACGAATCCAAGTCTTGGAAGATCTTGTGATACTCGCTCACCAAGTCCTTCGATATCCATTGCCATTCTCGAAGCGAAATGCTCCAATAATCTTTCGAACTGCGCCGGGCAGGCACCGTTTACGCAGCGGGTAACTGCCTCGTCTTCGCTTTGGGCAGTTTCGGTTCCACACGAAGGGCAAGCATCAGGAAATGCGTACGGCTTTGAATCAGAAGATCGTTTGTTTTTCGATGAAACTTCGACAACCTGTGGAATTACATCACCAGCACGTTGTATAACGACTCTATCGCCTTCACGGAAATCTTTGCGATCTATTTCGTCATTGTTGTGAAGAGTCGCTCGACCGACAGTCACGCCGCCAACCATTACCGGCTCAAGCTCCGCCCACGGCGTTAGGGCGCCGGTGCGACCAACGTTTACATGAATTGCTTTGAGGGTTGTTTCTGCTTGTTCAGCAGGGAATTTGTAAGCGATGGCCCATCGAGGATCGCGTCCTACGAATCCGAGTCGATGCTGTAGTGCTAGCGAATCGATCTTGATTACCACTCCATCGATGCCGTAATCGAGAGATTCACGTTGTTCGCCGGTTTTGGCGATGAACGCCATCACCTCTTCAACAGTGCTGGCCTCACGAGTCCATTCGTTCGTTCTGCCGCCCCACCCTTTTATTGCTTGGAGGGTGTCCCAATGGCTTGATAGCCCCTCTGAGCCTTCAACGTAGCCGACCGAGTAGAAGAACATGTCGAGCGGTCGTTTCGCCGTCTCTGACGAATCGAGCTGTCGCAACGAGCCTGAGGCTGAGTTACGAGGGTTTACATAAGCAGGAAGGCCGACCGTTTCCCGTTCCGTGTTCAAAGTTGCGAACTTGGAGTTAGGAAGGAACACCTCGCCTCGAAGTTCGATTACAGGCGGAATCGTGCCACTTTCGCCTTCGAGCTTTAGTGGAACGCTTCGAATCGTTCGAACGTTCGCTGTAACGTCTTCACCGCTCTCTCCGTCGCCTCGTGTAGCGGCCTGCTCCATGACGCCATTTCGATAGGTTATCGCGAGTGCTAGCCCATCTATTTTTAGCTCGCACACCATTGGTGCGCTATCGAGTTCAAGAAAATCTAACGCTCTCTTGTACCAAGCTCGAAAGCCGTCCTCATCAAATACGTTTCCAAGGCTCAACATTGGAATCGGATGTACGACTTCATCGAACCCGGCTGCCGGTGGCGCTCCAACGCGTTGAGTTGGTGAATCATGTGAATGAAGATTGGGGTGTGCAGCTTCTAGGGCAAGAAGTTCCTGCATACGAGCGTCCCACTCGGCGTCATCTAGTTCAGGTGAGTTTTCGACGTAGTACAGCCGGTTTGCGCTATTAATTTCCTCACGAAGTTGAGCAGCACGAGTGACTACTTCGTCTGGAGTCGACGAGGCGGAATCGAACTGGATTTGGAGAGGGAATTCTTGATTGGACACAGGCTAGAAATTCGAAAGTTCATCCAAGGGTAATGCGTAAAGCTAAGGCACCGAAATATGTGGTGCAAAAGCGGTCTGCGGAGTATAACAACGCCCAGAAGATTCAACTCAACTAGAAGAATCTTGACTATGATCGTACTTGACGAAGAGATCAGTTCTGAAAGTAGGTTTATACTCGTTTGCCTAATTGCGTCGATTATTACGCTTCAAGACTCTTATCTCAAACTCACTTATGGCAGAAATTCAGCCCTTCCGAGCAGTACGTTATAACCCCGAAGTCGCTGGCGACGTGAGCCTTCACGTTTGCCCGCCGTTCGACGTCATCACACCACAGCTTCAGCAAGAACTGTATGCACGCTCGCGGTACAACATCGTCCGGCTTGAGTTGGCGCGCCGTGGGCTTACGCAAGACCCGTACGACTCAGCTGCCGAAACCGCTCAAGTATGGACCGATTCGGGTGTACTAAAACACGAAGAAACCCCTTCGATATATGTAACCGAGGAAAAGTTTGAGTATCAGGGGCAAACGCATTTACGGCGTGGATTCGTAGCTGCCGTTCGACTTGAAGATTACGATCAGAATGTCATACTTCCTCACGAGGGGACTCGATCTGAGTGGGTCGCCGACCGTGTGAAATTGATGGGAACTGCGCAGTCGAACTACAGTCCATTGCTATCGATATTCAGAGATGATCTACGATCTAGCGTGGGCAATCTTATTAGGGCGATCGCTGGCGGTGTACCGACTGCTGTGTTCAATCCGCCCGATATGCCGCAACTGCGTTTGTGGCGAGTTTCGGATCCCGGAACAATTGGTGTTCTTCAGGCCGCACTCAAGGATGCCAAGATATTCATCGCTGACGGCCATCATCGATACGAAGCGGCTCTGCGGTATAGAGGAAGCGTTCGTGCAGAACGAGAAGTTGAGCACGACGAGTCGATTAACTTCCGAATAATGTTAATGGTTGCGTTCGATGAGCCGGGTCTGATCACCCGTGGTTACCACCGACTTGTGGAGTCGACTACAGATGAAGAATTTGCTGCGATCATCGAGTCTTTAGAAAACACATGCGATCTCGAAGAATGGACGCCTAGTGCTGGTCTTTCGGCAAATGATCAAATCGAAGAATTCTCGGTGGCACTTGGCGAACGTCAAAGCACGGAAGTGATATTTGGCTTGTACTCGAAAGAGCCCGGTAAGTTTCATATCGCAAGGATGAAATCACCGGCGCCTGCTGAGAACGCATTAGAAAATTCTGAGTACTCGCAACTTCACTCGCACATTCTCCGGCCTGTCATTACTGAAGAGCGCGAAGAATTGGTTATCAGCCCTCATCACGATGCTGAACTAATTGCTCGACAGATCGAAAGTGGTGAAGCGCGAATGGCGTTCATCATGCGACCTGTGCCGCTCGATGAGTTCATTGCGATAGTAACTCGAGGTTGGCGATTGCCAGCCAAGGCCACAAACTTCTTCCCGAAGCCGCCTGCCGGAGCCGTTATCCAGCAATTCGGTGAAATTCTTTAGGCTGCGCCGACGCTGAGCGATTCTCCGATCACACTGAGCACTTCATCAATGGATGGGCGATCGTTCGGCTCGGCTGCGACTAGACGCGCCACCAGGTTTCCGTGGGCATCGAATACGAAACTGGCGGGATTCGATTCGCCATCATTATTGAGATCGAACACTTGCCAATCGTTTGCAACGACATCGATGGGATCTGCGATAAGTGAGAAGTCGAGAGCGAACTCATCTCTGGCGTTAATTACCTGCGTTGGTAATTCAGAAACAACAACAACAACTTCCGCGTTCATTTCTTTGAACTGTTCCATTCGAGACTGGATTTGTTCGAGTTGTGTAACGTCGAATTCATTCGTGGTCGATGGAATGAATACTAGATAAACGGGCACTGTGCCGAGTAAATATTCTAATCTAACGTTTTCACCATCGATATTCGATACGGAGAAAACTGGAGCCAGTGACGGTGAACTTTCAGTTGGATTTTCGACCGTTGCAGTAATAGCTGTAGCGATCGGTATCGGCGTAGCCGTCGGCTCAGGACCTGTTGAGTTTGAGCATGCAGCGACGGCGATGAGAAAGACCGCAATAACAGCAAGCGTGGCTTTTTGAATATTCACAGACATGAGTCTAGCCGAGCTTTGCGATCTGCTCGATGATTTCTTCGGCTTCTACTTGGTGGGTGTAGTTTAATCCGACGCTTTGCTAAACGATTTCTCCGTCAGTATCAATCAGGAGCACCGATACTGACGGAGAGTCCGTCATTGGATAGGTTAACCAAGCCGTATTCCTTAGGTGTGGTTAGGTCGAGTGCGATAAAAGACTACCGCTACTGGCTTATCGTCTCAGAATTGCGAGAGGTTATATTGGGTTACTTGAACTGACGATAGAGTGAAATCTGAGGAAGTTCTAGTTACAGGCGATGGCGTATTTATAAGGGGCGGTTCGATTGGTTCTACTACGAGATCTCTGGCATCAGGTACTAACGTAGTGTCGGTAACCGCTACTTCCGATGTCGAAGTCGTTGCTGAGTTCGAACCACTTGCAACAGGCCAGTTAGCATTTGAATAACCACCACATGCCGCAGTCAAAGCAAACATTACTGCTATCAGAGAAATCTCAATCAATGTCCGACTATTTCTCAGCAGTGACATACGTATAAGAGTCGTTCAGCCTTGCCGGTGTACCTAGTGAAATACCGACCATCTAGAACGGCTACAAACTAACTTACGAAGTCATCGACTTCAGGGTTTCTTCTGCAGCTTTCAAAGCCTCATCGATGTGAGCCTTTTCGACCCAACCCATGTGACCAACTCGGAAAATCTTGCCTACTAGCGACTTCTGGCCACCACCAAGAATTACGTTGTAATCCTTGGTTACCTTTGCCAAGAACGCCTTACCATCGAGACCTTCCGGCAAGCGGATGGCTGTAACGGTGTTCGAAGCGAAGCGAGGGTCTGGCAGCAAATCGAGTCCGAGTGCCTTCGCACCGTCACGGGTGTGCTGTGCGATCTCATGATGGCGAGCAAACACATTTTCAATTCCTTCGTCGACCATCGATTGCAAAGCAACTTCAAGCGTGAACATTACTGGTAGGCAAGGAGTGAACGGCGGCTGACCGATTTTCAGATAGTCTTCGTACTGTTGAACATCGAGGTAGTACTTAGGAGAAGTCGAGATGGCGTGAGCCTTCCAAGCTTTATCCGAGAACGTAACCATCGAGATTCCAGGAGGCGAAATCCAGCTCTTCTGGGAAGCGGTGGCAACAACGTCGATGCCCCAAGCGTCGACAGAGATTGGCACTCCACCGGCGCTGGATACAGCGTCGACGAGGATCAGTGCGTCGGATTCTTCGTGGATGACCTGGCAGAGTTCTTCAAGCGGGTTTGAAACACCTGTTGAGCTTTCGTTGTGTGTGAAGATCACGGCCTTCACGTTGCTCATACGCTTGAGAGTTTCTCGCACCTTATCGAGATCGGCAGCCATCCCAAGATCGAAGGTGATTTTCGTGACATCTCCGCCGTATGCTTCCGCGATTTCTGCAAATCGTTCGCCGAACGTACCGATGATGATCGAAATAATTTTATCGCCAGGTGAAATGGTGTTCACGATGGCGGTTTCCATCGCACCGGTTCCCGATGATGTGATGAAGTACGCATCGTTCTTAGTCATGAACACGGTCTTCAGGTTCTTCGTCATGCGATCAAGCATGTCGGCGTATCCAGCGCCGCGGTGATTGATCATCTGCGACCCGGCGATTTCTAGGACGTCATCGGGTAGCGGTACTGGACCTGGTATTCGAAGGTTTGGCTGGTTCTGACTGCTCACCGGACTGCTCCGTTCGTACGGATTTCGACTAATCTTTCAAATTGGCGGTTGCCCGTGTAAAACGCTTTAGCGAGCGATTCGCAAACGTTTCGTGAACTACCTTTAAGAACTCTAACTCTCAATATGTAAAACGGCTGTAAATTTTCTGCGTGAAGTTTGT
>Ga0302118_10000417_pt1 | contig 19914 bp, 31 predicted proteins | sample AG5_331_MG_FD_203126 | JGI IMG/M metagenome (GOLD analysis project Ga0302118, IMG submission 203126) | Marine microbial communities from Western Arctic Ocean, Canada - AG5_33.1 | ecosystem: Environmental > Aquatic > Marine > Oceanic | place: Canada: Western Arctic Ocean | collected 2017-10-01 | reverse complement strand
CAGCCATAACGATGCTGAAGACTTTAGGCCAATGGTCTCTTCCTGCGGTAGCATTAATCTTTGGAGTCCGTCCAAACTCAGAGGCAACACAAACCAATGTCGAATCTAGTAGACCTCTCTGGTCTAGGTCTTCTATAAGAGCAGCAAACCCTTGATCAAATGCAGGAAGCTGGCCTTTCATTGAGGTCTCAATGTTATTATGCATGTCCCAACTACCATAAGTAAGAGATACAAAACGGGTTCCTGCTTCTACGAGACGACGAGCAAGTAGCATACGAGCACCGGCAGTATTACGCCCGTACTTGTCCCGAGTAGTAGCGTCTTCTTTGTTTATATCAAATGCGTCTCGGGCTTTCTCGCTACTGATTAGACTATATGCTCTATCATAAAAAGAATCTACAGCGTCTAGGGAGTCAGACTTTTCTTTAGTAGCAAAATAATCATTAACAGTATTTAACATATTTCTACGTTTGTTGAAACGATTATCATCTACACCTCCGGGCAACCTAAGATCACGCACTTGGAAACTAGTACTAGCTGGATCCGAACCTAAGCTGAACCCAGAAAATGAACTACTGAGATAACCCGTACCTGCGAATTCGTTAGGTTGATTAGGTATACACACATAGGGAGGTAAATTTTGCCGTGGTCCGAACTCATGGGAAACCACTGATCCTATAGAAGGATATTGCAGAGCTGGACTGGGGCGATAACCAGTGAACATATTATGAGTTCCTCTCTCGTGAGCTGCCTCTCCATGCGTCATACTACGACAGATAGCAATCTTATCTACTATCTTTGAGGTATTGACCATTGTTTCACTAAGTCGAGTCCCTACAACATTCGTTTCAATACTGTTCATGGGGCCACGATACTCAATTGGAGCAAATGGCTTTGGGTCCCAAGTCTCTTGATGGGCACATCCTCCGGGAAGATAGATATAGATAACAGACTTTGCTGGTCCTTCTTTACTCTCGTAGAACTTCTGATCTCCATGAGCCTCTTGCATACGCAAGTAGTCCGAAAGGCTGAGTCCTAAACCTCCAAGAAACCCTACCTGTAAAAATGAACGTCTTCCTAAGTTATTTCCCTTGCACTTCATTCTTTATCACTTTCTACAGGTACACACTTTCCATTTTTGGCTACATATCCCTCATGGCAGTTTGGTGGATATCCATAGTCTTCATCTGATTCTGACCTATATTCTATTTGAAACCCCACAGATTCAATAAGGCTAGTATCTTCTGTAGCTTTACTGATGCATACAGCCAGCCTTTGCTTTCCATCTGGATATTCTTTATTCATAGTCTCGTCATCCATGCACCGTGACATGAATTCATTTTTATCTTCATTCTCTTTTTTTGGCAGTGGCATTTGTTGGTCCCATACAATTGATGTTAAGTTATTATTTTACAAAAAAAGGGAGCAGGAAACCTGCTCCCTTTCCCAAGATAAAATCCTTTTTATTCTGTTACTCGAAGACTATCTCCAACGATCCACGCTCCAGCTAATAATGTAACCATCTGGATTGTTTCTGGGTTTACAGTGCCTTCTCCGAAAACACTATCGGCAAAGATAACTGCAATACCACTTATTCCAATCCAGAATCTTCTGGACTTTAGCATTGCCTTGAACTTATCGAACATTTGGTTCTCCTTGGTAATAAAAAAGCGAAAACTGTTTATTTAATTATACTACGACTATTTTGAATCTGTCAGTTTATGACTAATTTTCTCTAATGTCAGCATAATACTTTCATGTCTTAGGTCATGTCTTTCATGCAACTCTTCCAAAAGAACTTCATAGTGATCCCTTTGGGATGAAAACTGATTTGTAAAACTATCTTGCATCTCTTTCACTTCTTTTCTGTGGCTTGGGAAAACTACCTTGGTTGTGTACCAAAGATACCATCCTAGAAGTGTCGTTGCTGAAATAGTTCCCCAATCAAACCCCGGCATCACATCTGCTGCTGCAAGAAGAGGAGGGAAAGCTACCAATATCAAGCTTCTCATAAACCATTCTTTCTTTAGGTATAGTAATATCTATAATTAAAAGGTGCTTCATTTCCCTCTTTTCTATGCATTTCGAGGCGGACAAGTCCAAACAGTATAGGTTGGAGGAGCATCCATTGCTCCCACTAGCCCTTGGTAGTAAGCTTGTGTGAAGCTCGGGCAAGACATTACGGTTGCCGAGAACTTCGAGAATTCTAATTCCAAGATTCTGACAGCACTGCCTACTCGTCCTCCAGTTGAATCAATAGGTGTTGCCATGTATGACCACGCCCCACAAACTTTTTGACAGTTATAACCTTCGCCACCGGGGACTCCTGAAATACCCTTCATTGTAGTAATAACACTATTATGCCGAACTGACGGTTTAAGAAAACACCGACCGTTGGATCCCGTAACGTTTCTAAGCGCAGCAGAATATCCAAGATATAGTATGGCGTTCGTTGAGGGGTCTGAAACAAGGGTACAATCTATAGGTCTTCTTTGTTGGCTAGTATGTCCGACTTCCCACTGGTACTCTATGGCACCTGTGCAGAAATACTTTGAGGCAGTGTTCCCGTCTTTATCAGTGATTGTCGGATGATCATCAAAAGGGCTAGCACAAAACCTATATGTCGGCACTTTATATTGTGCTAGGGCCAGATTATGGCAGTCACATCTATGCAGAGGAACTGTCACAAAAGTTGTCTGAGGTTGAGCGCCTCCAGCAAAGACAATAGATCCGTCATTTGCTCCATCGCTATACTGCAACTTTAAATCTGAAGCTGTATCTATATCTTGAGAGACATCCCAAACTCCCTCTTCGACAACTGCAAAACTAGCGTCCCAATCGGGGTCTCCGGGGGATATTCCTGCATTTATCAGAGTTTTATAGTTGCTATCACTCACAACGTCAGCATTTGTATTCGTGTTGTTGCTACCATCTCCTCCGGGTGAGGTATTAGCCGTTTTAGCGGAGTCCGCCCCTATAGCCATTATGCTAGCACTATCAAGATTATTCCAAGTACCCCCTCTGGCGGCAGCATTGTTAACACCCTCCTTGACTGGAGGTAGGTTTGGATCGTCAGGCACATTGCCCTTAATGTCGAAAACGCTACCGTCTACACTTGAGTTTGTCCCCACGCTAATCGCTCCCTTAAAGGCAGCGCCCGCTACAGAACCATCACCATTAAAGGCACCAGCGGTGCCATCTGCTTTTGAAAAAGCCATTTGTTTTTCTCCCGGTTATTTTGATTTTACCACAAGTACCTAGTTGCATAGGACTGTGTGCTCGGTTGGTTTCCGGACCCTACAAAGAACTGTAGTTTTCCGGGGATAGTTGAGGTTGGATTTGCAGCTACGTCTGTTCCAGAAGCTTTGAGCACTAGCGACTGATCTTCATTTTCAGTATTGCTCCAACCTCCTGAATTAACAACTGCTGGGGATCCACTAGTCCACGAACCTGTGAATTCATTCCAATTACCAGCTTTAACCTGAGTCTTATAGAGGCGAACTCTTATGACTGCTGTCTGATGGATTGAATCTCTACCGCCTTCGCTATTAGAAGCAGACTGCATAGCCGTACTAGAAATACCAGCTATCGATGTAGTTGCCCTCATAATAGTATCGTTGTTGTTGTTGTTCCAGACCCCTGCCGTAACCTCAGCATTGTCTATCCCTGAGACTACAGTGATTTGATCATCTGTTGTAAGAGAAAGGCTACTAAATCTTGAACTCGATACACTACCCGCGTCGGTGATTTTTCCACCGTCGTTTCTGTTTGCGTAAGGCAAACCGTTAACTAAAACTCCCGTTGAGGAGCCATCTGCATTAATGAAAGCCATTATATTCTCCTTTAAGAATATATGTCCCTCCAGTTCCTGTAAATCCTAACTTTAATCATCCTATCCAGTTATTATTACACCTATTTCTGTAATAATTGGAAGTTATAAAGCCTTAGTCCAAAGATTCCCGACCCAATAGCCGCTTCATATTGCTTTTCAAGCCAAATATAGCCATTTGATATGACTTGCAATCCTGTATTACTCTCTATAGAATTTGAGACTAAAAGATTATCATAGATATCATCATTATGGAAGCCAGAAGACGGTAACATAAACTCTACCCCACTGTCCTCTACAACCCTTGCAATTGTTATGATTTTACTAGGAGAATAACTAGTGTGATTGATAACAATTCTAAGTTCTGCATCATATTCATCGCAGGCTCTTTTATGCGTCTTGAACTCTTCGCATAGCTCTAGGTATTCCCCATCTTCTATTAAAAAAGGACTAGCTACTAAATCTATTTTATTAGCACCTGCCCTGAGTCCAACGATAGTCTCATGAAGCCTCAGCTTTTTGTCACCCTTACCCTCTGGGAAGTCGCTGCTAGTAGCAATGGATAAAGAAAGATCCTTAATGAAGGGTTGGGTTTTTCTTAAAAGGTATAGTGGTATCGCTACCCCTTCAAACTTAAGCTCTATAGCTTCGAATATCTCTTGTATTTGTTTGTCACTGGACGATACAAAGCTGTTATTATAATTGCAAAATTCTAGGAACATTTTTAATAGACACTAGAGTAATTCCAGTAGTCTTTTCCTTATCTCTACCATTACGTCCCTGTCTTTAAATAGCTTACCTATTGAAATCCTAAACCGATAAGGGGTAAGCACATCTATAGTTTCTACACCTTCGATTAAACCCACCGTTTCAATGTAGCTATTAAGTAATTTAAAATTTGTGTGCCCAACCCAGAACTTAAAATATTTACTTGCAAGGGTCTCTTCTGTAATCGGCAACACTCCAAAAGGCGTAAGTATCGTCCTGACGGCTGGAAATGCTTCCATAGCATCTAATCCCGGAAAGCCTTCTTCGTCTGATTCATTAGAAAAGACACCTTCGCCTAGTTCTGCAGATAGCTCTTTCTCTAGGTCTTTGAAATCTTTTATTTCTTCTTCGTAAACATCAACCCATTTCTCCCAATAGACATCTTTTCCATCTGGTAAGTCAAAATTTTCATTCATTTTACTTCCTTTCATATAGATTGTCTCTAATCTTTGACGCTAAAAACATCAGAAGCTCTTATGGCCAAGTCGTCTTTCTTTTCCCCTTCGTATAACTTAACGCTAGCTATCCACTGTTCCATTATGTTATTAGTAAAAGAGACCTTCTCAGGACAGTCTTCGTTCCAAAAATCGTATGCCTCTACGAAAAAGCTTGATAACTTTCCAGAATTAAGAAGATACAGAACCAATCCAACAACAGAGGCAGCTTCTGGGCTCGTATCTGCATGATCTACAATGACATTGAAATCTCCAGTAGCGACATCTATTCTTAATGTAACCAAGCAAGACAAATCTTCATCTTGAATGTAAGACTCCGAAGGAAGAACCTCTTCTTCTTTGTCTGTTTTCTTGAATAAACCTTTAAGGGCATTTATATAGTTTCTCATACTATATTATACCCCATAAAAGAATGGAACCTCATAGTGTTCTAGTAAATGTCGACATTATTGAGAGCAGGACATTTTTTCTTGATCAAAAAAGAACCATCTTTTGTAATGTTTTACATACTTGTTTTGATCGACACCTTTAAGATAGGAGGTCAATTCTTCTAGAGAGCTAAATATATGCTGATGAGGAAGCATGAAAAAGAGCCAGTTTGGAGCTCTGTGCTTTCCCTGCCGACACCATATAAGGACAGGTTTTTTTTGACTATTAGCTACTGAGATTTCCTCGTATGTTCCACAAGCATGCACATCAACATCTATAGAGGCTACGATAAAATCAGAAATATCAACGCATCTCAGGTCTAGAGTTCTTATAACCCTATATTTTTCTCGAATAGTATCATAGTCTCCGGCAGTCTTTAGGCTTTCTATTTTTGCTCTCGTCCCTTTATCTTCTATTCCCATTAGAGCAGGCTTATCACACGGATCTAGGACAGTTACCCCAAATCCCTCTAGAGTAGGGGTAATCCTCTGTCTCCAACCTACTCCTCCGTCAGATACCCTATCCATAGCTCCAGCTAGATATGTCCTTGTTCCGCTCAGGCGATTGGGATCGTTCATTTACCTGTACTCCCAAAGCCGCCATCTCCTCTTTGAGTACTAGAAAGATCATCAACTACCTCAAGTTCAAAAGGTTTTATTTCTTGAAAAATAACTTGGGCTATTCTATCACCCTTCTTAACGCTATATAGATTACCAGAGGAATTATGAAGGCATACCTTTACAGGCCCTCTGTAGGCGGCATCAATAACTCCTGCGTGTCTATGTATACCTTTGGACCCAAGAGAAGACCTGTCCCATATTAGACCAGCATACCCACTAGGGATCGCAAAGGCTATATCTGTAGAAATAGTTATAGTGTCTCCTACTTGTATAACTACGTCCTCACTGGAATATAAGTCCCACCCAGCATCTGAGTCATGAGATTTGGTTGGAATATGAGATCTATCTGTTAGTCTTTTTACGAATATTTTATTCATTATGGTGTGACCCTCCTTCTAAGATCTCCAATATAGAATTTGCGGTAGACGACCAGTTCAACATTTGTGCAGTTTGTATCCCTGCAATATTTAATGGAATAGCTTGTTCATTCTTTCTCCATTTGTCATATACCTCTCTCATAGCCGCAATAAAGCTGTCTTTAATTTTGCTTAAGTCAACCCATTCTGAGCCGATGTCTTCTCTAAAGAAAACCCCATCAAACATAGCTTCCATTCCATTGGGGGCTATCGGGTAAGAGTTTTCTTGTGTGCAAAATTCTTTATGAGCCCCGTAATCAGTTATAATTAATTCTTTTCCCATTGCTAACATTTCCAAGGCTTCAAGATTCCACCCCTCAGACCTACTGGGAAAGACACCACAAGTAGAATGTCTCATTATTTCGGCTAGATCTTTCTGAGTAGGGGCTCTGTCTATAAGCCTAACTCGCGAGTCTTGTTTATAGTGATTGTTCCACCTCTGATTATCTGGCTCTCTGAACAAAGGGTTTTGACACATCATCCATAGCTCAACATCCTCATTGTCTGGAAATGCCTCCTTAAAGATGTCCAAAAGCAAGTCATGTCCTTTTCTCTTTTCCCATTTTCCGCAATTGAAAAAGATGCATTTTTCTTGTTTGTACGTTTCGTCTACCGGAGGATGGAAGATCTTCATGTCAACTCCCAGAGGTACTACATGAACATTCTTTTGAGTCGTCTCTCTTCTAACAACTTCTGCCGCCCAGTCGGAAGCTACGATAACCCCGTCGCAACTTTCTAGATGATGCTTCCTTCTAAAATCAAATTTGTTTACCTCAAAAAAGGGAAAACCATAAAGGTCGCCCTTTCCGATCCTTTCTCCCATAGCAAATTCGTGCCAGACTTTAAGACATGGGGAGTCGATGTCAAAATCACCGCCAGATCTCGATGCTAAGTCTATAATTGTTTTTCTTTCTTCTTCGTCTGTTACTTCCGCACTACCTATCGTAAAAAGATAGACTTTGGAAATACTATCAAGAGACAGGGCTAAGTTCTTACCAACTATACCATATCCTAGTTGACTTATGGGACACATCAGGTTAATATTCTTCATTTTTATCTTTCTCTAGTTGTATTAGTGCTATCTCTAACGTCGTTAGGCTGTTGGTTATATGCGAAGCTCAGACGAGCAACATCCCCCAATGACTTGGATCTGGCGGGTTATAATCTTGGTCTTTTGTTATAAATCTCATAGTAGAGGAATCGTGCGTTCGAATGTGTTGATAAACTTTATATTCATATTCTTTCAAAATATTAAAGTCAAAACCTCCATCTTTTGGCTTCTTGAAAGATGGGTTGTCTTTGTAGTCCATGCAGTCCCAAGTGTCGCTAATATGATGAACTTCACAGTAAATTGGAACTCTTTTCTCGAAAAGGAAATTCATAGTTTTAAGTATGGTAGATTCCATACCCTCCACATCTATCTTGACATAGGTGGGTGTGTCTAAATCATGTTCGATAAAAAACGAACGGATCTGTCTATACTTTATTTTTTGCTCGGACTGATCGGTCGTGCAGTCTTTGAATCTTGTAACGCAATCATAATCCTTGTCGGAAAAAGCAACATTAAAGCACTCGTACCTGTCTCCAAATTGTGCTGAACTCTTCTTAAGGTTTGGAAAATTAAAGGAGGATGGCTCAAAAGCATATACCTTTTTGCAAAGCTTGGCTCTGGGAATGGAAAACTCTCCTGTCCTAGCACCAATGTCGCAAAATACTGCATCATCCTCGCTACTAAAAAGGTCGTGAATTTGAGATTCATTGAGTTTGGTATCTGGGGTAAAGTCTATCATGTCATTACTATATTGTTTAATCTTGGGTAAAGGTTATCTCTATTTCAATGTTAATTAAACTGTCTTCATCGCAAGGCTCTTCATAAAAAGCGTCTTCGTATATCTCGTCTTCAGTCTGGATAGAAGACCACCATAAGAGTGGGTCTAGAATAAGTTCTAGCATAATAAAAAAAGGGGGAGAGCTTTCACCCGCCCCCCATTAATGGTTAAGAGAAATCTCTAAAAGGGAGCGTCCTCAGTATCGCTGGACACAGCTACCTTTGTGTCGGAAACAGGTGAAGAAGCCCCTCCGTTAGGATTGGCATTATTTGGAGTAAGATTCACGCTATCTGCAACCAAGGTGAGCTTACTTCTCTTTACACCCTCATCCGTCTCCCAAGAGTTCAACTTAAGGCGACCTTCCACCATAATGTGTCTACCTTTAGTTAGGTACTGAGAGAGAGATTCCGCCTGCTTACCCCATAGGGTAACATCTACGAAAGTAGCCTCTTCCTGTCTCTCGGTTCCCTTGTTCCAAACTCTATTTGACACGACGCTTACATCAGTAACTGAGGTGCCTCCGGGTGTCTGGCGGAGTTCACTATCTCTAGTGACACGACCGGTTATAATTACTTTATTAATATCACTCATTCTTAAAATCTCCTTTTACTTGCTGGTACTTGGTTCGATAATTCCGCGATAACGCAAAGCTTTTCTTGCGAGTCTACGGGAATAGGCTGTGCCATTATTTCTGACAAGCTTTCGAAATTCTCCAGCTTGATCAGTATAGGCAAACGCTTTTGTAACTGCTTGGGTCGAATATTGACCCGAAGCAAACTTCTTCATTGTTGAACGGGTCTGTCTAGTTGATAGAAGTGACTCCCAGTTCGTGGTATCCTTGGACTTCATCTAAGGTCTCCTTAAAGCTACATGTAATAGTACTAGAAACGAATCATAAGGACTCGCTTCTTCTCATGTAATATTATAGGTGGAAAGTGGCGAGAAGGCAAGATTAAATAGAAAAAAATAAGAAAGTACTCCGGAGCTTAGCTGTTTACACTTTGTTCTTTAACGGAGAGGATTTTAATATTTGACCTGCTGTGTTCCCATTCGGCTGAAGCTATCGCCATAGCCCTAGCTGCACTGGGATTAGCTGCCTTGAAGTATTCTGTATAAATTTCGTTGTTAACTTTAACAACCACTTTAAAGTTCGACATAACCTATTCCTTATCTAAACTCCGCCGGTACCGTTAGCGGATCTATCGTTGCGTAAAATTTTGTACACTCTACCTGTTTTTCAAATGTCTTATCATGATAAAGACAGTATCGTTCTTCTGGAGGTAACTTCGCCGCCATTGAATATCCTACTATCTTTTCGTGCAGCTTTCCTACCCACCTAATCTGCTCTATATTCTTAAAAATCCTAGGCTGATAGTCTGGAAAAGAAATCCATCCCTTCTCGTTTTTCCTCCAGTTCCATTCCTCCATTTTTTTATCAGTTATCCCCCTAACGAAGTTTATTCTTGGGACCTGACAAAAGTCAAAAGACGCGCCCTCTAGAATTGATGGAAGTTCGAGCACTAAATTCTCATGAGGAACTTCGTCTGCGTCTATTTGGAAGATGTAATCTCCTAGGCTTTTACTGATGACAAAGTTTTTTTGTGCCCCAAAGTCTTTGTTCAAAGCTCTCTGAAAGAGCTTCACGTTTCCTTTGCTCTCAAGAAATGGCTCTATAGCTTCATGGGTGATACTATTTGAATAGTCATCAACAATTACAATTTCGTCTGAGTCCCTCTTGTTCTCTAATAGAACAGAGAGTAGCTTAACTATCTCTTCGTGCTCGTTATGAAGAGTTATACCATATGTTATATTCATAATTTTACCATATCATCTTACTAGAATAGTACTTAACGATGTTAGGAAGCTCTTCATCAAAATCTTTTTGATTTGACCATCCTAGAGATCTGAGTTTTGAGTCATTTATACTATACCTTACATCCTGTCCGGCCCTTTCAAAATCGAGATCCGTATAGTCCTCTATACGATATGTATTGTTGAAGGCTTTTACTATCTTTGATACAACATTTATATTGGAGTCTTCGTAATTTCCGGAAACATTGTATATTTCTTTTGATACATTCTTGTCTAATATCTTTAGGACAGCCCTAGCGGTATCTTCGGCGTGCAACCACGTTCTTATAGGAGTACCCTGATTGTGTAAGGGTATCTTTCTTCCTATGCTTAGATATTTTATGGACTTGGGGACAAGCTTTTCTACGTATTGGCTAATCCCATAGTTGTTAGTGGGCCTTATTATTACATAGTCAACGTTATAGGTTCTAGACCAAGCCATTATAAGCATATCGGCTGCTGCTTTTGTAGCGGAATACGGATTACTAGGCTTTAGAACGTCCGATTCTATGAAAGACCCCTCGTCTATATCCCCATAGACTTCGTCTGTACTAAAATGAATTAATCTAGGTCTTCGTTCGGAAGATCTAAAACCTCTAATTAATTCTAATAGATGATAAACCCCGTCTACATTACTCTTTATAAATTCAGAACTGTCAAAGATGGAGTTGGTTACATGAGTCTCTGCGGCTGTGTTTATTATGTAGTCACAATCATATAAAAACTTTATATCATTTATATCAAGCTTCTCAAACGAAAAATTTTCATAACCAAAGAATTCATCTAGAAGCGTAGGGTCGGCAGCATAGGTGCATTTGTCTATACCATAAACAAACCAACCCTTCTTTAGCAACAGCCTTGTTATATAGGACCCCATAAAGCCAAGACAGCCCGTAACATAAACTAATTTTTGAGACACGTATACATATCCTTTATGCCAGATTCTAGACCATTAAATTGTATTCCAAGAGAAGACAGTCGGGTTGCGTCCCCTGTATAATTATACGCAGAATTCCCTATCCTCACAGGAACCTTGTAGTCTGATAGGTTATTTATTATTGTAGAGATATCCGACATACTATATTTCTTGTCATAGCAAAGGTTTATGTCTTTATAGTCTGTTGGCGTATCAAGCAGATATAGAAGGACTTTAAAAAGATCTTTAACATAAAAAAAGTCCATTGCTTTTTCTTCAAAAATCTCTATTGGGTCTTTGTTTATATATCTATTAATGTTCCTCTTTATAAACCTTTCTTCTGTCTCTTCTATTCCAAAGCAGTTAAAAATTCTTAAGTTAATAAAATTAGAGAAGGATCTGCCAATCAAGGAGGTGGTTACTTTAGATATCCCGTAGTAATCTGTTGGGACAGACCGAAGTAGCTCTACTTCTTTGCAATTGTCTATTCCTATTGACCTATCAAAAGAAGCTCCGCTGTCAAAGTTTATAAACATTTTAAACTTATCTATATGCTTCATTAGATTTAAAGACATAAGCATATTATCATAATAATCTTTACTGCTATCTTTCTTTATTCTTCTACCTCCTAGTATAGAGGTATGAAGTACTGCATCGAACGTATTGTCAGATAAAAATGAGTCAACTGCGCCTTGGTCTAGCAAGTCTAGATCTTGTCTTCCTGCAAAGGTTGTGCTGTGGTCAGAATCTTTGAAAAGAGATTGAAGCTCTCTTGCTAAGAATCCGTTTTTGCCAGTGACTAATATTTTCATCTTCTTAGATTCATGTAAGAGGACTTTTTGGAATATAAAAATTCGTTAAAGGTTTCAGAAACTTCTATATTGTCTTCTGGGACGTAACAGATTATATTGTTGAGACATCCCATTATTTCTTTGTGTTCATATGCCCAATGCGTGGGGCCAGCATCTTTATAGTCTCCGTCCCTACCCCCTCCTACGAGCTTCACAGGTATCTGTTCGTTGTGTAGGTAGTTTCTTATAAATTCAAACGGCCTATAGAGAAGGAAGGGTGTTATAGAATAACAAATAGGTATCTTTCCTGATAAGGCTAGGCCTGTAGCGGTACCTATAAGAAGCTGTTCACTTGATCTGACATTTACGAAGTTTTGGGGGAATCGGTTTCTTATTGAGTCCCATAGGCCAAAACCTAGATCTGCCGTAAGTAGAATTATATCTTTATTGTGTTCTATTTCTTTTTCTAATAGAGAGGCGAATAGTTTTCTCATTTATTGTTTGCCTCTATATAGCGTATTGCTTTTATATAGTCTGATTCATCCATGCATTTGTAGTGGGCTTCTAAACCTTTCAGGCAAGGAAGGGCGGACGAATTAGTTCTTATAAACCTCACGTCTTCGCAAAAGGAGTGAATTCTTTTTTCTAATAGGTCTACATTAACTTCGTCATAGGCGCAAAACCCATTTGCATTCACATAAACTTTTAGATTAGAGAGAGATTTCTCTTCTTTAAACCTTAGAGCTTCCCAAACAGATCCTTCTGCACATTCTCCATCAGAAATAACTACATGGACATCTCGCGTGCTGTCGGCTAAAGCGAAACCCGTAGACACAGTAATTCCCATGCCGAGACTTCCGGTAGAACAAAAAATCCTATGAGGAAGAGACCTTTTAGGATGATCCCCAAAGGTATTAATCATTTCCTGCGCATCTAATCCGTACCTGTCTTCCAAAACCGTGTAGAGAGCAACAGAAGCATGCCCATTAGATAATATAAAAATATCTTTATCTTTTATATGTTTATATATGTCATATATTATTGGCAAGGCTCCAAAGTAGCTGCCGAGGTGGTGAAGTTTGTTGTTAAAGCACAGGTCAGTAAGTCTAATACGAAGTCTCTTTAAGGACATCTGTATATCCCTCCGATATGACCCTCTTCGTTCTTATAGATTTCTAGTGAAGGAAAGGCTTCCTTGTAATCCTCGTCATACCAAGTGCTGACATGGACTTCATAGCTATTGCCATAAAGTGCGCCCTGAGGATAGGGTCCAAGGGGGGTTTCTATACTAACGAGAGTTGCCTCTTGCTTGAACTCTTCGATAACGTCACGAGCCTCTTCTTTTGATACATGTTCGGGCCCATGTTCCCAAATAAAAGCATGGTTCTTGATCTGATTGCCTTCGCCATCTGTTAGATTCCGAAGCTTAAGCTCTCTTATATCTGAATGTACTATATTTATGGGATATTTAGAAAACTGCAATAGATTTCCCATAAAGGCATCTACTAAATAGATATTTTCTGGCTCTATACCCTGTTCAACAAGTAGATCAAATAGCCAGTATCCGGAGCCCATTCTCCATCCTACCACTACGGCGAATTCAGACTCTCTGATGCCACTATAAATAGTCTCCTTCTGTTCCCCTTCGGGCAATGTTATAAATCCCATGTCTTAGGCTCCTTTTTCTAGGTAGGGTAGGTGGCAAGAATGGTGTCATGACTTAAAACATTGCACACATAGCCGCACTCGGAGAGTCTCCCTGTGACAGACTCTAGGGAACTTTGAAGAGTGACATGCTCATCAAACAAATGAACCTCTATAAGAAGGGCTCCTATCCTTCCGTTTAAGTCTTCAAAAGACCTATCAAAAAGAACGTGTTTTTCTCCACCCTCTATGTCTATTTTGATGAAATCAACCTTATCTATCTTGTTATTATTTAAATAGTCTACCAGAGTGTAGCAGTCTACTTCTATGGACTGTTCATACATATTTTTTGCAGAACCATTAAGTCCCTCTATGGAATTCATTGTTTCGTTTTCTGGACAGATAGAAAAGGCACATTTACCGGTATGTCTTCCCAGAGCTGCCTGATTGAGAACAAGGTTTGATAGGTCGGCGCTCTCTTTTATTAATTCTAAGATCTTAAAGGTATCGGGAGTAGGCTCAAAGCAATGGATCTCTTTGACGATAGGGCTTATATAGTATGAGAAGTATCCTATGTTAGCTCCTGCATCTACAACGATAGAGTCTTTATCTACATAGTTTTCTACAATTTTATAAATATCATTATTAATTTGTTCAACTATTGTTGTGGCAAAATTACTGGGGGAATTGATAAAACTAATCGAGGGCTGTCCCGCCTTGTCTAGATCAAAAAAATCATTTTTTACGTTTTTGATTAACATCTAAGAATCTACCTTATTACGAATTTAAGAACATCTGAAATTATCTGTGCCTTATTGGGAACTCCGGGTAAGTGGATAATAAAGTCTCCCTGAGTATATTTATAGTGCATTTGACAGGGGACTACCTCTCTATCTTCTACTCCCCAGCAATCATGTATATAGGAATTAAATTCTGTGTTCCTAACTATTGAAAATCCCTTAGCATATTTTTCTGACTGGCCCAGTATTGAAAGTTGTCCTTGTTCTGACTCCTCTATCCACCCTCCTACTTTGGGGCCAATTTGCCATAATTCTTTTAAAAACTCCAGTGACTGAGGGCAATTCTTAAGAAAGAAAGTTCCAACGTTAATTCCGTTGCAATCTTTTCCAACTATAAAAAACGTACTAGGGTCATTTGAAATAAACTGATCAAGTCTTTTATGATGGTTCATAAAGACTGCATCTGCATCAATCCAAAAAAACCAATCAGTATCTTTATCTTTCTCTAGAAGATCTATAAGTATCTTAATTTTTGACCATCCCATGATTAACTCAATGGGAAGAAGATATCTTTTTGGAGTTCTAAGCGTAGACAATCTTTGTTTGAACTGCTCGTCTTTAGACAGGTCTAATCCTTCTTTGGAAGAGTAGTCAATGAGATTGTAATTATGCTTAGAGCAATACGATATTTTATTCTCGATGCTTATGGCTCTAAGGGGAGCTAGTTCCTCTGTACATAAATGGATTACTGAAATTTTCATAGTTTGGTGGAGGCGGCGGGAGTCGAACCCGCGTCCTGTCTTAACTCCATAATAGCGTCTACATTGTTATTGCATTGTTGTCACACCTTGCACAAAGTTATCCGATTTGTCGGAGTCAGATGGGATACCATCATTTCACTTTTAATTCGAGTAGTGAACACTCTATCTAAGCGCGACTTAGCCCGTTACCGCTTGGGTGATAAGGCGCGGTAAGCCTCAAACAGCCTAAGCTGCTATTGCGAAATTACTTTCTACAATTAAAAAATTTGGTCAATTTTTATGGTAGCCGATTGACCAACTACCCAATGCAACTATTACTTCCTTAATCAGTCGATGCCGTTTCGCCCCCTTCGGTTTTATTGCAGCAAGATTCCGGAGAGTCGAGAGTCTGAACGCAGTCTGTATAATGAGCTTCCATCTCCGATAATTCGGCTTGAGCCGTTACTCGCGCCTCTGTGTATCTCTCTTCCATCTGATCTATTTCCTCCTGAAAAGAATTGATCCTAGCCTGAAGGCCTTCTACATATGCGGTGGCCATGTCTTTTACTTCTACCATTTTATAGTTCCTTAGAAAATTATTAAATTTACACGCTTAAAAGTTCTTTTACAGAACGGGTTACTTCTTTATGATCTATAGTGTTAATAATGGGGGTTTGTTCCATGTAGTTAAATGACGGTTTGTACAGCTTCCAGTCTGGCTCGTGAAGTCTGATGTCTTCTTTTTTAGACCAATAGGGATAGCTATGGGAACTATATAAGGAATATAATCCTACAATTTTTTTAGAGAACATAGAGGCTATATGAATAGGTAGACTATCATACCCTAAATGCAAGGAGCAATTTTTTATCAAAAATGCTAGCTGTTTTAGGTTAATAGAGTTAAAGTAGGTCTCGTCTAAACAGGCCTCCTGAGCAGCCTTTCCATTCTGGTTCAATATCTTTTCGTCATTTCCTATCCTTAAGATTTTATATCCTAGGTCTTTGATTTCGTCTAAAACATTGCCCCAATGTTCGTAGTTGCGGGTGTTTCCCTTTGCACAATCTGGATGAAAGGTAATGTATTTTTCTGTTGGAAGTTCAATTTCTTCTATTTCCATAGTAGGCTTGTCTATCTTAAGGCCACAGCTAAGGGCGTAGCATTCTATTATGTGCATATTAGTCTTCATACCTCATGTTGTGGGCTATGTTAGAGTGCCCATTATGAATATACATTGGGGATCTTTGGGTAAAAAAGTAAGGGGTAAACGAAATGTCAAAAATTGTCTCGGCATAGTTTGCTCCTTCCATCCAAGTAAAGTTATCCATTACTCCAAAAAAGGGTATCACTTTGTGAATGTAAGAATTATTTTCTACTAAAGAATTATACTTCGGAAAACACGCAAAATAAATATTATAATCTGGATATTGTTCTTTAACGCTTCTTAAGAGAGAAGTACATAGAAAAATATCACCTAAGGATTCTGGCATCGCAAATAAGAGCCGTCTACCTATATCGTCTTCATCTAAAAACGACCTGATATTCATTGTTTCTGACATATAATTTACAGCCCTTTGTTTGGAGCCATCGTTTTTTACCACGTAATCAGTATTTGTTTTCTCAAGTCTATCTTCTGTTAGCATGTCTAATCTTTCTCATTGTTGAAGTCGTGCTTTTATCATTTTTTTCAAGATAAAGAACTCTACAGATAGCTTCTTCTCTAGTCAGCTTTCCTTCATATTCCTTACCCTGAACATATATGTCTGGAACTATTGCTTTAACGATTTCATAGGCATTTTCAAAATCAAAATGAAAAACATAATCTATGTCTTTGTTATACGCAAGAACCTTAATTCTTTCTTGTGTGTTGTTGACGGGTCTATTGGAGCCTTTTAGTTTCTTAATTATACTGTCGGTATTCACTCCAACCAACAATATGTTGCAGTATTTTTTAGAAAACTCAAATAATTTACAATGACCGCTATGTATTATATCAAAACACCCGTTGGTCAAGCCTATTGTATTTCTATTTCCTCTGCTATCTCTAGAGATCTCTATTGCTTTTTCTAGCGTTATCAATTTCTTTTCTGCTAACAAGACTTACATTCTCCTTTGAAACAGCAATCGAGGCACACTGATTTGCAAAATCTATGGACTCTTTAATATTGTCAGTCTCTAAAAATCGAACAACTAAAGAAGCAAGGAAGGTATCTCCTGCTCCGCTTACATGAGCGACCTCGGTTTTGTAACCGTCAAAGATAGTAGTCTGCTTATCGCTATAGTTTTCTGTACTATATAGTATAGCTCCTTGTTCCGATTTTGTAGAAATTATATTATGACATATGGAAGAAAGAGCTCCTAAACTCCCGTGGCTTGATATATTTTCAAACAGCTCACCGGAATTTATTTTTATGAAGTCAAATTTAAACGACCACTTTTTAGAGATAATCTTTTTTGTGTCTATAAACTTTGGACACTGAAACAAGCTACCTATTGAAGACAGGTCTTCATCTAATAGAAAACCCTTATTATAGTCGGAGACAATAACGGCATCGTATTTAGCCTCATTTGATATTAAAGATATATCTATTCTACTAGTAGCGTCACTCTCGTCTATTCTATAAACCATAACATTGTGTCTAGTATCTATAAGTCTCCTTTTAATAATAGGAGAAGTATTAGTTACTATATCAACAACTAGGTCGCCTGAAAGGTGTTCTATGTTATTTTTAACATTAGTACACATTCCTCCCGTAGACTCTTTTATATCATTTGCTAAGAAGATGGGACATGGTGATTCTTGAGAAATCCTATCCACTTGACCATAGACAAACTCATCTATGCAGGTTTCTCCTATTACTAATATCTTCTTTGCTTGCTTGTCCATATTCTCTTACACAAATATAATTATCCTTCAGCAATAGAAGAAGCTAGAATAGCTAAGACACTGCTGAATCTATGACTAGTTCTTGTCTATTTCCTTTTTAACACAATAACAGTAGTCTTTATACCTCTCCCCCTCTGGAGATTGAATATTTAAAGTTCCCCTGCCATAACACCACTTGCATTTCTTTTTTGAATACATCCTAGCAACATCAGGATATATAGTTCTGTAAAAGTTTACTTTTAGTGGTTCTTTTTTATTTTTTGGCAATTAATGATCCTTTTGAACTGTAATTACCATCACTACGTTATAACCGCTAATGGGTGAAAAACGTTTTTCAAAAGGTAGCCAGTCATTCTGACAGTCACTCTCAAAAAGTATATTAAACTTATACTGAGGCATGGTCTGGAGAACATTTTTCATAAAAGAAAGTCCCATATCCTCGTGTATGTGAGCTTGGTTTAGAACATTTTTAGGTGTTAATGACTCGTATTTTTGTTGGTCTGGAAATACTAAGACAAGAGTTCCATTGTTTTTTAATATTCTTATAAACTCAACTAGAGCCTTAGCTGTGTCTTCAAAATCTTCTATCAAATGAGAGCTATAGCAAACATCAAAGAAATCATCCTCTACAGGGATTCCTTCTGAAACATCACACTCTATATCAGGAGGAATTAAGTGTTCTCTGTTGTCATACATTTGAGGAAGGTCTATACCTATTGCTTCCGGAATGATAAGGACTCCTCCAAATCCAATGTCACACACCTTTTCCGCCAGTTCTATATAGGGCAGCACCATCTTTCTAACTGCTCCCGTTTCTCCCTCCCAAGCTGGGGGAATTGGGTTCCCGTTTTGTTCTTCTGATTCCATTTCAATATCCTGATTTAGTTCTGTTTCTGACATTAGTTTCCTTTTTCTATTCTTATCGAGTCTTCGTCAAAATGTTGAGTTGAAAACTCAAACATCTCTACGTCCGTTAGTCCTGTCATTTGATGCCTTAGCCCTACGGGAACATGAAAGGTATCGCCAGCCTTAAGAATTACTACTTGGGAGTTTAGATTGTTTTTATCATCTGTCCACCCATACCTTACCTCAAGTTCACCCTTCTGAATATAGAATGTCTCATCCTTAAGGTTGTGATAGTGCCAACTGCACCGCTTTCCCTTCTTAAAAAAAAGAAGTTTTCCACAATACTCTTCCTTGTTGACAATCCAATCCTCATAACCCCACCCTTTAGGGACAAAAACCCTCTCTTCCATTATCCAGACACCCCTACCGCTATAATTGTGAAAGTTGTAGTTCCAGAATGATTATTAACTATTTGAAAGTTCTTGTTGCTTGAGTCAACCGTAGCACCAACTAATTTGTCTGAGTACATGTATGACCCTTCGGGATTTATTTTATAGTTACCGCTTTGTCCATTGAATGGTTCCTGAAAAGAGTCGGAGCCAGTAGCCCTTACAAATATACTTTTGTCTCCAGTCGTTTCTTTGTTATATACAGCAAGCCCATTTACTCTGGTAAATTGTATTCCAAAACTACTCAGAACTATGGGTTGTGTGGCAGCTGAAAAGTCAATCTCCAAAACTGATCCCAGTCCAGATAGTGTAGTATCTTGAACATTATAAACGGCATTTATTTCACCATTGCCTGTTCCAGAGGCTAGCGTAAAACTCTGACCAAGAGAACCTTGTCTATTATCTACAGAGTTCGTTTGGGTATCTATTTGCTGAAAGATTATATCGGACTTAATGCTAGCTGTTGTATTTAAGGTTCCCATTATTTTCTCACTTGTTTCTGACTTTTAGTTTGTACCCATTATATTATACACTGCTACTTACGTTTTCGATTGCGAACCTTTACAATTCTATGGGTTTTTCTGTGAGTTAAGGTCTCTTCACAGAAAAAATCATCTCCCATGTAAAGATAATCGAAACCTGCGTTTTTATTGGTGGTTCCACGAACTCTTATTCCATTACCTCTGACTTCGTAAACGGAGTACGT
>Ga0302118_10000413_pt1 | contig 19942 bp, 27 predicted proteins | sample AG5_331_MG_FD_203126 | JGI IMG/M metagenome (GOLD analysis project Ga0302118, IMG submission 203126) | Marine microbial communities from Western Arctic Ocean, Canada - AG5_33.1 | ecosystem: Environmental > Aquatic > Marine > Oceanic | place: Canada: Western Arctic Ocean | collected 2017-10-01 | reverse complement strand
TTCTGTGGGGGGCTGTGGTGGGGTGGGGTTGAGTATTGTTGCGGGAGGCTGTCAGAGGGGCTGTGTGGCGGTCTGAGAGCATTCCTTGTTTTCTAGTGTGGGGGGTATTTTTTCAGGTAGTTTTTGAGGTTTTCCAGTTTCCCTGCTTTGTCTAGCTTCGCTAGCGTCAGGTATGTTAGTGCGAATACTATTGTAAATGTAACGATGTTTGCCATTGGTTTGTTTCCTTTCTGAGTAGTGTCCATGCTCGTATTTGGTATCCGCAGCCTAGTGTTATGCCGTGGACGCTTAGTATTTTCATTGGTTTGCGGATGACGGGTACTTGGGTGTGGAGGATCCCGAGTTTGCCTCCGGGTTTCAGTAGTCTGCTGGCTTCTTGCACTATCTGGTATGGGGTGGGGTAGTTGTCGGCTGTGTCGTAGAGGTTGTTTGCGTATTCTTTGCTGTAGGGTGGGTCGGACATGATGTAGTCGAATGTTTCGTCGGGGAAGGGGGTTTGGCGGCAGTCTGCGACGATTTGGGTGTTTGTTTGGGGTCGTATGTCGATTGTTGTTCCGCTTGTTACGGACCCGGAGCATAGGTGGAGTACTTGGTTGGGGTGGGGGCATTGCATTTGGCGGAGTGCCCATTCGACGAATTTTTTTGGGTACCCGCCGCCTTCGGGGAAGGGTTCAAAGTGGATGGCGGGTTGCGGGTCTCCGAACATGATGGGGTGGCCTTGCCCTTTGGCTGCGGGATTTAACGGTAGTTCACCTGTTCCGATTAGCTTACCCATGTTACGTCTTGTATGCGATCCTTTCTGCGTGTCCGCAATGCGGGCATGTGAAGTTTGCTTTGATGTGGTGGGGGAGTGTCAACTCCATTTGTGCGTATGACCACCATTGGCGGCATTTGCCGCATGTGAAGTGGTATATGTGTTCGATGGTGTATTCGTGGTGTTCCTGCATTTTCTCCCCCGAAAGTCGCGAAGAATAGGTTGTGTTAATCTACTGAATAAAATTTTTTTTAAAGGCCGATTTACTCGTAGGATACGTTCGTGTCCAACTCTATTCCCATTGGGCGATCAAATTGACCCATTGGGCTTTGGGATGGGGGATCGAAAAACTCTGAATGTATTGTGCCGAGTATTTCGTCGATGCACTGGTCGGTGAAGGTATCAAATTCGCCTGCTTCGCAATAGTTGATTGCTTCCAATATTTCTTCTTCTGTTTCGAAATGGTCTTCATCGAACCAAAAGGTAAGTTTTACAGTTATGGATGAAGCAAGATCGTGTAGCTTCTCTAAACTTTCTTTCGATATCTGGCTCATGTTTCTCCTATTTTCCATCCTATGTATGCTCCCGCTGGAAGAAGTATAGCGAACCCCCACCATTCCCCGGTTAGGCCTCCGGCAATAATTGCGCCTGAGATTGTTATGACTGTTCCAAAAAATAGTGGTTTCATTTTTCCTCCAGTTTACTGTCGCACATGGGGCAGATTCTTTCTCTGTCCCGTAGTAGGTTATTACCAATATACCACAAACATTCTTTACAGCGAATGACCCCTCGTAAAGGTTCTCTTATTTTTTCTCTATCTGTCATTACTCACCTTGCAATGCCTCCTGCTCCCCGAGAAGATCCTCCACCAAAAGAGTTTTCGGGAAGGAAACGGGGATCGTCGGGTTGCCATTCTTCCCTAAGATGTTTGGGGTATTCCCCTATCAGACCGAAAGCTACATCGAGCACTCTTTCTCCGTCTGCAAATCCACCCTTGACTGAATGGCATGTAACAACCAAGTCCGCAAAAACGTAGTCACCCTTAGTCCATTCCCACCACACCTGATTGTCTGGATCGTTTATTAGTTCTATAAGTGCGGCGTCAGCAACTTCTCTTTGTTCATGGAACTCTGGTAATACCAAATTATTTGGCTCCGGCACATACCTGAGTGTTAATTCATCGGTGAGCGGGTGTGGAACAACTGCTTTTCTAACCGGGGTCTCGCTGCCTGACTTCAATCTGAAGCCCTGAGTTGACAGTTGTAAAATCTTTGTTTCTTCTGCAGCCATTCTCTTATAAACTTCCGCAACTTCATAGGGGTCTTCTAGTGAACCGATATACGCTATGAAGGAAAGGTTGTTATAAAAGTCCTGATGCTCCTGATCTAATTTAGAATAGATGTTCATCATGTTGACAAACCCGGTGTTCCCATGACCTTTGGGGCAGTCGAATTTTGTCATGTTCCATCCAACAGCAACTGGCGGGTGTGGATCGTCTAGATTTTCCAAATGCCATTGAACTAACAGATCTTCAGGTCCAACCTCACCAAAATACTCATCTAAATGTCGCTCTATAGAAAATTTGTGAGTTTCGTCATGGTGACCATAGAAGCCGTATCCGAAAGCTTCCCGCACCTGAGCATTCTGCACTTCCGAAAGATGCAGTTCGGGGAAGATGAGAAGTTTTAATTCTCTGAATAGCTTTACAAAATGGTCAGGATCATCCATGATGTCTTCAAAAGAAGTGTCTTCTATAACGAGGGGGTAAGTCATATTACCGGACCTGTAGAGACCATTAGACAACTATTTTGTCCAAGCCCCTTGATAGGCCATATCCGCCCCTCTGAATCAGTCCAATCTAATAGTCCACCTTCAATGAACTGCTGATCAGTAAATAGTATGGCCTTATCTTCGTTGGCATTTTCCCACAATGTTTCGATATTAGGAAAAACAGGATGTAGCAATTTGTTTAACGACCCGGCGTAACAATGCCACGCTTCAATATTGCGGTAGCCCGGACCATCACTAACACCATCTATTTTATGGTCAGGTACGCCATCTGGATAATTTTCATCAAGAACTAGTAGGCATCCTTTTGGAGATAGAACTCGTTCTACTTCTGATAAGAAACTATCCATCTCATCTAACGGCACATGATTCAATACAAGAAATAATATTATTTGATCGAAGGTGTCGTTTTCCCAAGGCAGAGGTTCGCCTCTCACAAGAGAAATATCTTTCCCTTCTTCGTGCCAGTGTTGATCAAGGTCGGCATTGATCCATCCCTCAGGGAAATGGTTTCCACAACCAAGGTTTAATTTCATCTTACCGGCCTCGTTTCTGTTGTTAATCTATTCAATAATACGTTATAAGCCATTGTTATACACTGTGGTACGACTGAGTTTCCAAGGGAGCGAAGTCGGTCCACCCGATAGGCAGACCCATCAGTAATTCCACGAACTGTGGGTTGAGGTAGACCTGATTCAATCCATCGTCTCCATGCGTCGTTGTTTTCTCGTGAAGGTGGGAAGCATCCGTAAGTGTCGTACCATCGTTTGAGGTCCATGAATCCTTTTTGACCGTCGCCCTCCTTGAATTTCCAGCGTCCCTTGCTGTCGGAGTCGGCCACAGCGATTCTTCCTCCAGGTTTTTGTTGTCCCTGTGTTCGCTTTTCTTTTTCCCATCCTTTAGACTTTCGGATCCATGAGACTCGTCCCGTGTCTTCGGTGTCGGCCACAAAACAGCCTGTACTGTCAGGTTGGTAATCCGATTGTGATTCCTTTTCTCCCAATCTATGTTCGGCCCCACTTCCTTCCACATGTTGGCTGTCGGCGTTGCCCATCCCTTGCTTTCTGAGCTGGGTATAGAGATTAGATCTGCTAAGCCACGGTTGGATGTCGATGTCCTCCCTGTGGGCAAGAAGGAATAACCTTTGTCTTTTATGGGGCGCTTCAACATCACTTGCGTTGAACAGACCCCATTCCGCAGAGTACCCCATTTCGGCAAGATCGTGGAGAATTTCATAAAGGCCTCTTTCGACAAGCCCCGGTGTATTTTCAATAAAGATCTGGCTCGTCCCGCAGTCCTCACTAATTCTACGAACGTAAGGCCAGAGCCATCTTTCGTCTTCTGTTCCTCCATGCTTACCGGCATATGAAAAGGGCTGGCAGGGGAAGCCCGCAGATACGATATCCACGCATCCACTCCATTCTGAGCTTCTAAAGGATTCAATATCGTCCCAAATAGGTGCGACATCCATTGTCTGTTCTTCCATCCGCGCCACGAGAACAGCCGCAGCGAAGGAATCCCTTTCGACGTAACCCACAGACTCAATTCCGAGTGCGCTTTGAAGTCCAAGGTCGATTGCTCCGATACCAGAGCAGAGTGATAAGTGTCGGGGGTGTATAGCCATGTCACTGGTTTAGTATAGCATAGTGAATGGGCTGGGTGGGGGAACCGAAGGTTAGAAGTTTCTTCCCCTGAATCCGGTCCCCATGTAGGCCTTCAGCAATTCCCGCTCCAATTCGTCGGTCAGTACTTCTTCGTGGTAGTGGTAGGTTCTAAGCGGACGATTCCATCGTCGTTTTAATAAATTTACTATTTTCTTCATTTCATCTCCCCGAAGTGTGACATGCGTTACTTATTGCGACATACGTCTGTAACGTAATGAAAACCTCACGCCGACTGATAGAACCCGAGGGTAAATATCAGAAGCGTGAAGCTTTCAATATCAAGTATAGCATGTGTGGGGATATAAATCAAGCCGATATAATGTCTTTCGCTTTTGCTTTTTCCGCTACTGTTTCCATCTTGTACAGATGGCAGCCACTACACCATAGCCATTTCAAGTGTTGTCCATTGCTTAGTGCCGTTTGCAGATAGGTCGGAATCCATTTATGGTTAACAATCTGCACTTGGCCGTTTCGCCAAGTACAACACTTGTCTTTCAATCGCACGTTAATGTGACCTTGAAGTTTCTCTCAGATGTACTCGAAGCATACCACGTAGCTCCGCAACGTCTGAAGTTAGAAGCTGAGTTTCTCTATGCATTTCGTCCTGCAGCTTCCCTATTTGTAGAAATAAATCTCCCCGACCATTTTTTACTCCATAATTCCTATCATTGTATCGCTTCTGGCGGATGTATACCACACACAGAGCGACAATATTTGTAATCGTCAAGCTTAAAAGCGTGATCATGTTACCTGCGTCCATTGTGACCTCCCCGGAGATGCAAAGAACGGCCAAGGCCGCCTATGCTATTCTTCTGTGTATGCACAGAAGTCTTCCGAATTCACTTCCATAAGTGTACTACTTTTTTTATTATAATCCAAAAGAAATTCTACGGGCAGGCTCATACTGAAACTTCAACATATGCATCACACCCGGGGCAAGTATAATTACTCACTATTATAAATGGACCAAAGGTATCTTCTATGTCGTGATCTCCACCCCAAATAAGTTCCGAGTCACAATGTCCACAAATCCACGCCATGTTATTTAATCCTCATTGACAGTTTTCTCTCTTCTGCCGTAGACGGGAAGCATCACATCTTCAAACACTATATGTGCTTCTTCCGTTGAGTAGTATAACTTTACGTAAGCTTTTCTACTTTCGTAATCGAACGCTTCGCATGATTCATATCCGCAAACATAGATCGCTTTAAAGTGATGTACGTCTTGATCGGAATGAATAGCATTTACCAACTGGAGGGGTAGACTACACAAAGCACATTCCCTCTCCGGATACGGAAAGTCTTGTATTATTCTACCAAGGATTCTAACTCCGCTATCCAGCATCCTCTTCACCATCGTTCTCCAGACTGGCAATAAACCCAAGGATTTTTTCTAACTCTACGGGGTTATCCCCAAATCCCAATTCCTTCATGGATTCAATGGCGTTAGATTTCATCATGTTAAGCATGCATGATATCATATTATCTAAACTATTTATACTAAGTTCTAATCCACCGATAAGCAATCGAAGATGCATGATGGTTACATCATAATCTTCGCTGGGCGACATAATATAAAAAACAGGATGAAGGTCGCCCTGATTATCTGGTAAGAGTTTTACCGTCAGTGCCATTTCCTCAATCTCTGTTACATCTTGACCGGTTGCTGGTGCAATCTTCAATTGTTTACCTCTTTTGCACTATTGCTAGTGCTGGCGTGATAGCTAATTGTACAGAAAGTATCAATAAAACCACACTCCAGTAGTTTAACACATGATCAGTTATTTTAAAAGCTAACCATCCGGGCAATGCTGCTATCATACACCATGTAGTATGAAGTACAAGATTTTTCATATTTTCACCCTATCATAAATCTGTTTATATTGCAGCGATCAAAAAAAAATAATGAGCATCCACCACTTTTGCAAAAAATCACGCTAGACTCATTACTGCTAGCCAAGCATGCCGGTTAGTAGCTAGCTTTCTATATTCTTAAGGTATATAACATTATGGGAATGAAATACATAGCGTTAGCAGAATGTGATGATTGTCCACCTACTCCTGTTATAGATGAAGATTATATAACAGTCTGTAAGATAGACGATGAGTACATTGGTATTACAAGATGCCAATACTGTAGACGACCTATACAATATTGGATGTCAGAAGAAGATGCTATGGCGTTTGCTGAATTAGGAGTTAATGTGATGACATGGGTTTAAAAACAGACATATCGTGGTTCACTCCACAATCAATGGATGCTACAGGTCTTTCTTGGCGTAGTCATGGATATACTGAAGTATCCTTAAACCTGTTCGAATCTCTCAAAGAGAAAGGACAGCGCGTGCTGTGGAATGCCACTGGAACGAAGTGGCACGTAAACTATTGTTTACCTTATTACTATCATTTTGATGTACCTAAAGTAGTTGGTTACACTCCTTGGGAGTATACGGCTATTCCTCCAGCTTGGGTGTATCAGTTTAATAAGTGTGAACAAGTATGGACTACAAGTGAGTGGTGTAAAGAAGTGCTTGAACAGTATAATCTGGATCCCCCAGTGCATGTGCTTGCACATGGCATCTCGAGTGAGTGGTCTGTAGAAGAGCGAGAGGTTGGTGACAAGTTTTACTTCTTGCATGTTGGTGGAGAAAGTATACGCAAGAATATACAAATGGTTATCACAGCGTTCTTAGATTGTTTTGATGGAGATGAATACTATCAGCTAATCCTTAAAGTTTCGGAAGGTATTGAAGATCTTGCTCTCCAGCCTTCATTGCAGGAACTTGATCGACACCCGCAGATTACTATTTTAAATGGATTTATACCTAAAGACTCACTAGTGGCTCTTTACAAGAATAGTCATTGCATGGTCTACCCTACGGCAGGTGAGGGCTTTGGGATGATTCCATTCCAGGCGATAGCAACAGGTATGCCAACTATTTGTACTGAACTTACTGGATGCAGTCAATTCGCTGATATGTCTATGCCTCTTAAAGCAACTTGGGGTGACGTTCCGGAGCGCGAGATCGAACATCACAACCTTGTTGGAACTGGCGCTCAGATGGCCTATCCAGACTACGAAGATCTGTGCAGATTGATGAAGAAAGTCACAACAGAGTACTATAGTGAAAAGGCAAAAGCCATGCGTTCAGCCCGTATTCTTCATAAATATGAAACATGGGACCACGTTACAGATGAGCTTCTAGATTTTCTGGAAATTTCTTAATAACCTACGCGTATGTCCTCGCTTCGGAATCAGGATCGTGCTATCATAGTTTACTCGGACCCCCACAAAAGCGGGGGATTTTTGCAGTAAAGGAGCAAGTGTGGCTGTTATAAATAAAACTATGGATCTGACTCAAATGAGTGAGGTTGAACCCAAGGCTGGCGGTGGGGTAATTGAAATCCCGTCGTTTTTTCGTAAAAGTGGATATCAAGGTTATAAAATATTTTTAGATAGGTATACATTAAAAGCACCGAAAGGTAAGCTTGCGGTTGGTGATATAGTTTTGGCAATAGTTACCCCTGATCCTAAGTGGCCCGTTAAAGAGATTTCTATTGTTGATGATGTTGATGAAAGTAATCGTTTAGTAAATGTTACTACTTATCATGGCAAGACTGCTGTGGTTGAAATGGATCTTGTTTCTAAGCCTTTAGAGTTGCAGGTAGAGGATGTTAAGACTCGTGTTGCATCTGCTTTAGCGGCGTGCGAATCGGGAGAAGAGATCGCAGAGATTGAAGCAAAGTTTAAAGATATTCTTTTTGATTATTTTGTTCCGGGCGGGCGTATCATCGCTGGGGCGGGCACGAAGGGTCTGACTCTTCAGAACTGTTTCGTGCTACCCTGCCCCAAAGATTCAAGGGGAGGCATTTTTGAAAGTGTCAAAGAAATGGCAGAAACCCATTCAAGGGGTGGGGGCGTTGGTATCAACTTGTCTTCTCTGCGGCCTCGCTATGCTCCTGTTATTGGTGTTAACGGGATTTCTAGCGGTGCTGTCTCTTGGGGAAAGATGTATAATCTGTCTACGGGTCTTATCGAGCAGGGAGGTTCACGACGCGGCGCCACGATGCTAATGATCAATGATTGGCATCCTGATGTAGAAGAGTTCATTAATGCAAAACACACACCCGGTGAATTTGAAAATGCAAATATGTCGGTGTGTATTTCTGATGCCTTTATGGAGGCCTTGGATAAAGATGGCGAATGGGATCTGTTATTTCCAGATACTAAAGACTCCGAATATGATGAGCTTTGGGATGGTAACATTAACTACTGGCATAACGTTCTTGGCAAGAAAGTCACTGTTTATAAAACTGTTCGTGCGGTAGATATTTGGAATCAGATTGTTTCTTCTGCACATGCCTCTGCTGAGCCGGGACTCCATTATCTAGATCGATCAAACAAAATGAGCAACTCTCATTACTTTGCTCCCTTGGTAGCAACGAACCCTTGTGGCGAACAGCCTCTTGAGGCATACGGCGTCTGCACCCTGGGGGCTATTGATTTATCTAAGTTTGTTGATGGCAATACGGAATTTGATTGGGGCAAGTTGCGTTATGTCGTAGAGACCTCTGTTAGGTTTTTAGATAATGTAATTAACATTAATGAATATCATTTTGATTCTATTAGAAAGAATCACACCAACAACCGGCGAATAGGGCTAGGCGTAATGGGCCTTGGTGAACTTCTGATTCGTATGAAACTTAGATATGGATCAAAAGATAGTCTCATCTTTATTGATGAATTATTTAAAACTATCGCATTCGAGTCGTATCAGGCATCCATTAACCTTGCAAAGATTAAAGGCGAGTTTAAGCATTTCGATGCGGAGTCTTATTTGCGATCTGGCTACATGAAGGGGATGCCTGAAGAAATTAGAGAGCAGGTTAAGCAGCATGGAATTCGCAATGTCTGTTTGCTTACGGTGGCTCCTACCGGAACTACTGGCACCATGATGGGGACATCGACCGGTATTGAACCATATTTCAATTGGCAGTACACTCGAAAGTCTAGACTTGGAACAGAAGTGGAAACCGTATCCGTTATTGCTGATCTTGAATTGAACATGAAAGATTTACCAGAATACTGCGTAACGGCTATGGAACTTATGCCAGAACAGCATGTAGCGGTTCAGGCGACAATCCAGCGTTGGGTTGATTCTGCTATCAGCAAGACAACCAACTGTCCGACGGACTTCTCAGTGGAAGACACCGACAAACTGTACAGATTGGCTTATGAACTTGGGTGCAAGGGTATCACCATCTATCGAGACAACTCTCGAGATGAACAGGTGCTCAATCAGATGTCTCTTGATTTGGATCAAGAGGCTGAGGCGTGCAGGATCGATGATCCTGATTGCCCCACTTGCGCCCTATAGGGTATGAATGCACCGGATAGTTATATAACATATTGGTATGAAAGCGCAGATGGGGATGTTGAAGAATTCGAAGTCAACGCTTCTGTCGCTCCGCCTACCACATTGAATGTGCCGACTGTGAATGGTCTGATAGAATCGTATTCCTTGATGGATGAGGAATGCGATGATTCCAGTCCTATTTCTGATGATTGAATTGCTTTTTGATACAAAATCTGATATTCTACACATAGATGAGTAACGGAATTGTAAAAAAAGGTAAAAGTATCATCGTGCCTCAGTCGGCGTTTGGCGTTTGTTTATGGAAAATGCCAGACGGTGGCTTTATTACGGATGGAGACGGAAATTATATGTGTGCTGAAGGCATGATTGGTGACCGCAGAGTTGAATCACATATGATTGAGGCTGCAACGTATTGGGCCGGATCAGATAATGGGGGCAAACCACACTGGGTTGATGGGGCAAGAAAAGTCTCCGGTGAAGAGCGAAAAGAACAAGAGGGAAGACTGGGCGATGGGTTCTTACCGGACCCGGTGGAGGATGCCATTATAGAAGTGGCACCTCATAAAGGATAATTATGAATGAAACATCTTTTGTGGAAGACGACAGTATGGAAGTTGAAATTGATGACGTCAGCTATACTCAGGTATCTCTTGAGTACACTAGCGATGATCCATTTAAGAAGATAGATCTCTCCAAACAGTCGCCCAAGATGAAGAGGCGATATCAAAAGCTTGAAAAGGCTAAGCCGGCTAAGACAAATAAGGGACTAGGCGATGCATCATCTCGCTCTGTTGATCCAGATTCGATTGACGGATACGCTTTGTATGATGTTATTGAGCCGCCACATGATTTAAATATTCTGGCTGATTTATATGAAACTAATACTACTCATTTTGCTGCCATTAATGCTCGTGTTGCAAACACTGTAGCTTTAGGATATATGTTTCAAGATTCTGAAAAAACCAAGCGACGCATTGAGAGAGCAGATACTCCTGATAAGAGGCAAAAAGTTAGATTAGAATTGGTTCGTGAAAAAAAGAAGTTACAGGTTTTGTTAGATGAATCAAACCTAGAAGATACGTTTGTTGAAACTATGGTCAAAATGTGGATCGATTATCTCGCTGTCGGTAATGCTTATCTTGAGATTGGTAGAACTAATGTCGGCAAGATAGGATATATTGGCCACATACCGGCTGTCAATATGCGGGTCCGTCGAATGCGTGATGGCTTTGTGCAGATTGCTCGACACAGCAAGATCCAGTCGGTATACTTCAGAAATTTCCAAGACTTGGAAACGCCAGATCCCATCAATAGCGATGGGCGTCCTAATGAGATTATTCATTTTAAGGCATATACACCTACAAATAATTACTATGGTGTGCCGTCTGCGGTAACTGCCATTGGTGCTATTTTGGGAGACAAGTACGCAAAGAATTACAATATCGATTACTTTGAAAATAAAGCCATTCCGAGATATGCAATTATTCTTAAGGGGGCTAAGCTTAGTAACAAATCCAAGCAGGAACTGGTAAACTATTTCAGAACAGAAGTTAAAGGCAGAAATCATGGAACGCTGATCGTTCCTCTACCAGCCTCTCTTGGCGGTGATGTAGATATTAGGTTTGAGAAACTAGAAGCCAATATTCAAGATGCGTCATTCGATAAGTATAGAAAGTCTAATCGTGATGAAATTCTAGTTGCAAACCGAGTTCCAGCCCCGAAGGTTGGCGTATATGATAATGCCAATCTAGCCGTATCTAGGGATGCGGATAAAACGTTTAAGGTTCAAGTTGTGGGGCCGGATCAAAAGATCATAGAAAAGAAAATGAACAATATCGTTAAAGAATTCACTGATCTGCTTGACTTTAGATTTGAACAGATTGATTTGGTTGATGAAGATGTTCAGTCGAAGATTAGAGATCGATATCTGCGTACTGAGGTGGTTTCGCCTAATGAGGTACGCAACATGTTGGGTCTTCCCGACCGTGACGATGGTGATGAGGAACTGCCATTCCCAAGTAATATTAGGAAGATGGAGTTGCTTATGCAGACGGGTGTTAATCCGTTCACCGGTGAAGACATGGTAGAGGAAGAACCAGAAAGGCCAGAGGGCGCTCCTGAGGGTAATGACAATGCTGATACCCCCGCTAATGGAGATGACTCTGCGAATCCCGAGGCCAGCAATGAAAGAGGCTCCGCACAAGACACGGACGGGGTTCGTGAACAAGAAAAATAGGAGGACGAAATGTACGGAAATAGTAGTATAACATATTCAAGTACTAGTGTGGATAGCACTGATTCAAAGATTAGTTTGGGTCATCATACTGATGGTATTTATTTTCATAATACTCACGCATCGACTGATGCTACGGTAAAGCTTAATGATCATGTGTCTGTGTTGATTCCTGCTGGCGGTACGGAGTACGTTTGCATTCCTGGTGACTACACTGAGTTTGAAGTGATCACTGCGTCTGTTACTCTGGCCGTTTTTGCTGTGGGTTAAGACTTATTGTAATTAAATCAGATATATGTTACAATGGTCTCCATAGCTTCATAAGGAGGCAATAATATGCATGGCGAAAATTTACAACTAATCTTTCCTATCTCTTCGGTTAAAAATGAAGAGAGGGTTGTGGTTGGTGTAGCCACTGCTGATAATGTAGATAAGTCAGGAGACGTCGTTGATTTCGGCGCGTCTATGACAGCATTTAAAAATTGGCAGGGGAACATACGCGAGATGCACCAGCCTCTGGCTGTAGGTAAGTCTGTAGGTCATCGTCCCGTTGAGATTAACGACAATGGACACATCTATCAAGGTGTGGAAGTTTCTGCTTATATCTCGAAGGGCGCAGAGGATACTTGGCAGAAGGTTTTGGATGGCACCCTTGGTGCTTTCTCTATCGGTGGTCGAATTCTCGAACGCAAGGACGACGAGACAAGAAAGTTTCGTGGTCAGCCTGTTAGTGTAGTTACCAAGTATGAGCTTGGTGAGTTGAGTTTGGTGGATAATCCAGCAAACCCAGTTGCTAACATCACGTTGATTAAGTCTGACGATGAGGGCTTGTCTTACGCTCTCGCAATTGATGAAATTGAATGTAATAAAATTGGTGATACAATTGTCTGTATTAAAGATGATGTAATTGAAAAAACTGAATGTTCTGGATCCACATGTGATTGTGGTGGATGCCACTGTAATGTCGTGAAAGACTTGCATGATAAGAATTATTCTGATATGGTTACTTACATGGAAGATACGGACGTTCTAACTACGTCTGATGAAACCCCGCCAATTGACGGGGTATTTGAGGGCGCTGAGTTGGAAGAAAAGATCTCGCTTCTTCAGAGGTTCTTGACATGGATGTCTGATCCCGCTAATGCGGAATCGGATGTTGTTGTTGATTCTGATGAAGACGCTGTAGAAAAAAATACTGCTGAAGTGGAAGAGATTAAACTTATGGCAGATGAAATCAATGAAGGAGATGATATTGATATGAATATCGATGAACTCACTGCAGCTCTAGGAACTGTCATTGATGAAAAGCTAGCTTCTCATTCCGAGGCTTCTGCCACAAAGGTAGAAACTTTGATTGAAGAGAAATTGGCCTCTGCCATTAATGCAATGACTGAGAAGCAGGACGAACTCACAGCTAAGGTTGATGAGTCCACAAAATCAGTCACCGATAGTCTTGATGTGATCAACACTCGTGTTGAAACCGTTGAGAATGCTGGTGCAATTAAAAAGAGTGTTGATGAGACAGATGAAGTAGAGGAAACAGTCGCTAAGACTGCAGAGCAGAGCGCTCCCGAATCATTTTGGGGCAACCTATTCCTTCCTCAGGATCTGATTAAGTCTCTTGGATACGAGTCTTAGGAGGAAATTATAAATGGCTAACGAAGAATTACTTCAAAAAGCAAATGAGGTTACTACCTCTGTTGTTAGTGCGGCTTCTGGCGGTATTTTAAAGCCCGCTCAGGCCAACCGTTTTCTTGACTTCGTTATCGATCAGTCTGTTCTTATGCAGCAGTCTAGGGTTGTTCGTATGAGCAATCCTTCTATGGAAATCGATAAGTTGTCAGTTGGAACACGGTTGCTCGCAAAAGCAACTGAGGCTTCCGATACGGGTGCTAATTCTGCCGTGACCTTTACTAAGGTCGCTTTAACGACAGTTAAGCTCCGTTTGGATTGGGAGGTCAGCACTGAGTCCCTTGAGGACAACATTGCTGGTGACTCCTTGGAGGATCATATCGCTCAGGTTATGGCGCGTCAGACGTCGAACGATATGGATGATCTTCTGATTAATGGTGATACCACAAGCGCCAATGGGCTACTTAAAGCTCAGGACGGCTTTGTTAAGCTGGGTAAGGCAAGTGGTGTTACTCACGACGGGCTTGGATCCAATGTGAGTCGTGCGTCTTTTGACGCAGTTTTGCGTAAGATGCCGAACAAGTACTTGCAGCGTCGTAACGAGTTGCGGTACTTTAGTGGGCCTGGCATTGTTCAGGACACTATTTACACATTGCAGAATCCAAATTCTGCAACTGAGGCTACTGCTGGTGCGCCTTCGCCCGGTTCTACTATGGGTGATAGGCTTTACAGCAACCCGGGTGGTCCTAACGGAGGTCCCGGTTCAACGGGGCTTGCTCCATTCGGTATTCCTTTGGTTGAGGTTCCCCTCATGCCAGAGGACGTCGCTGGAACGTATGCTAGCCCCAGTGGAAATCACGGGTACATCATTTTGACCTTCCCCAACAATCATATTGTTGGTATTCAGCGTGAGATCACGGTTTACCGTGAGTTCAAGCCGAAGAAGGACACAATTGAGTATACGCAGTTCAACAGGGTTGCTCAGAACATCGAGAACGCTGAAGCTTATGTAATCAGTCAGGATGTTAAAATCAGGGCATAATTAAGCTTGCGGATACAATATATGGTTTAGATCATAAACCACCACTAGGACACCCCCGGGTCGCTTCGATGCCTCTCGGGGGTGTTCTGTTTTTTGCGTTTGATGATATAATGTGGTAAGATGTTCATTATGGCTGATAAAAAAGATGTAGTTACAACTGAAGATTTGAAGAATGCCGAAGTCGAAACTCCTCCCGTTGCGAAGGCTGCGCCCAAAAAGGCTGCAGCAGCACCGTCGGGTGACCAGATGCTATTTTTGCGTCATGGATATGGTTACTCTGTTGGAGAGGTCGATTTCACTAGGGCGCACCCCTACCAGTTGGTAGATGCTGAGACAGCGAAACGGCTTCTAGCAACGACCCAGTTTGAAGCGGCTACCCAAGCACAGGTTAAAGAACACTACGGCGAGTAGGCGGTAGGAAAACATGTCGGGGTTGTCTAATTATTTAGAAAATAAACTCCTTGATCATACATTGAGGAATGCGTCCTATACACCGGTCACAACGGTGTATTTGGCGTTGTATGTGGGTAGTCCAACTGATACTGGTTCTGGAGGTACTGAAGTGGCTGTCACTAGACAGGCCGCAACCTTTGGTGCAGCGGCGAGTGGGACGGTATCTAATTCCTCCAGCATTTCGTTTACGAGTATGCCGGTTGCTACGGTAACTCATATTGGAATTTTTGATGCTGATACTGGTGGTAATCTATTAATTCATGGTGCTCTTTCGTCTAGCGTTGTCGCTGCCTCGGGAGATACCTTTACTATTCAAGCAAATGATCTTGATATAGCGCTTGATTAGTCGTTGGTAAAAAAATTACTACGGTGGTATAATCAGTACATGGCATTTAGTTATAATCTGATCGTAAATCAGGGTGAAACGTTTTCAAGAACGTTCACCTACACGGCTGGCGGTGTTGCCGTCAATTTAAGTACTCATACTGGAAGAATGCAAATTCGTAACAGTTATGCTGCTACTTCTGCTTTGGTTGATTTGACTAGCGGTGCTGGTGATATAACTCTAGCATCTAATGGTGAGATTGTAGTTACTATTGCATCATCTGTAACTACTGCTTTAACTGCTCCTGATACTGGCGTTTATGATTTAGAAATCATAACTTCAGCCGGAGCGGTTACAAGGTTAGTGCAAGGTAATGTAAGTATTACACCGGAGGTCACTAGATAATGACAGAGGTTGTTGAAACAGATGCCTTAAATACTTTAACTGTAGAGGCTACGCCAACTATAGTTTTGACTGGTGTCGCTACTGGTCCGCAAGGACCTGCTGGCGCTGCCGGTCCCACTGGCGCTTCCGGTTCTGCTACTACTGTGGTGCATGATCAGAGTTCAGCAAGTGCAACGTGGACAATAAATCACAATCAAGGTCGATATCCATCAATAGATATTATTGATTCTTCTGGAAATCATGTTATTGGAGACATTAAACATAATTCAGTTAATCAAATAGTAGCGACGTTTGATAATGCTTTTGCCGGTAAGGCAATTATAGTCTAGGAGGAAATACAATGGCTAAAAAGTTTTTGGTCCCTATTGACATAGAGTCATATATTGACCTTAATAAGAATGAATTAAGAAATGCTGTAGTGCAGAATTTAAGTACTGCACCCTCGTCTCCAAGTGACGGTCAGATCTATTACGATACTGACGATGACAAGCTTTACTTGCGGGCGAATTCAGCATGGGAGATTGTCAACAGATTTACTGCGGCTGATGAATCGAAGCTAGATGCTATCGAAGCTGCAGCAGATGTTACAGATGCGACCAACGTCAATTCCGCTGGTGCGGTCATGGAGACAGATTTTGATGCTACAAGTTTCTTGTATGCAACAAGCGATAATACTCCACAACCCAAGACGCCAGCAGAAGTTAGGACCATCCTCGGTATCGAGGCCGGTTCTACCGCAGACCAAACCGCTGCTGAACTACTGGCTTCCCTCCTGACAGTAGACGGCACAGGTACTGGTCTCGATGCAGACACTCTTGATGGTCAAGAAGGGTCATATCATCTAGCAAGAGCTAATCATACTGGAACACAGACTGCGAGTACAGTTTCTGACTTCGATACTCAGGTTCAGACTAACCGTTTGGATGAGATGGCGGCACCAACTAATACCGTTTCTGCTAACTCTCAGCGAATTGCAAGTGTTGGTACGCCAACTGCTGATACTGATGCTGCAACCAAAGCTTATGTCGATGCTACCAAGCAGGGGCTGAATGTTAAAGATCCTGTCAGGGTGGCGAGCACTGCGAATGTTGCGATTGCTACTGCACTTGAAAATGGCGATACTGTTGATGGTGTTACTCTGGCTACCGGTGATCGTGTTCTCTTAAAGAATCAGACTACTGCTTCAGAGAATGGTGTATATGTCGCAGTTGCTTCAGGAGCGGCCAGTCGGTCAACCGACATGGATGCTTCCAGTGAAGCAATTGGTGGCGCTTTTGTTTGGGTTAATGAAGGTACAGTAAATGGTGATCATCAGTATGTAATCACGACAAATGATCCGATTACATTGGGTTCTACATCAATTGTGTGGACTCACTTTGCTTCCGCTTCCGGCATCACTGCTGGTAATGGTATTACAAAGACTGGTAATGCGATTTCTGTTAACCTTGATAGCAACCCAGGACTCACAACAAGCGCTTCTGGTCTTACGATTGCTAGTGATATTGGCGGTGATGGTCTTACCCTTACTTCCGGTGTGCTGAGTCGGGATACTATTGATTTATCTACAGGGGCCGTAACTGGCACTCTTCCCATTGGGAATGGTGGTGGTTACACTTCTGCAGCAACAGCGAAGACCGCTTTGAGTTTTCTTACAAGGGGTGTTGCAACTTTAACTGGTGACGATTCTGCTGCTGCCTTTACGGTGACACATAGTCTTGGAACTAGGGATGTGGATGTGACTGTGTATCAGTCAGCTGCTCCATATGCCGAAGTTGAGGTTGATATTGCACATGCTACAACGAGTACGGTTACTATAACCTTTAGTACGGCACCCGCTACGGGTACGGACTATAGGGCCGTGGTGATTGGTTAAAAATAATAGATGGATTTCTTGAGGGAAATCTGCTATAATACAATAGGACGGTTGAGGTCGTGGCTAAAGCTTTTAAGACATCTATAGCAATTGACGGTGCAGGTTCTGCAGCATCAGAGGCGTTAAGTATTAAAGTAACGGGAGACACGGAGTCTCGCCTTATCTTTGACGCTGGTGGTAAGTTGACTTGGGGATCTGGTAGTGCCAGTGGTGATGTCACCCTGTATCGCACTGCCGCAAACTCTCTTAAGACGGATGATCTTTTTATAGCAGCCGGCGGTATTGTAACCAAAACTTATAGTGGGACACCGGCTGATACGCCTCCTGATGGTACAACGGCTGTGGACACTACTAATAATAAGTTTTATTTCCGTTCATCTTCTGGTTGGAGAAATATTGGAACATCTGAATCAGAAGCTGATGGCGGTACCGCGGTCAGCTATGTTCGTTACGCTATAAATGCAGATGGTGGAACAAATGGAGCGTCGGCGTAATGGCAGCAATTATTCAGTTCAGGAGAGATACGGCGGCTAATTGGACTTCAAATAGTCCAACATTGGCTGATGGCGAGTTTGCTTTAGAGTCAGATACAACAAAATACAAGATTGGTGACGGCAGCACTACTTGGACTTCTCTAGCTTATGGCGGGTTGGGGTCGATTGATACTGCCCTTATAGATGCCAAGGGTGATCTTGTAGGCGGTACTGCTGATAACACTGTTGCTAAGCTGACTGTTGGCTCTAATGGCCAAGTTTTAGTTGCTGATTCGAGTGCCACTACTGGTCTCAAGTGGGTAACAAATGAAAGTATTGTAAATTGGCATGAGGCTGTCAAGCTGGGTACTGCCGCTGTACTTCCTAACTCACCAACTTACAGCAACGAGACTGCTGGTGTAGGGGCAACGCTCACCGCTGGTTCGCAAGCCCGCCTTGTTGTAGATGGCGCCAATGCCACGACAGGGGATCGGGTTCTTGTTCAGGACCAAGCCAGTGCTCTTCAGAATGGTATTTATGACGTAACCGCTCAGGGTGCGTCTGGTTCGGCAGCGTGGATATTGACCCGTGCCGTTGACTTTGATGGCGCTCCGACAGGTCAGATTAAGCAGGGTGAATCGGCGTATGTTTTGGCTGGTTCCAATAATGTCGGACAGGGGTTTGTAGTCACAACAACGAGTGATCCTCATGTTGTTGGAACAAATGATATTACATTTACCCAATTTACTGGTACGCAGGCATTTACTGCTGGTACGTATTTAACTATTTCTGGTAATACTATTAATCATGATAACTCTGGAGCTTCTGCTGGATCTTACGGTAGTGCCACACAGGTGGCAACACTAACGACCGATGCCCAGGGCCATCTTACGGCTGTATCGAATACCACTATTGCTATTCCTTCTACGGCTGTTACTGATTTTACTGAAGCGGTACAGGATGTTGCGGGTGCTCAGGTGGCCACCAATGGCTCTCACACGGGCATAGCGGCCACCTACGACGATGCTGGAGATGGTGCTGTAGATCTTACACTTACTGTCTCTGGTGTCTCTGCGGCTGCTTATGGCAGTGCCACCCAGGTCCCTGGTTATACGGTTGACACCTATGGCCGGCTGACCACTGCGGCTAACACAACAATCGCCATTCCCTCTACTGCAGTCACAGACTTTACTGAGGCTGTACAAGATGTATCTGGCGCACAACTCGCTACCGATGGCACCCACACTGGCATCACTGCTACTTACGATGATGCCGGTGATGGTGCTATCGATTTGGCTCTCGTTACGGAAAATGTCCAAGACATTACGGGTGCCCAGATTGCAACGAACGGCACCCACGTTGGTCTGACAGCCGCCTATGATGATGCCGGTGATGGCGCAGTAGACCTGACGGTTGCAGCGACTCTTGGGACTCATACCTCTGGTAACTACATTGCTACTGTTGCCGGTACCGCTAACGAGATTGAGGTTTCTGGTTCTGGCTCAGAGACAGCAGCCGTAACTGTTGGTCTCCCCAACGATGTCACTATTGGGAACGATCTCGCAGTTACCGAAGACATCACCGCTAAGACTCTTGCGTTGTCCTCTTCCGCTACTGCGCTTCTAAATATAACTAGCACAGACACCACCGTTACTAATTATGGACCAACTATAGAATTGTGTCGTGACGGCACTCATGAGAATGACTCCCCTATCGGACGCATCCTGTTCACTGGCGATGATGAAGACAGTACGAAGCAAACGTATGGCCAGATCAGCGTCAACATCGAAGAAAAGGGTGCCGACGCATTCGGTGACATGGAGTTCTGGCTCGGTTATGCCGGTAGTGCCAGGATTCAGCGGAACATGGTCATTGACGACTACTTTACGTCATTCTCTCATGACATAAGGATCGGTAACGGA
>Ga0302118_10000412_pt1 | contig 19953 bp, 12 predicted proteins | sample AG5_331_MG_FD_203126 | JGI IMG/M metagenome (GOLD analysis project Ga0302118, IMG submission 203126) | Marine microbial communities from Western Arctic Ocean, Canada - AG5_33.1 | ecosystem: Environmental > Aquatic > Marine > Oceanic | place: Canada: Western Arctic Ocean | collected 2017-10-01 | reverse complement strand
GATGCCGTCGAAAGCGCTATGTGACAACGCGAAGTTTCCAGCCACCTGGCCCAGAATCTCAAAGAATAGATTTACCGATCCTGCGGCTTGCTTATCGGAATCTGCACGAGCAAAGATCTGAGTCGCTGACAAAGCTTCTCTCGGCTGGCCGCCAAGCTCAGATAGAGCGCTATAGATATTTTCAATGCCTGTGCCTGAAACCAGGCGCTCATCCGAAACACGGCCGTGTCGCTGCCAAAGGATTTCCCAAACAGAACTTTGTAATGGGCTCTCTGGGGCGAAACCTACGTGGCCAGCTTCAGTGATCAGCGGCAGAACATGCTGACCTCGTTTCATCAATGCTGCCGCTCCCAGCCCGGTACCAGGACCGATGACACCAACGGTGAAGTCTTCTGTCGAAAGATCGGCCACGGGGTTTGGCCCAATAACTTCAAGGTGTGATTCATCCAGGTTCGCTAAGCTGTAAGCCACTGCTTCAAAATCATTGAGCAAGCGCGCGTGACTGATTTCGAATTTCTTATAGAGGCTCGATTCTCGCATAAGCCAATCGTTGTTTGTCAGATCGATACCGCCGGCGAAAACCGGTCCCGCTGCCGCAAGACATATGATGGAGGGAGATCGAGCGCCAGCAATTTGCAGATAGGCATCGATCGCCAGCTCTGGCGTTTCGTAATCAGCGCATAGCAAAACTTGCTCGTGCTGATACCCCTCTCTATTCGCATCGGCTAAAGCAAACCTGGCATGGGTGCCGCCAATATCACCTACCAGTAGATCAGCGTTATTCATAACTGTGTTTTAGAGCTTCTGCAGCCAATTGACCAATCGCTTTAAAATTCTTGTCAGCGAGTAGAGTTGGTGGCACGAACCAACTCCCGCCAATGCAACTCACACAACTAAGGCTTAAGTAATCACTCGCGAGATTGGCATTAATCCCCCCGGTTGGAAAAAAACGTACTTCTGGTAGCGGCGCAGACAGTGCTTTCAACTTAGCTATTCCTCCAGACAATTCTGCCGGGAAAAATTTCTGCAAGTGATATCCCTGCTCCATCAATAAGATCATTTCACTTGCCGTCGCAGCTCCAGGTACGAATGGCATATTTGTGTTTTTAGCGGCTTCGATAAGCTTATCGGACGCGCCCGGGCTGACCGCAAAACCTGCTCCGTGTCTGGCAATCTCAGCAAATTGTTTAGCCTGCCGAACACTACCTGCGCCGACAATAATATCGGGGACCTTAGTTGCGATTAACTCGATTGCCGCTAATGCGTCGGGAGAACGCAATGTGACTTCAATGGTGTCGATCCCGGCATCTCTTAGAGTGACCGCCAGATCCACAGCAACAGCCAACTCATTGATCACGAGGACCGGTACGATTCGACTCTTACTTAATAATTTACTCGCATCCATAGTGGCGCCCCTAAAAAATGCTCGCGCCCGCTTCAGCGGTGCTGACTTCCTTGCGGAAGATGGAAAAGAGTTCTCGACCCATACCACTGGCACTCGCTGTCAGGTCAGCCTGCATTATTTCTCGCTCCGCAAGATTGGCAGCAACATTGAGCAGCCCCGCTTCGGCATCGATTGATATCATGTCACCATCCTGAATGCGGGCGATCAGACCATCGGCGACTGCTTCGGGCGTTACCTGAATTGCCGCCAGTACCTTGCCCGATGCGCCTGACATGCGACCATCAGTCAACAGCGCAACCTTGAACCCTTTATTCTGGAGGACCCCTAGGTAAGGTGTAAGCTTGTGTAACTCCGGCATACCATTGGCTCGAGGTCCTTGATAGGACACGACAACGACCGTGTCTGCATCAAGTTCACCCGCCTCAAATGCTTCGGTAAATCCAAGCTGGCTGGTGAATACTCGGGCAGCCGCTGTAATTTTTTGATGCTCATCTGCTACTGCCGACAATTTGACAATGGCTCGACCGATATTGCCTTGCACCAGACGTAAGCCTCCTTCTTTCTGAAAAGGATCAGAGACCTCACGCAGTATGCTGCGATCTCCTGATGCGGGCTTTACAGTTGTCCATTTGACACCATCCGACCCAAGTTCCGGCGACTGGGTAAACCGATGCATGCCGTCCCCGAGGATTGTCTTTACATCTTCATGGAGCAAACCAACTTGCAACAATTCAGCGATCATAAAACCGAGACCGCCTGCCTCGTGAAAATGATTAACATCTGCCGTGCCGTTAGGATAAACCCTAGCAAGTTGTGGCACTGCTGTTGAAAGTGCCGAAAAATCTGACCAGTTAATTTGAATTCCAGCAGCCTTAGCGATAGCAACCAGATGCAACGTGTGATTGGTGGAACCGCCTGTGGCGAGCAGGCCGACAATACTATTCACAATCGCCTTCTCACTAATGATGTGACCAAGTGGCGTGTAGTGATCGCCGGTTTTTGTGATTGCCAGTACTTGTCGAACGGCTTCCTCGGTAAGTGCAGCACGCAGAGGTGTGTTCGGATTTACGAATGAGCCACCTGGCAACTGCAAACCCATGAACTCCATCAGCATTTGATTACTATTGGCGGTGCCATAAAAGGTGCACGTGCCAGGACTGTGATATGCCGCGGATTCAGCCGCTAACAAATCTTTACGATCCGCTTTTCCAGCAGCATAGGCTTCACGAACCTCTGCTTTCTCTTTGTTCGGCAGGCCCGAAGTCATAGGACCTGCAGGCACGAAGACGGCTGGTAAATGCCCGAAGGACAGAGCACCTATCAACAAGCCCGGAACAATCTTGTCGCAAATACCAAGACAAAGCACTGCATCAAACATGTCATGCGAGAGCGAAACAGCAGTCGAAAGTGCGATAACATCACGGCTGAATAGCGAGAGGTCCATGCCATCTTGTCCTTGAGTAACCCCATCACACATGGCGGGAACACCGCCGGCGAATTGAGCTACTGCCTGGTTCTTTTCCGCCGCCTCCCTAATAAGATCAGGATATCGCTCATAGGGTTGATGGGCGCTCAACATGTCATTGTATGCAGATACAATGCCGATGTTCAGGCTGTTCCCATCTTGCAGTTTCGATTTGTTGGCGGAAGAACAGGCGGCAATGCCGTGAGCAAGATTGCTGCATGGCAAACTACTGCGGTCGTTGCTAGTTCGTGATGCCGCGTCGATCTTCTCAAGATAGGCTCGGCGAGTTGCCTCACTCCTCTTGCGAATAGTATCGGTGACTTGCTGTACGATTGGATTCATTGTTTCACTCAAAATTAATTAGTCGCTAGCCTAAGGTGCCCAAACAATGTTTATTGGGGCCGCTGTTAGAAGATGATTCACCGGGTAATTTTCCGGTGCTTCAATAATTCGGCGTTTATCGTCACCGAAGATGAGAAGGATGATGACTTCGCTCTGAGTCAGTGCATTGAGAGTCATGCTGATTCTGGAATACGGGCTTGAAGGCGTGCTTACCTTGATTAACTCCGAATCGGATTTCAGCGCTTCAGCTAATTGTGGTGAATTCGGAAATATTGAGGCGAAGTGACCGTCCTCCCCCATCCCGACCAGGGTAGTGGTAAAGGGCGTTAGCCGCGCCACTGCCTTCTGCTCTAGAAAAATGAAGCGGGCCGAAGCTGCTCTGGCTGTGAGAAAATTCTCGCGCGCCATTTTTTCGTTACTCTCCGGATGTGTCGCTGGGACATCCCTTTCATCGGTCAGAGTGACATCAATGCGCTGCCAGGGTAGTTCGGTTTCGGATAGCATTCGCAGGCAGACCAATGGGGTGCTACCGCCACTGACAACACAGGAAGCTCTTTCCTGGGTTTGCAAGCGGGCGATAAGAGTATTTGAAATCAATTCTGCGGTATACGCGGATGCAGACTCTCTGTCCTCGAATATTTGCATGGGGTTAGCTCCCTGATCGCCAGCCGCGGCCGTCGCGGTCAAGCATCATTGAAGAAGCTGTTGGTCCCCAGGAACCGGCAACATAAGACTCCAATGGTTGCCTAGATTGATCCCATCCGCTGATTATGCCGTCGATCCACTGCCAAGCAGTTTCAATTTCATCGCGGCGCATGAATAAGGCCGGGTTACCGCGTAAGACTTCGATTAGCAATCGCTCATAGGAATCGGGGTAATGTATTCCAAAAGTTTCCTCAAAACTAAGATCAAGTGAAACTGGCCGCAGCTCAAAGCCACCCGGGCCTGGCTCCTTGGCCATGATAGTCAACTTAATTCCTTCATTTGGCTGCAACATGATTGAGAGTCGATTAGGGATAGTATCGTAGTTTGTACTGCCAAAGATGGCGTGAGGAACCGGCTTGAATTGAATTACAATTTCCGAATGTTTGACGGCGAGGCGCTTGCCGGTGCGCAGATAGAACGGTATACCTGACCACCGCCAGTTATCGACTTCGAGCTTTAGAGCGACGAATGTTTCCGTCTCTGAGTTACCGGTAAGCTTTTCAGTGAAGCCAGGTACTACAGTACCGTCGATTGCGCCGCTCTTGTATTGTGCGCGAACCGTATGGGATTTTACTTGATCGCCATTAATGGGTTTCAGTGCTCGTAACACTTTTAGCTTTTCATCACGCACCGCATCATCGTCAAGATTGCTGGGTGGCTCCATCGCGACCAGACAAACCAGCTGCAACAAATGGTTTTGCACCATGTCTCGCAGTGCACCAATGCCATTGTAGAAATCGATCCGATTATCTACTCCCAGGTCTTCCGCGACAGTAATCTGAACATGATCCACCACCTCTCTTCGCCAAAGAGGCTCAAAAAGTGAGTTTCCAAAACGAAGTGCTAACAGGTTCTGAACTGTCTCTTTTCCAAGGTAGTGGTCTATGCGGAATATTTGTTTTTCAGGAAAGCAGGATCCGACTTCATCATTTATCGCCTTCGCAGACGCGTGGTCATTCCCTACTGGTTTTTCCAACACGATGCGCATGTTGTCCGTTATAAGGCCGTTGATCTTAAACCCATTGGCCACTGGCCCGAACAAAGTGGGAGGTGTCGCCAAATAGACTGCCCGTATTTTGGCTTCATGACCAGAGAGAGCTTCGACGAGAGCAGTCCAGCCGTCATAATCAAGCGCATCGAAACACAGATAATCCAAACGGGCAGAGAATCCCTGAAACTGTGCATCATCCAATGCTATTCGAGTCGCGCAGAGCGCCTCTTTAACTCTCGCCTGATAGGACTCAGACGTCATGGCTCCATGACCCACAGCGATAATCCGGCTGTCTTCACTAAACTGCTTATCGCAATAACGGTGATACAAAGCTGGAAGCAATTTCCGCAGAGCGAGATCGCCGTTGCCACCAAATATGATCAGGTCGAAAGGATCTACGGGAATAAGTTGAGCCATGTTTGTCCTGAGTTGTTATTGAACAATCGTATCTTCTGCACCCATTCAAGGATTAGACAGAAGCAATTACCAGGAGATTAATAAGCGAGAGCGTTTTAGGGGTAGATTTATGTAGTCTGGAACTTACGAAAAAAGAACAGAGCGCCGAAGCGCCCTGTTAACACTTCCTATTTTTTTACCAGGAGAAATTTACTCGCATGCCGTATTGACTTGGTGGAGCATAGGAGCCTCGAGGCTGTCCTGCTTCCACTCCGCGCCACCAGGCAACTTGCTCTGCGCCAATGTTGTAGCCGTAAGCTTGGGCATACCAGCTTGAATCGCTCGAGAGCTTGTAGGTCAGGAAAACATCTGTCATATGCCAGCTCTCGCGCTTATCCCCAAACGTGTTAACGTTGTCAGCGAAGTAACCAGGCAGATCGACATAATCACCGTTACCACTGAATCCGGTACCGTAACCACCTGGATCATTGGCATGTTTATCAGCATTCCAAATGGTGAGGTAATCTTCGGACTGATAATGGTAGCTGATAGATGGTATCAGCTCTCCGAAACGGCCCAAATTAAAGGTATGCTCATACCTGACAGTGAGGGCTACATCAGGGGAGAACGGCGCTTCGTTGCCTTTTAGATTTACTTCATTCTCTGGCACGTTTGCAATCGCCTGATCATAACCGGCTCTGCCAAACTGGGCGTCCATGCCGTAGTACCATTGAGTCACGTAGTCGTCAGTAATTTCTGTGTCGGCAAAAGTCGCCCAGCCACTAAGCCTACCGCCTTGATAAGGGATGAAATCAAACTCCAACTCCAATCCCTGCATGACTTGCTCACCGAAGTTTTGAGTACCCCAGACAGTAGCGACCTTCGTAACCTCTTCTACCATCCCCGTATCAAGGTTATATTCAGTGGTGAAAAAAGAGTCCACCGGGACATTTCCTGTGAACTGCTTGCCGTCGTAAATCGTGTGGTAGTAGTTAGCAGATAGATTTAGTGAGCCATCTAACAATCTCACCTTGTAACCAAGTTCAACCGTCGTTGCTTCTTCTGGGCCGTAGGAGGTATCAACTCTAGAACCGGCTCCGTCAGGGTGAGTTGTATTAGAGCCACGCACGTACTGGTCAGCGATGCTCCCAGCTTTGAAACCCGTTGCTACATAACCGTAGAGGAAACCATTGTCAGATATATCCCAATCCAGACCGATTCTCCAATCCGTGCTGCTGTAACTAGTACTGGCGTCGTTCTGCGAGACTTCAGTCATACAACCCGTACCACCAAGATAGGGTCCACCACCATATGGGCCACCAGCTGCTGTGCAGTTAACTCCGTCGTATTGACCGCCCGCTAGATGAAAGTCCGGGGCTAGAGCGTTTAGTGTTTCCGGGAAGAGATTTCTTTGTCCCCAGACTTCTGTGGATGGGTAGCAGCTGTTCCATACCGAACAATCAAAATTGCGTCCACCTTTGTCAGATTTTTCGTCTTCGGAGTATCGAAGCCCTAAAGTCAGGTACAAACTTTCGCTAAGTGGATAGGTTCCTTGCCCAAATAGAGCCTTCGCTTCGACAACGCGATCGGGCTGCTTAAAAATGGAGTCTCCGTTCATCGTGGCATGAAAAAACGCTTCCATGTCATTTTTTTCTTTCATATAAAAGGCACCGGCCACCCAGGAAAGATCGCCATAGGTGCTCTGAACCTCAATATCAAAGACGTCTGACTCTGCCACGTAATCATTAATGATAAACGCCATGTCATAAGCCGCGTTTGCGCCGCCGTCGGTGTCCCACTGTGAATATTGGGTCAGCTTCTGCTTACCGTATTTGGCAACTACAGCGTAGTCTCCAAACTGCTTGGAATAGATGGCACGGAAGGATTCAATTTCCATGTCAACGATGCCAGGCACATTTACGAAGGAAGTAAAACGATCTTCAGTGCCTTGAATATCGGAACAGGTGTTTGCATCGTATACCGCTGGATCACCCATGGTCTTGCCGGTTCTTCGCGCCATTTGCTCGCAGGCGTACACATTCTGCCAACCGGCGCCTTCGTCCTGAAATACTTCATATTGCAAATTGAGATCGCTGTCGTCGTCGAATATATATTTGGCACTGACTCGAAAGGCATGATTATCAACATTATTGTAGAAGCTTGAGGGATTCGCCTTGACCTTTGTTTGCGGATTCCCAATTTGCCAACCTGGATCGGACGTACAACCTGTTTGCCAACTCTGACAACCCAGATACCATGAGTAATCCGTGGAGCTGGTCAGCTGACTTTGATCAGTCACCGCTTGAAATTGATTTCTTACCTCCTCAGGCAGAAACCTCCAGTCCGGTTGAGAACCATCATAGTAACCGGTCAGGTACGAGTCCTTAGTGTCCGACATATAGGCAAACCTGACGGCAAGCTTATTGGTAATAGGCAGATTAAAGTGAGCTCGAATACCCTCTTCGTTGAATCGACCCCCACCGACGGTAACCGAACCGCTTTGGGCGTCGGTATTAGGTTTGGCCGTTACTATATTAAGAGTTCCAACGATTGAGTTTCTGCCAAATAGAGTCCCCTGTGGGCCTCTCATTAATTCAGCCCGTTCCAGATCGAACATCAGCGCAGACGCACCCTGCGGTCTGGGAACGTACAGGCCATCAACGTGGATACCCACCGCCGGGTCTCCAATTTCGGTCACGTTGTTCGATCGAACACCCCTGAGGGTAATTATCGGGGCACTGCTATCCGTGTTTTGAACAGACAGTCCGGGCAATGCATAGCTCAAGTCCTTGATGTTATCCAGCCCAAGCTTCATCAAGTCCGCCTGTTGCAATACCGATACTGCAATCGGCGTATCCATGACTTCAGTTTCCCGCCTGGTTGCAGTGACAATAATACTTTGAATTGCTGTGGCTGACGCCTCGGTCTCATCCGCTTCCTGAGCAAAAACCCCGCCAGCCAGAATACAAGCCACCAGCAATAGGAATTTGTTTACAAACTTTCGATTCAACATGTATCTCCCCTCAATATAGATCTTTTGGATTTTAACGCAGTTGCCCCTATCCAGTGGCAATAGCCCCGATGTCCCTAGACACTACCATCGGCTTTAATACGACGAGCTTCCATGAGGACAGTCAACCGGCTCGATATTCTAAATACAGCTAATATGTTTCAGGTTGTTAGTTAATGACAACGCTGTCATTTTACATTTATAGAGCATGATGACAGCGCTGTCAACAATTTTCGAACTTATCTAAAGAAGACAGTGACAACGCTGTCAATAACTAATACTATAAGATGGTATCGATGTTTGCTGCTTCCAATCGTGCACCAGATCGATCAAATTACCTGGCGATTAAGACTGCCAGTCCAGTACTAATTGATGTCGGGGTTTTCGGCTTGCTAACCTTGGTTGAATAGCACACATGGTATATGTACACTACCGAAAATTTCAGCGTGCAATCTAGTAAAAATAGCAGCCGAAACAATTAGTATGCTTACTTATTTTAAACATCAACGAATTGTAGACGCCAATGCCTAGAGCCACCCTCGACGATGTAGCTAAACTCGCTGGCGTTTCAATAAAGACCGCCTCACGTGTGGTTAATAAAGAACCCAACGTTCGTGCTGCGACCGAAGAGAAAGTTAACAAAGCGATTCTCGAGCTTAGTTATCGACCTAACCAGTCGGCGCGAAATCTTGCCAGTCAACGCTCCCATCTTATCGGCCTAGTCTATGATGACCCTGCCGCGTACGATCTGCCAAGCTCAGGTTACATCATCAATATGCAGCAGGGCGTGTTAAAAGCCTGCAAAAATTTCAATTACGACCTGCTTATCCACCCCTTCAATTTCAGAGATAAAGGCGTCGATGAAGAGCTAAAATCTTTAGTAGAACACGCTCGGCCTATCGGTATTATTCTGGCCGCACCGCTATCCAATATGAGGAAGATTGTGCGAGCCATCGAGAACACTGACACCCCCCTTGTACGCATGTCCCCCGGCGCCACCAATGGGAAACACAGTACCATTGCTACAAATGATCGGGAAATCAGCGCCGAAATGACCCGTTATCTGGTGTCACTCGGCCACAAGCGCATCGCTTTTATTAAAGGCGACTCTGGACACAAGGCCGTTAGCAATCGATTTCTCGGTTATCAGGATGGATTGAAAGAGGCAGGCCTGGCCTATTCAGAGTCCATGGTTTGTGAAGGCGACAACTCAATCGGATCAGGAGAGGCGGCCGGCACGACACTGCTCCAGCGCAAGAAATCACCCACAGCAATTTTCGCCGCCAACGACGACATGGCTGCCGGTGTGGTACGAGTCGCAGATCGTTTAGGTATCAACGTGCCGGCCCAATTATCGATTGCTGGATTTGATGACATCCCACTTGCTCGCCAGATATATCCTGCGCTCACAACAATACGTCAACCCTTGGCTACTATGGCCGAACGCGCAGCCGTGTCATTAATTCAAGCTACCCGCAATATGCCCCCTACCAGGATTGTTGAGATTGTTCCTGCGCAAATACAAATTCGCGATTCCACGGGCCCTGCACCCAATTAAATCTGGTAGCTTAAGCCGTCACCGAAGGCAAACAATGGGTCATAGTTCGCATCACCGACGTTCGGCTGTTGTTCTGCATGCTTCGGCCAGGAAAATGACAAACGACCCTGGAAATCATACCCACCAAATAAGACATCGGCGACTCCCTGCCCCTCGGACCCTGGAAGCCAGGCAGCAACAAAAGCCTGCGACAAGTCTAGTTCTGCATTCACAAGCAGTGGCCGGCCAGAAATCAATACACAGACTATAGGAATGCCCTGTTGTGAGATCGCCACTAGTGTCTGTATATCCTCTGGATGCAGCTTGGCCAGTTCAAGGCTAGTACCGTAAGCTTCCAGTACCTGCATCTTGCCGCGAATCATCGAACCAGCATGAACGATGACATCGTCATTAGCGCGAATGTCGCCCATTCCCTCTGCATAAGGATTTTCGCCAATCACGACAACAGCGACATCATGACGGTTTTTGTCTGCCGCACTCCCGTCGATACTTAACTCTGCAACGGGTACCTTATCCTGCACCGCTTCCCACACTGAGGTTCCTCCCTCGATCGCAGAATTACCGACAGTACCCTGCCATTCAATCGTAAAACCACCGCACTGCGCGCCACGATTGTCGGCATTGCGCCCGGCAACCAGTATTCGCGATTGTGTTGACAGCGGCAAAACATTATTCTCGTTTTTTAACAGCACCAGCGATTTACGCACCGCCTCGCGGGCGAGCTGGCGATGCTCTGAAGATCCAAAACGCGGCTGGACAGATCCCTTCCTCTCGGCCGGTCTCGGCTTTTCGAACAAACCAAAGCGAAACTTGACGGTGAGTATTCGCCTAACCGCATCATCGATCCGCTGAATTGGAACTATTTCCTGCTCAACATGTTGTTGTAAAATTTCGATGAAGCTACGCCACTCAATCGAAACCATAAACATGTCGATGCCTGCGTTCACCCCCAGAGCAATCGCCTCGCTGTAGTCTTCGCAAAGATAGTCGATACCATCCCAGTCGGAAATTATGAATCCTTCGAAACCCAGTCGGTGCTTGAGAACCTCATTCAGTAAGTAACTATGTCCATGACACTTATCACCGTTCCAGCTATTAAAAGAGACCATGACTGTTTGAACGCCAGCTGCAAGAGCAGACAGATAAGGCGCCATGTGTAACTTCTCTAATTCATCGAAGCCCAGGCAAGTCTCACCTTGGTCGATGCCATTAAGAGTGCCGCCGTCGCCTAACCAATGCTTTGCGCATGCGATAACTGCATCGTCACCCAGATCACTTTGCAATCCTTTGACGAAGCGACCTCCATAGGAGCTAACAATCGCCGAGTCTTCTGAATAACTTTCATAGGTTCTCCCCCAATGGGTATCACGTGATACAGCCAGCGTTGGTGCAAATGTCCAGTCAACTCCAGTAGCCAGAATTTCTTCTGCTGTCGCTCGGGCAATGCGCTCGATAAGATCAGAATCATTGCTGGCCCCGAGCCCGATATTGTGAGGGAACACTGTTGCGCCAAGCACGTTGGCGTTGCCATGAATCGCATCGACACCGTAAAGTAATGGAATAGCAAGATGCTGATCGTCCTCCACCATCGAAGCCATCCAGTAAGCGTCATTCATTTCAACCCAGTCGCTTGGCCGATTGTTGCCGGGGCAGGAACCACCCCCGCTGAGCACCGATCCAATGTGGAACTTGTGTACCTCGTCAGGGGTAATCGCCATTCGTTCGGGCTGAGTCATTTGGCCAATCTTCTGCGCCAGTGTCATACCTGACAGAAGAGCCTCAACCCGTTCAGAAATACTGCATTCACCTGCCTCGTCTAACATGAAATCGATTACCTCGTAACTAAAAATGGTATGTTGGCATGCGCCGCATGCTTATTGCCGTCGTATACAGTTACGAACAAGCGATAGGCACCTGGCGTGGCAGGTGCAACAATTTGAGCCAGCGCCGAGCGCTGTTGCGACAGTGACGAATCGATACTGGCAATGGGGGTTTCCAGGTCGCCCCCAACTTCTTCTGCGTCACTTTCTGGTTTTAGCTCCCAACGATAGCTAAGGCTGTCATGGTCGGTCGCCGCTATCGTTGCTTGGTAAGTCTGACCCGACTTTAACTGGACACTCTGTTGTGAAGTTTTTCCGTCGAGCATTATCGGTTGCACCGCCGGTGAACGATTCTCTGGCCATTCACCATTCCAAAGCCAGTGCATAACATCGACCGTCTCGGTTTCCTCTCCAGATTCGAGGAACATTCCGTACCAGGTTGCTGTTCGTTCCTGTTTCTGACCCCACAGAAACGCATAAGAACCGAGCACTTTTCCCTGCCATGGTTCAATGTAATTTTCAAACCCTTGCCGGTAAACCATCGCTTTTTCTGTACTGGTCATTTCTATCGGTGCCCCCCAGTTCGTTTTGGGTACCTCCCAATGACCAATGGCTCCCCATTCGGTAATCCAAATGGGTTTATCAAACTTAGCCTTTTGCAGGAACTCGGGCAGCAAGGCAAGTGCGCCGTATACTTGAAAGCTGTAAAAATCGAGGTCAGGCGCCCGTGATTCCAAGTCACTCACTACGTTTTCACCGAGGCCTGCCACCGCCGTTGTCGTCGGGTGGTTCGGATCCAACTCATGAATCATCTCAGAAACGTCATTGACGGCGTCGTACACTTTCGAATTGGTGTAATCGAAGTTGAGCTCATTGCCAATAATCCAGGCTAACAGTGCGGGATGGTCTCGATACTTCAGAACTTCTGCGCGCATGAGTTCCAGTTGAGCGGCAACTACTGTAGCGTCGTTATAATCGAATCCCCACCGTTCTGACTGCAAGCATAGGCACAGTGCAACGGTGATACCATTTGACTGTGCCGTATCCAGTACCGCAGCGGCATTGTCGGTGGTCCAGTTGCGTATCGAATTGCCACCATGGGCGGCGAACGAAGCCATATCTCCATACTCGAGCCCGGCTCCTCGAATTTCATAGGGTTTGCCTGCACGCAGTAACTCGTAACCAGGTCCAGATTTCACTATCTCCACTCTCACGGCACCCGCCGCTGCGCTTGAATCAGCTGAGTAACCGATCAGACTGAGAACCAGGAATGTGAAACCATGTCGCCAGTTCATCTCAACTCCCCACCAGTTCGAGTTCAATTTGTTCCAATGTTCGCCCCTTGGTCTCCGGTAAAATCCGCATAACAATGACCAGGCCAATCACGGCAAACACACCATAGATCAAAAATGTTGTAGCATTCCCCAGGCTATCCAGTTCCCAGGGAAACAGGAGGGTCACTAGAAATGCCACCGCCGAATTGATACAACCTACCAATGAAATTGCCAATCCACGAATCCGATTCGGGAACAACTCTGAAAATAGCACCCACATGATCGGTCCGATCGAAATTGCAAAACTCGCGACGAATCCGAGTATCGCCAGCAGTATCAACAGGGGTTGTACTTTTATTGCGCTACTGACCAACTGCGACTCGAATTGTCTGTAGTCCTCGTCGCCGATTGCCGCCGATACCGCATCGCGAAATTCGATATCGCTGGTGTAAGTCGTAGCGACCACTTCGACGATCTGGGTGCGATCGATCTCGTCGGGAAGACTGTTGATCGCCTGCTGATCCAGTGTGTAGGTGGCAGAACCAAATCCATAAGCAAGCACTAACATGCACACGGCAATCCCAGACAAACCAAATGCGAGCAGAGCTCGCCGCCCGACCCTGTCGATTAAAAACAACGCCGCAATAGTAAAGACAACATTGGTAAGGCCTACCAGTACGGCCTGCATAAATGCCGCATTGGTGCCGATACCGGATTGTTCGAATATCATCGGGGCGTAGAAAAACACGGCGTTAATGCCAGTAATCTGCTGCAGAACACCTACACAGATGCCAATCGTCAGCACCAGCTTCATTGAAGGATGTAATAGCGTGAGCAGGGGCGCTCGTTCCTTTTTGGAATCTGCATAGACACTTGCTTTTATGGATTCTATTACCTCTTCAGCCAGCTGTGCGCCATTTACACGCTGCAGAATCGCGCGCGCCTCTTCTTCCCTGTCATGTATGACAAGCCAACGCGGACTCTCAGGAACCATCATCAATGCGGCGTAGTAGAGAATGGCGGGTAACAACTCTACACCCAACATCCAGCGCCACGTCCAGTCATCCAGCCGTAGCATTTGGCTCAACTGCGAACCCGATTGACTCATCGATAGAATTAGATAATTACAAAAGAACGCTACCGAGATTCCTATTACGATATTGAATTGGTTGAACGACACCAGGCGACCGCGGGATTGCGGCGGCGCCATTTCAGCAATAAACATCGGCGCGATGATTAATGCTGCACCTACACCTAGCCCCCCAAGCATTCTTGCGAGCACCAGCAATAGGAAATTAGGTGCTATCGCTGAAGCGATTGCAGACAGCGCGAATAACACTGAAGCGATCTGTAGTACAGGGCGTCTACCGATACGATCACTGATGGGGCCTGCCACCATCATGGCAAGCGTCGCCGTTAATGTCAGCGAAGACACGGACCAACCTAGTTGAAGACTGGTAAGTTCAAATTCGACTTCTATGAATCCCACTACACCAGAAATTACAGACGAATCGAAGCCCATCAGGAAACCACCGAGGGCTACTATGAATGCGACTTTTAGCATATATAGAGAGTTGTGTTGCACGCTGGCTATACCTCAATTGTCTCCAATTAGACGAAACTCGGAGCGCAGTTCTGTTTCTGAACTTCCACCTATCCAAACATGGAATTCACCTGGCTCAATCATCCTTTTCTGATTTCGACCATAGAATGCCAGTTCATCGGTGTGTAAATTGAATTCTACTTTTTGAGTTTCACCCGGATTCACTGCAACGCGCTTGTAGGCCTTGAGCTCCTTAACGGGGCGGGTCACATTACCTACCAGGTCACGCACGTATAACTGCACAACCTCTTCTGCTACAACGTGACCGTGATTGGTAAGCTCTGCGCAGATAGTCAATGCCTCTCCAATGCGTAATTCATCGGCGCTACAATGAATGTGCTGGTAGGCAAATTCTGCATAGGACAGTCCGTGTCCAAATGGATAAAGAGGCTTGTAACCTGTATCGAGGTGGAATGCTGTCATGCCGAAGGATGTTTGTGGCGCTTGAGCATCGATATCATCAATGTGTACGATTGTATGCATGCTCGGCGGCTTACCCGTGTTCTTCTGATTGTAATAGATAGGAATTTGACCTACCACGCGCGGGAAGCTTACTGGCAACTTACCCGACGGTGACTCTACACCGAACAATAGATCGGCGATTGCAGGACCACCCATGGTCCCTGGATGCCAGGCAAACAGAATTGCATCGACCTCATCTATAATATTAGTCAGCGTAAGGGGTCTACCTGCCAGTATGACAGCAACTACTGGTTTGCCTGTTTCCCGGATTCTTCGAACTAGTTCAGCCTGGGCGCCGGGCAGATTTATATCCGCACGCGAATGCGCTTCTCCCGATAGTATTGATTCCTCTCCAAGGAAGAGAGCAACAACATCTGAATCACGAGCCAGCGCAACAGCTTCATCGAAGGGTTCAGATGACTTGCTGCGACTCGTATCCATAGCCGGCAGATAACGCACATCTACTTCATCGCCAACCAGGCTACTAATAGCATTCAAGGGACTAACACTGATATCGGTATCGCCATCGAAAATCCAAGTGCCTAGTTGTTCATAGGGCGCATCTGCTAATGGACCGATAACGGCTAATGATTGGAGTTCAGCACTTGAAAGGGGGAGAACGTGATGCTCATTCTTCAGCATGACGATGCTTTGTAATGCTGCCTTCTTTGAAATCGCGAGTGCTTGAGCATCAGCCATTGGGGGCAAGTCATTCGGATTAGTATAAGGATTCTGAAACAATCCAAGCCGTAATTTCACGCGCAAGATATTGCTAACGGCGGCGTCGATTAATTGAGTACTTATTCGGCCTTCTTCGATTAGTGCGGCAAGGTGATTGATGTACGAATCACCCTCCATTTCCATATCTACTCCAGCTGTCACTGCCTCGAAAGCCGAGTCTTTATCATTCTCAGTCAGGCCATGAATATGCAGCTGCCGAACAGAATCCCAGTCACTCACGACGAGGCCGTCGAAATGCCACTCATCTCGCAATATCTGACGTAGAAGAAATTCATTTGCGGTACCAGGTATCCCATTAATGTCACTAAACGAGGTCATTATGGCAGTCACACCTGCATTGACAGCAGCGTGGAACGGTTGCAGGTAAACATTGCGTAATTCGTTTTCAGGAATATTCGTAGTAGCGTAGTCACGACCGCTTTCTGCGGCGCCATAACCCACGAAGTGTTTTGCACAAGCCGCTATCTTTCCAGTCGCCACAAGGTCTTCACCTTGAAAGCCCTCAACCATCGCTGCACCGAGAGTGCTCGCCAGCACTGTATCCTCACCCAGACTTTCTGCGATACGACCCCATCGCGGATCCCGTGAGATATCGAGCATCGGCGCAAATGTCCAATTCACACCGACTCTCGCAGCCTCCCGTGCTGCAACGGCGGCACCTTCGCGGACAATTTCCGGATTCCAGGACGCGGCCTGCCCGAGTGGTATTGGCATTACTGTTTTAAAACCGTGAATAACATCACGGCCAACCAGCAGAGGAATTCCAAGCCGACTTTCTTCGACCGCGATGCGTTGAAATTCGTTTACCCTGTCTAGATCGACCTGGTTTAGTATGGAACCTACCCGACCTTGCCGCAACGCATTGCCTAACTCATCCTGGGCATAGTCATCGCCTGCATTAAGCTGACACATCTGACCAATTTTTTCAGCTAGAGTCATCTGAGCTAGCAAGTCGACAATATCTCGTTCAAAATCAGTACTGTCATTTGTTAGAGATGGAAGTGACATGTTCATAAATTTCCTCAACAACAGAGCGCAATGCGAATATCATTCCTTTATTAAAGCCATAACATTCAATCGGGACATAGGATGGGTGTCTTTTTATCAATTATTGACAGCGCTGTCAATTGATTGAATTAATATTTGACAGCGTTGTCATAAATATGGATTAATATCCGCTTATGAAACATTACGACACTTCTCCTGAAGACAGAATTCCCTTTATTCAGAAACTGATTTATGGTTTGGGGGCGTTTGTAAACAACTTGCTGGCTGCTGCTATTGGCGGCATGGTTATCGTCCTGAATCTCGGCCTTGGCATGAATCCAGCCCTGGTTGGCTTGCTCAGTGCCCTGCCCCGCCTTACCGATGCGATTACCGACCCCCTCATGGGATACATTTCAGATAAAACTAAATCTCGGTGGGGTCGGCGGCGACCCTACATTTTTATTGGAGCAATCGCGGCTGGCATCGTCTTTGCCCTGCTGTGGCAACTTCCTGCTGGCAAGAGTGAATCGTTCTATTTTTGGTACTTCCTTGGCGGCTCGCTTATTTTCTATCTTGCCTACACAATGTTTGCGACCCCCTGGGTTGCACTCGGCTATGAGCTAACTCCCGATTATCATGAGCGAACCCGCCTAATGGGCGTGCAAAACTTCGTCGGCCAACTTGCCTATGTCATAGCTCCCTGGTTCCTGTTGATCATGCAGAACGAACGTTACTTTGACGACATGGTGGACGGAGCCGCCGGACTCGCCATCATCATTGCTGTTGTTGTAATTTCTGTCGGGATAATGCCCGCTATATTTCTGCGTGAGCGGTTTAAGGCGGTGGCGACAACTGATGCAGGCAAACGTAATCTACAGATCGCCGAAAGCGGTTCGGCGATTCGCCGCAATATCGATGATTTTTTCCGTGGCTTCGTAACCACTTTGAAGGTTAAGCCTTTTCTCAAGCTTTGCATCGCGACATTCCTTGTTTTTAATGGATTCATGATGGTTGCCTCTTTTCAGTTCTACGTCATCATCTATTATGTGTTCGCTGGTGACACTGTGGCAGGGGCAGAATACGCAGGTTATGCCGGAACACTGGGAGCAGTTTCCACATTTTGTGTAATCGTTTTTGTAACCTGGTTGGCCACAAGAATCGGCAAACGGAGAGCGTTCTTTCTGGCGATCGGCATATCGATGGCAGGCTATGCACTCAAATGGGTTTGTTACAATCCGGATATTCCCTGGTTATTGCTGTTACCGGCACCATTTATAGCATTCGGGCTCGGCGGTTTATTCACTCTCATGCCGTCAATGATAGCCGATGTCGTTGATTATGATGAATTGAACACCCGGGAACGCCGCGAGGGTATGTATGGCTCCATATTCTGGTGGGTCGTCAAATTGGGCATGGCCGCCGCATTGGCGGCAGGTGGATTCATTCTTAATGCAACTGGATTCGATGTCTCACTAGGCAGCAATCAATCAGAGCAAACAATCTTTTTCATGCGTATTTTCGACGCATTCGTGCCTTGCATCACGTCAGGCGTGGCCATTTGGATCATAGCTTCCTACTCAATTACAGAAGAAAAGGCACACGGTGTTAGGCTAAAACTCGAGGCTATAAGAGGAGCCGTATAAGCTCGGCTCGATGTTAGCTCGAGTACTCGAATTCCGAAGAGCCACTTCACGTATAACAAACGATATGTTTTTCGGGATCTTGGATCATGTTCGATGATCGCCATGGCAACAATCAAGAATCGTAGAGTAAAATAATAAAATATGAAGAGCTTTTCTTATCAACTCTACAGTTCACGCAATTTCCCCCCTTTGGAAAATACTCTGCAAATGCTGAGTAACGCAGGATATGCTGAGGTAGAAGGATATGATGAGCTATTCACTCATTCAACCGATCTAGGTGCATTCCGTGCAATGCTGGACAACGTTAATTTGCGCATGACAACTGCCCATTTTAATTTGCATTCGGTTCGAACCAATCCGAAGCGAGTGATCGAAATTGCAAAATCATTAGATATCTTGGGCATATATGTACCCTATCTGGAAGCTGAAGCCCGCCCAGAAAACGCGCTTGGTTGGATCGAGTTTGGCAAGAGTCTATCCGAAGCAGGCAAACCCATTGTGGACGCTGGCCTCACTTTTGGGTGGCACAATCACGAGTATGAATTTGTAGATATAGGCGCTACAGATCGACCAATGGATCTGATTCTTGCTGCAGATGACAGTTTATCGCTGGAGTTTGATCTGGCGTGGGCAGTAGTGGCTGGAGTTGACCCTATGCATTGGATATCGCTCTACGGTGACCGAATTACAGCCACACATATAAAGGATATCGCAAAGAAGCCTGCCTGCGTAGATAATACTGAATGGGCTGATATTGGATATGGAACACTCGATTGGCCCCAGTTTTACTTGTCTCTCAAAAGAGCTGGGACCCGATTTTTTATTATGGAGCATGATAATCCTATTGATGATGAAAAATTTGCTCAGTTATCAATCACCACTGCCAGAAAATTCTGAGAAATGAGAAAAGGCGTTTATCAGTGGCGCCGAGCAAGTAGTGAGTGCCTAGGTGACTCTTTGTCCAAAACAATCCTTGATGTGATATGAGCACTGAGTAAATATAAAGTGGGAAGAGCTCGCAATAGAACCGACAATAAATGGTCTATTGGGTCTCAGCATCTTTCTCCCTCCACTCAAGCGAAATATTCCTACTTATGGTCGCTATTTTGAATGCAAAACAGAGCTACCACCTATTTTTCTTCGATTTTGGTCAGGGAAAATAGTTAGTTGGACGGCGGTTCAGATGTTTTTCAAGTAGGAAATCATAGTAACATCGCCTGTAACACTGATAATAACTGAACCGAAGTTATTTCATATATATCAAATAGATAGAACTCTAGATCAACTCCCCCCGCCGCCGTGAGCTTGGCAAATCAAATATCAAATAGACGCGCCTTCCCTCTGGATGGCAACCCAAGCTTCGATATTTTTACCGTTTTTGATGGGAAGAACTCGCCAATGCATGATGAATGGTGTGCCATCTTTTTTATAATTGATGGCTTTTCCTTCAAATTTCTTACCTGTCTTCAATGCAGTAGTGAGCCGATCGATAACGACTTTGTCAGTAGCAGCGCCCTGAAGCATACGTGGCGTTTGTCCAATTACATCTGC
>Ga0302118_10000407_pt1 | contig 20070 bp, 17 predicted proteins | sample AG5_331_MG_FD_203126 | JGI IMG/M metagenome (GOLD analysis project Ga0302118, IMG submission 203126) | Marine microbial communities from Western Arctic Ocean, Canada - AG5_33.1 | ecosystem: Environmental > Aquatic > Marine > Oceanic | place: Canada: Western Arctic Ocean | collected 2017-10-01 | reverse complement strand
CCAACCCGCTTTATGAAACTCTGTTCGGAAAATACTTCGGACATACGACTACATTCCTGCTTTTGCCTAATGGAAAAACTATCAGCCATGATTCTTTTATCCGTATGGCAGCACGTTCTGCAAACGCGCTTAGCGAAATGGGACTTTCTGTTGGTGACCGTGTGGCAGTACAAATTGACAAATCTCCTGAAGCACTTGCAGTCTATGCGGCTTGTGTTCAATCCGGACTGGTTTACCTGCCGTTAAATGCCGCCTATACACCAGCTGAAGTCTCATATTTTGTCGAAGACAGCGGTGCAAAACTTTTTATTTGTCAAGGATGCAAAGAAGATGAACTTGCTGCCGTAGCTGAAAAATCAGGGGCTATGCTGGAAACATTGAATGCTGACGGTAATGGGACATTAACTGATTTGACGCGGAATAAGGACGATTCATATAACACTGTTGAGCGTGATGGAGAAGATCTTGTGGCGCTTCTCTACACCTCAGGAACTACGGGACGTTCCAAGGGTGCGATGCTGAGTCAGAACAATTTGCTTTCAAATGCACAGACGCTGGTAGATCTTTGGCAATTTACCGACAGGGACGTCCTGTTGCATGCTCTACCTATCTTTCACACTCATGGATTATTTGTAGCTACTAATGTTACTCTTGTGGCAGGCGGTTCCATGATCTTCATTCCGAAATTTGATTTAGACACTATTATCGAAAATCTTCCAAATGCAAGCACGATGATGGGTGTGCCTACTTTTTATACAAGGCTTTTGCATGACCCACGATTCAACAAAGATCTAACACGGCATATGCGGCTTTTCGTCTCCGGAAGTGCCCCACTGTTAGCGGAAACACATGAAAAATTTGAAGCACGAACTGGCCACAGAATTCTTGAACGTTACGGAATGACTGAAACAAACATGAATACTTCCAATCCATATGATGGCGAACGCCGCGCCGGAACAGTAGGATTCCCTCTACCGGGAGTTGAAATCAAGATTACTGATTCAAAAACCGGGGATGTTCTGGCAGACGGTGAAATTGGTGAGATTGAAGTCCGTGGACCAAATGTGTTCAGCGGCTATTGGCAAATGCCTGAGAAAACTGCAGAAGAACTGCGCAATGACGGTTTCTTTATCACAGGTGATTTAGGTACGATTGACAGCGACGGGTATCTCCACATTTCAGGACGCAACAAAGACGTGATCATTTCCGGCGGATATAATATCTATCCCAAGGAAATTGAACTTTTACTAGATGAGCAACCTGGTGTTATGGAAAGCGCGGTGATAGGTTTAGCACATCCTGATTTGGGAGAAGTCGTTGTCGGTATTTTGGTAGCTGAAAAAGGTGAGACTCCTGATCTTGATGATTTAAGCATAATTTTCAGCGAATCTCTTGCGAAGTATAAACAACCCCGAAAATTGCTCATCATTACGGAACTTCCGAGAAATACTATGGGTAAAGTACAGAAAAATATATTAAGGCAAGAGTATAAGGATGTCTTAATGCAGCTAGATTGACTCTCAAATCATATTCGCGAATAAGCCGAATAAATGTTCTCAGAGCAGACTTAGCGGTTTCCGGATAAACTTTTGATAATTTGTCTGTATTTTAAACATAACAGACTACATCTTCATTGCTGTTCAAAAACCATAAAAACCGCGTTTTCTGTTTTCTAAACAAAACGCATCATAGAGGAAGTGAAAAATAACGATATCATTTGGAGATGCTTTTTACGGCTGAGATCCACTGAGAGTTTCCATATAATGGTTGACATTCCGGAAAAAATGATTGATAATTCAAAGCATATTAATAAAAATACGGTACTTCAGGAGAATAAAAATCCGTATCAAATAGACAGAAAAGCAGTAGGAGTTAACAAACATAATTCTTGTGCTGCAGACAAAAGAATAATGAAAAGAGTGTGAAATGGAATTTGGTGAACAAATGACACAGTGGCGGGAGGAATCCGGTTTAACTCGCAAAGAGTTTGCCCGAAAACTCAGTGTTTCGCTGACTGCTGTAAAAAATTGGGAAACTGGACACTCAACCCCCAAACTGACGAAATACAGTGAGATTGCTAAAGTATTAGCGATAGACGTGCGGGAAATGGGTTTGGATAAAGACCTTGATCTGGATCGGATTGGTGATAGAATAAAATATGCCCGTTTACTGAGAGGCATGTCTATAGAAGCATTTGCCTACGAACATGGTTTTGCAATTCAAACTGTAAAAAGCTGGGAATCACATGCCGCAGAGGTCACAGAAGCCTCTTTGGAACGCATTTCACGTGCATTGAAAATTCCTTCTCCATTCTTTGAAATGAAGAATGATCCCCACCAGGAATTAGCCGAACTCAAATAATAAACGGGTTTGCACCTATTGGCAAACCCACGATTTAATTTCCAGTCCTTGTTAGCGCAGCTTTAAATATGGCATTATTATTGTCCATTTTCAGGGCAGTTTCGTAGTGTTTTCTTGCTTCTGAAATTTCCCCACCTGCTTCAAAAGCCAAACCAAGGTTGTGCTCATCTGCCGCTGTACGCTCATTCAAAGCTTGCAGAAAAGCAACTGCCTCCTGGTAGGCATTGCCCCTGATCAAATTAACCGCAACGCTGTTTCCATCCTGTACAAGTAATTCTGCCGTTTCATGATAAGGGCTGATTTGTTTGACGTATTGTCGGGCGATTTGTCGGCCGAGTCTAATTTTCAGATCCAAGGGAGTTTGTGGAACCTGCACATTTTTTCTCAGGTTAAATCCTCTCTCAAAATAATCAAAGGAAGATCCTGCCCGATCTATTTTTGAAAGAAGTGACTCAGAAGAATCTTCATCAGATTGATATTCTTTTATAATTAAGTTCTTTACCCTTATTGGTAAATGAGAAGAAACCGCTGAACCGCCCCACTTCCGGGCAAAGTACGTTCGAAAAATTTGTGAAGGAATTACTTTACTGCCGTCATTTTTTCGGAGCAGAGAAAATTCAACTTCCAGTGCGGCTATTTGTTCCACATAAGGTGTTGCTATCACAAAACCCGCTCCAGAAGACTCCGCACCCATTGAAACAACACTTGCCAGCAAAGATTGTTCGAGGGTAGCACCTTTGTTTTTCACATTTGTAAAATATGAAAGACCTTCCTGTGATTCAATAATAATCTCAGTATATTTAACTTTTCCATGCAGAATTGCGATTTCTGACTCATCCGGAAGTACTCCGCTAAATCCGTCTTTCTTTCCGGTCGTGTTTATCAACTGGTATGGTGACTGAAGTGAAAGTTCATGTACCAAAGCGGCTCTCAGCAAATCAGCTGTGAGGTGCCCCTGTTCTTTTTTTGAATTTAACTTGGTAATTGCGGGTTTTAATAACTTTTCGGTTCTGCTAAAAATCTGGCTGGAATCGGATGCAGTTTCACTTGGAAGCTTGATTTGTCCGGATACAATTTGAAAGTTGCCAAGCTCAATGTAGTTTATATTTTCAATCTGCTGAACCGGTGGACGTTCGATTTGGAAACTGACTTTTGGTGCACAGGATGTGATTAAAAATACAGACAGGCACAAAAGTAGAAAAGCGCTTAGCTTTACTCCATAAACGTCTTTCCGCATTTTGGAAGATGAGGAGTAAAAAATATTTGAGTGTATGAGTACCATTAAATCAATCTTTGATAATATACATTAAAGCGGAAGCAGACTAACGCGATTCAAGCTGTCTCTGTAGTTGAGGGTTTTCACGTCGAAGTCTTTCAATACGTCCCAGTCCCTGAGCAAAAAGCAGGTTTTCCGGATCAGCCTTCCAGGCCTCTCTGTAAGTTGTGTGGGCTAGTCCATAATCTCCAATTGCTTCGAAGCAAAGTCCAAGGTTATAAAGGTCATTTGGATCAGAATTTTCTGCAGTGGCCTGCTGAAGTTTGTCTATTGCTACATCATAAGCACCGGCTTCAATCAAAATTTTCGCATTCGGGAAGCTCCCCTCAGCAATAGGGTAGCTGACAACTTTTTCTGTGACAGCAACTCTACGGACAAATCCGCTCGCAATAGAAAGTGCCATATCCGCAATTATTTGCTCAAATGAAGGGAGAACATCCGAGGAGCTTTCAATGCTGTCAGTCTTTGAGGTTTTAGAAGTGGATAGAACTGAGGTGAAACTATCGGCAATTTGCTGAAAACTTTCTCCGTTCCTTCCGCCAATCCGCTGAGAGTATGTTCTCGTCTCAAAAGTAGTTGCGACCACCTCTGTCGGCAGCAAACGGGTCAATTTAATTTCAAGCCCTAATGTCCCGCGCGTTGATTTGTAAGGCCACCAAACCACTTGATCAACTGTCAAATTCAGACCGATACTGTTTCTGGATCGGGGAGGTCGGAAATATTCCAGACCTTCTTTGCTTAAGTCAACTCCATCTGTACGTTCAATCTCAAGCCAGAGCTTTCCATTGATAACTGCGTCAACATTTTTAGTTTTGTAACCTCGTACTGAAACCAACTGCTGAAGTGCCGCGTCATTTGCCAGTTTCTCAAATTCATCGCTAAAAATTACTTTGAAGTACGGAGTAGCTGTTAACAGATTTATTACTCTTGCTCTTACTGAACGGCTGATGGATTTTTGCTGCTCCTCACTCAACAAAACAGGATGAGTTTGCCAAACGCCATTCCGTTCCGTTTTAAATTTCAACATCATCTGGCCTATTTCAAATCCTCCTACTGCTACATTTTTGATTTTCCTGGTATTTATTTCTGCAGGTGAGCGGACAGTAATAGTCGCTTTCGCGCAGCCTGAAATTAAAAATGCAGAGATCAGCAACATCAAAAATAATTTATTTAAGATATAATTATTAAAAAGTTTCATTGTTGCAATTTTCTATTTTTGAGTTTGTCCGGCTAATATTTTAGTTTCAGCAAGATATCGACGGATTCGGCCAACTCCCTGTGCATAAAGTCTTATGCCCGGACTTTTCTCGAGTGCGCTTATATAAAATCTGCGAGCATCTTCGTAATCTTCTGTACTTAAGGCACCTGCTTCATAAGCCAAACCTAAGTTGTACCAATCCTGAGATTCTCTTTTTTCTGTCGGAATAGCCTCGATGATCTTCCGAGCTTTTTGGGTTTTTCCTTCTTTGAGCAAATTCCCTGCTTTTGCTTTACCGCCTTCTGCAACTTCGGCTTCAACCATTTGCTTGTATGGAGAAATTGTGCGGATGAATGATTCCAAAGCGCGTTTCACCAATTGCTGAATCACCTGCCGCTTTTCTTTGGGCGGAAAATCGTATATATTCGGAATTGCTAATCCTTTTGGCCCATAGAAAATCTGCTTTGGATTACTCCGTGAGGCTAAAGCAATCTGGCGGTTTGGTATTGGGAAAATAGGAATTCTGGTGATACTGAGCAGGCTGCCTAAAGTTAGTGAAATCAAGTGGCTTTCTTTGATGTTACGGTAGGAATCCTTATCAGTAATAGTGCGACCGAAACTGGATGAATCCGCACGAATTGCCAGTGTTTCCCTACTTAAGCCAATCATGTTAAAAGTAAAATTCACCTGAGCAAAAAGTGAGATATTTTTGTAATCATAAATCCTCACAACCTGGTTTTTAGGCGGAATAGCTTCATTTAAACCTACCAGCGAGAATGCTGATGAAAGTACAAGTTCAGCCGCATTTCCGGCAAAAGTACCTCTCCGGCAAACATATCCACGCCATTTATCCAAAGTAATTGCTTCATTTGTAATTGCGGCTGCTCCCGCCGAAGACAGCCTCCCGCTGATTCCACCTGTGCAGGTGGCAAGGTCAGTAAACTGTCCGCGGTCCACTTCTCCGCCGCTGATGACTTCTCCCTGAATTATCGCGACAGACTCCTTTTCTGAATCAAACTGGCTCCCGTCTAAAGTATCCACTACACTGACTTTGAAACGTCCGAAACTATTGAGTTCATCCGCCAGTTGTTGAAGTACCTGATTTTTAATGCCAAGTTTATCATTTGTTTCATCCACCAGATCTGCACGGATAAACACTTTTTTTACTTCACGTGGAATTGTTATTCTGGATGGACGTTGTACTTCAAACTGAGAAAGATTCGGCCTAGTACAGGCAGAGAGAAGCACTGAGCCACATATGCAAAATATAAACGCAAAATATGTTTTTTGAGTAATATTTATTTTTTTCATGTCTTCATTCAGCCTGCTAAAATTCCGGGTAGTTCACAGCTTACACAACCTTGATGAAAGTTGCGGCAAAAATCATGTTGAATTTGTATTAAACCCTGCCGATTTCCAAAAGTATTCAACTTAAATTTACCTGATTTAGGAAATTCTGAAAACCATAAACGTTTTTCCATGAAACGTGTTTTACTGTTTGAAGCCTCTGCGGGTAAAATCATGAATAAGCGATAAAGCAGTTTTTCCAGTTCAGGTTCATTTTCGTGTCGTGCATATGCCAGGAAGAACGGTAAAACAGCATTTGCCCAAAGTATTATTTGACGGTCCTTACCAACAAGCTGCGATGAGAATGTATGCTTTGTTTTCCCCAAAACAAGATGCTGCTGCCAGACTTCCCAATCCGGAGTTGAAAACAGTATTTCTGTTTCAGACAGAGCCTGCCGGCATAATACTTTTTCATCGGCATACTGACTCAGGTTCAGGAACACCAGCAGCCAGCGTTTGAGTAAACCTTCATTTGCTACACGGTATAAATGATGGAACATGCCGAGCAACCGCCTCTCCGGAGTATTTTGTGGACGAAAGGCCTGTGAATATTTTCGGGAAACTTGTGGATGTTCCGGAAGATCCTGCCAGGCAGATTTCCACTGCAGAAATTCATGGCGTACAGATGGGTCTGCAATTGTATGTTCTGTGGCAAACAACCCACATGCACCAAACCAGCGTGAAAGTACGAGTGTCCGTGTTCTCCGCTGAGACTGCCGAAACAAAGGTCGGAGGTCACTAAACTGATATTGTTTTGCCAGTTCTTCAAAAACCTGGGAAAATGGTGAATAACCCAATGATTTGAAGAGTAACTGAAAAAGCAATTCCTCAGGATCCTGTTCATCCCAACGCTTTAGCAGTAGCAGCATTTTCTCTTGAATACGCTGCTCTGCGGCATGAGCAATGATTTTTTTCAGTGTCCCCGCACCATTTTCAACCGCTGCCACTCCGCAACGCCCAGGAAGTTCTCCGAAAGATTTTAAGTCCGCCCGGGCTTGCGTTTCTGAGGTTGATGGTGTTTTGCTGATAAAAGAAGCCAATTCCAGTTCCTGAATTTTAAACTTGTCCTCACGTTCAATTAAGCGTTTTCCACTGTTGTAAAGGACTACGTGTAAAACCACAGAGTTGTAATCTGGATTTTTTTCGTGTTGATGTGCGTACCATCCTGAAGAATCGACATGAATTTCCACCGCGCCGAAAAGCGAATGATCTCCAATTTGCAAACGTGCTTCCTTGAAGTCCGGTCCACTTCCGGAATTGTGCCAGCCTGCAAACTCAATTTTCACAGCCTGTCCTGAAACAGTCCGGAGATTCTTCTTTGAAAAATCCTGCTCAGCCCAGATTTGCTGAATCGCCATTTCTGGAATCGAGAGCTTGTTTAACATCAACCGTTAATTGACAAGATGAGAAAAAATACGTAAAATCTAAACTTAAATAATAAACTAGTAAGTCCAAAGATACAATAAAGTCCTACATGCCCACTCAAGCTATTAATCCTGATGCCTCCGGTTATTATGGTGATTACGGAGGCATGTTCATTCCGGAAATATTACGTACTACTTTTGACGAGTTAATTGCCGCTTTTAACGAAGCCAAGGCCGACGCTGGATTTTGGCAAAGTTATGTGGACGTGATGCAGAATTATTCGTGCCGTCCAACACCGGTCACTCCTCTGGAAAATTTTGCTGAAACATTGGGTGGCAAGTTTCAGGTTTATTGCAAACGGGAAGATTTAAACCACACAGGAGCACACAAAGCGAACAATTGTATGGGGCAGGGGTTGCTCGTACAGCGGATGAATAAAAAACGAGTAATTGCAGAAACAGGAGCCGGACAGCACGGAGTGGCAACCGCAACCATGGCCGCCAGAATGGGACTTGAATGCACGGTTTACATGGGCGCTGTTGATGTGGAACGTCAACGTCCGAATGTTTTTTGGATGGAACAACTTGGTGCAACTGTGATTTCAGTTACAGAAGGTACTGCCACGCTTAAGGATGCTATCAATGCCGCTATGCGTGACTGGTCGGAAAGTATGGAAACTACACATTATGTTTTAGGCACGACCTGTGGTCCACACCCTTTTCCGGAAATGGTAGCCTGGTTTCAGTCAATTATTGGTCAGGAATCACGTCAGCAAATGTTGAAAATAAATGGTAAATTACCCGACAAAATATATGCTTGTGTTGGAGGTGGTTCAAACGCCAGTGGAGTTTTTCTGCCGTTTCTGGAAGATAAAGAGGTGGAACTGGTTGGTGTTGAAGCCGGAGGTCACGGTCTTGATTCAGGACAACACGCAGCACGTTTTTCCGGAGGTACAGTAGGAGTAGCGCAGGGATACAAAACGTATTTTTTTCAGGACGACGAAGGTCAAATGATGCATACGCATTCGATTGCAGCTGGGCTGGACTACATAGGAGTCAGTCCAATTCTGAGTCACCTTCACGATCAAAAGCGTATCCGTTTTACCGCTGCCACGGATGATGCAGTTATTTCTGCCACCAAGCTGCTGATGCGTACAGAAGGCATAATTCCGGCTTTGGAGAGCGCCCACGCTTTTGCCGCTGTGGTAGAGGAAGCGCCGGATATTCCTGATGGAACCCAGGTGTTGATCAATCTTTCAGGACGGGGTGACAAAGATATTTTCAATATTGCTGAAGCCATCGGTGATGAAAAATGGGATGAGTTTTTGAGAACAAAAGCACTGAGAAATGAGCCCAACTCCGTTTCCTAATTTCAAAATTATAAATTAATGAATCTGACAAAATATTTAAAAAACCGGCTCGATCCACTTTTCGGAGGAACTGAGTATCCGGAAACTAAACGTAAAATTCTGCTGATGACCCATGTCGTGGTGGGTTATCCATCTTTGGAAGCGAATTGGGAAATGCTGGAAGCGATGGGTGAAGCGGATGTGGATTTGGTTGAGCTGCAAATGCCTTTCAGTGAACCAAGCGCAGACGGACCGCTTTTTGTTAAAGCGAATCAAGAGGCTCTCCGAAACGGGATACGTTGGCAGGCATATTTTGATTTGATGAAGCGTGCCAGCGAGCGCTTTGATTTTCCGATGTTAATGATGGGTTATTGTAATACTGCATTTTCCATGGGATTTGAAAATTACTGCGTAAACATCCGGGAAAATGGTGGTGAAGGTTTTATCATTCCAGATTTACCGCTGGAGGAATACGGTGATTTGTTTGAATACAGCAGGCAACATGATCTTGATCCGATCATGCTCTGTACCCCAACCAACACAGAGGAGCGTCTCCGGAAAATATGCGGGCATGGTAGCGGTTTTATTTACTGTGTTGCTAGAAAAGGGGTTACTGGTAAAAACACGGAACTGGACATAAGCGCGGAAAAAAATTTACAACAATGCCGGCTCTACACCGATTTACCGCTGGCTTTGGGTTTTGGTTTGTCACAAGCCGAAGATTTACGCCGGTTACATGGGAAAGCGGAAATTGCAATCGTCGGTTCTGCTTTGTTGAAAACCTGGGAAGCCGAAGGTAAAACCGGTTATCGTAAACATTTGCTGTCTTTGGCAGCTGCCAGGCAATAATTTAAAAAAATGTCTGTGCATATTAGTGAAACTGAGATTAAAGCCTATGCGGACGATGGAGTGGTTCTGCTTAAAAACCTGCTTTCCAAGGATGAAGTTACGGATCTGAAAGCAGGTATCGATAAAAATATTTCCAATCCGAGTTCACGCTCCAAAGTTGCCAGCGATGTAAAGGATCCAGGCTGGTTCCTTGAAGATTTTTGTACCTGGCAGGAAAATTCGGCTTACCATAGAATTATCTTTGAAAGTCAGCTTTCGGAAGTGGCTGCAAAACTGATGTGTTCCGAAAAGGTACGTCTGTATCACGACCACATGCTAGTGAAAAAATCCGGAACTAGGCAAAGGACTCCATGGCATCAGGACCAACCGTATTACAATATTGAAGGAAGACAAAATGTCAGTTTTTGGATTCCGGTTGATCCAGTACCGCTTGAATGGACACTGGAATTTGCGGCTGGATCACATCTCGGAAACTGGTTCTTACCGCGGACTTTTCTCAAAAAAGAAGCAAAGTGGTTTCCTGAAGGTAGTCTCATGGAACCGCCGGATATTGAAGCTAATCCGGACAAATATCGTGTTTTAAGCTGGGCTCTTGAACCTGGTGACGCTCTGGCGTTTCATATGCTCACTTTGCATACCGGAGCTGGTACAGAGGAGCTGCGTCGTGTTTTTTCTGTACGTATGCTTGGCGATGATATTCGGCATGCCCCGCGCGCCTGGGAAACTTCTCCAGAATTTCCGGGACTTTCGGTAGAATTGTCGGCGGGTGTACCGATGAAGCATAAATTGTTTCCACTTATCTGGCCGGCAAACTTGGCCTAATTATTTATTACCTCTTCAGCAATACTCATGTCTGTTCCTCAAGTAGAAACACCGATGATGCGTCAGTTCAATGCCATCAAACGGGAACATCCGGATAAACTTCTGTTTTACCGCATGGGCGATTTTTATGAAATGTTCGGTGATGATGCGATTGTAGGAGCAAAAGTTTTGCAAATTGCGTTGACTTCTCGTGATAAAAAAAAGTCATTACCGATGTGTGGTGTACCTTACCGTGCCTATGAACAATACTTAAACAAACTGACGGCTGCAGGTTACAAGGTGGCCATTTGTGAACAAATGGAAGATCCTGCCAAAGCACAGGGTCTGGTAGCGCGGGGTGTTGTCAGAGTTGTAACTCCCGGAACTACAGTTTCACCTCAATTGATTGATCCGGACCGTAATCATTATTTACTGGCAATCAACGTGGTATTGCGTTCCCAAAGTTTGGGTATCGCCTTTGCTGATCTTTCTACAGGTGAGTTTGAGGTTGCAGAGTTTAATTTGCATGAAACTCACCGGTTCTACGATTTCCTCGCACAACTGACCCCACAGGAAATTCTCCTCACACAAAGCCGTTCTGAAGCAGAATCACTATTTCTGGAGGAACTTGTGCAGCGTATGACACAGTTGCTCGACAAGGAAAACACCTCAGACGGAAGCTCAGTGGTTTTGCTGAAAAAAGAAACAGGCTTTCCGGACGGACAGGTTTTCCCATCGACCGGACTTTTTAATTTTATTGACCCATATCATTTTGATAAGGAAGCAACTGAGCGGAGTTTAAAAAAACATTTTGAAACGCTGAATCTTTCCGGATTTGGGGTAGATGATTTGCCACATGGAATTTCGGCCGCGGGTGCGTTATTACGTTATTTGGAAGAAACTCAAAAATGCGACTTGAGCCATCTTACTGCTTTGCGGAGACATTCTTTTGAAAAAACTATGCTTCTGGATGAGGCAACAGTTGCGAATCTTGAACTGTTTGAAAGTCAGTCCGGAGTTAGAAAACACACTCTTTTTCATATACTTAATCACGCTCAGACTCCAATGGGTGCAAGGCTTTTCAGGCAGTGGATGCGACAGCCGTTACTAGATATTGAGGCAATTAATGAACGTTTTGACTGTATCGAAGAGTTCAGGGTTAATTTTATGCTCTGTGAAAAATTTCGTGAAAGTTTGAACGTGATCCAGGATCTACCACGTATCTTGGGGCGCATCAATTTGCCAGTGACAGGGATAAATGACCTTTTGGCTCTACGTGAATCCTTGGAACCGGTACAGAAACTTCCACTCTATTTTGCGGAATTACAATCGCCGTTGTTAAAAAAAATTGCTGAAAAATTTGATCCGCTAAAAGATTTATTAGATCTGTTGCATCGACATTTGCTGGATGCACCTTCAGTTAAACTGAGGGAAGGTGGATTTATGGCAGCAGGAGTTTCAGCAGAATTAGATGAACTGCGTGACATTTCTAGAAATTCAAAACAATTTCTTAATGAAATGCTGTTGAATGAACGTGAGAAAACAGGAATAAGCTCCTTAAAGATAAGTTACAACAAAGTTTTTGGCTACTACCTTGAAGTCAGTAATGTTCATAAAACTTCAGTTCCGGATAATTACATCCGTAAACAGACTCTGGTAAATGCTGAGCGTTACATTACCGGCGAGCTCAAAGAATTTGAGGAAAAAATACTCACTGCAGAAGAGCGAATAGGTGAGTTGGAGTATGAAATGTTTCAACAATTAAAAACCGAGATCAACACAAACACCAGACGTGTACAGCAAACCGCACAGGATATTGCTGTCGCGGATGCGTTGGCAGGACTGGCTTATGTTGCAGAACACTATCACTACGTGCGTCCAGTTCTTCATCCTCTGCAGGCACCTAGAAAATTGTTTTTGAAAGACTGTCGCCATCCTGTCATTGAAAGAATTGATTTGGGTGAAGTTTTTGTGCCTAATGATTTAGATTTAGCAGAAACCACATGCCGTATCATGTTGATCACAGGACCTAACATGGCCGGTAAATCTACTTACATGCGACAAGTTGCCTTAAATGTGCTGATGGCGCAATGTGGAAGTTTTGTTCCCGCAGAGAGTGCGGAGTTGTCTGTGGTTGACAGAATTTTCACCCGTGTTGGAGCTTCGGATAATCTGACTCTTGGTCAAAGTACCTTTATGCTGGAAATGAATGAAGCAGCAGCAATTTTGAACAATGCGACTGACCGAAGTTTAATAATTCTGGATGAAATCGGGAGGGGGACCAGCACTTTTGACGGCATCAGCATTGCGTGGGCAATTGTTGAACATTTACAAAAATTGAACGCTCTCACGCTGTGTGCCACACATTATCATGAACTGACTGCTCTTGCGCAAGAATTGGATTCTGTTGAAAATTTCAGCGTACGTGTAGAAGAAGAGGGTGAACAAATTGTTTTTCTGCGTAAAATCGTTGCGGGAGAGGCTGATAAAAGCTATGGAATTCAAGTTGCAAGGCTTGCGGGTCTGCCAAAAAGTGTGGTAAAACGCGCGCTTGATGTGATGGAACAATTGGAAGAGACGTCAATGGTCCACCATTTGCCTATACCTATAGATGAGACAGAAAAAAAACAGGAATTAACGACTGAATTAAGTGATAAATCGAGCGGATTATGGAATGTTTCCACCGATGCAGATCCTCAATTGTCTTTGTTTCCGGAAGAATCTCTATATCTGGATGAGTTGCGCAAATTAAACTTGAATGAAATGACTCCGCTGCAGGCGTTAAATTATCTTCATGAATTTACAGTTAGACTACGACGGGAATGAAAAACTTCAGTCAGACAAACTTAAACAATATATTTGAATAGCAGAAATGAGAATTGCAGTTTATCCTACAAGTGCAAATCCGCCAACTTTTGGTCACGCAGATATTTTGGTCCGAACGAGCAAACAGTTTGATCATGTTTATTGGTCAGCAGCCATGAATGTTGAAAAGCAATATATGTTTACCGAAGAAGTGCGTCTGCAGATGATGAATGAATATGTGACACATTATAATTTAAAAAATGTCACTGTTGAAGCTTTTAGAGGCTCAACCATTCGCTACGTACAGCAACGTAAAGCGCAAGTAATTGTAAAAGGTTTACGAAGTTTGGAGGATTTTCAGGGTGAATTTCAGCAGGCAGTAGGCAACAAGGGTATTGACCAGGAAATTGAAACATTCTGCTTATTTGGCAAACCTGATCTTTTTGCTATCAGTTCGACTCTTGTTCGTGAATTAGCATTCATGGGAGAGTCAATCGAAGCTTATGTACTGCCTTCAGTAGCAGAAATAGTGACAAAAGTTATTCAAAATAATCCTAAAACTTAATATTGATAAACCAGCTTCAATGAGTGTAATCAAACTACGTATAGACTATCTGGTTTTTGGTGGATTAGGTTTTGCTTTTCTGCTGTCCATAATGACGGCGGATTTTCAGGATCCGACAGTTTTTAATCAGTTATATCCTTCAGCAGGAATTCAAAACTGGATTGGCTTGATCGGAGCAATCACAGGAGGTTCTTTACTAGAAATCTTTGGCCCGTCATCCTTGTTGCTACCATGGCTTTTTGTGCGTATATTCATGCACCAACCTCGTAGTGTTTCTGTTCTGGGAGGTACTTATTATACGTTTGTTCTAGTTTTTTTGCTTTCGATATTTTATGAACTGGCTTTACAGTTAACTCTTCTTGAACCAGTAAATTCAGGTTTTTTATGGCAAAATGGATATGCAGGTATATTAGCAGTAGAGTGGCTGGGCCAGTCGATGGCTCTTGCATTAAGTTCAACTGCCCTAGCAGTTATGTTTATTATTTCTGTAGTACGTATGTCCAGACTACTTTCGCCGCTGCCTTTATTTTCGGCGTTATTGACAGGAATCCAAAACATACTCATGGTGTTGGTCAACAAAATCAGCCCTCCTGCAGCACCGGAATATCTTCCTGCTGCAGATTTGGCTAACTTCAAAGGACATTCACGTTTTGAAAAAAATTCCTCCTTATCGTAAATCTAATAGAACGAGTAATCTTTCCCCAGTTTACAACTGATATTCCAGATCTTGATATTTTTGCAGAATCGAGTCAGTCTAATATAATAATTCTGAATCTTGCCAAGTATTGCACATCAGAAGTTTAATACTTTTTATAAACAGAAATTGAATGCAAATTAAAATATTTTACTGTGTGGTTTGAAACTACAAACCCAGCGCGGTCAGTTTGGCTGCGGAATTAAAAGAATCATTCGAGGTTGAAGCCGAACTTCTCTCTGGTGAAAGGGGTGATTTTGAAGTTGTTGTGGATGACGAAAAAGTATTTTCCAAGAAAATACTGTCAAGATTCCCTGAACCCGGAGAAATAACTCAACTAATCCAGCTGTGATAATCCCTTAAAAAACCTGAGACGTCATTATCAATCCGAAAAGGGGCTAAGGCTTTACACTCAAATTGATGACTGTTATCATCAGTTCAACCTGCAAATGTTAGTGATTGTTAATATCTGGCGGAAAAAAGACAGGAAGGTCACTTAGGTAGAAATGACCTTTTTTGTAAATGCAGGAATAATATTAGAAATCTGCTTTTAACGCAGCACGTATTTCTCGCTTGAGATCTTTGTTGCGCTGTTTTGCTGCTGCTTCACGCTTTAGACGTTTTGCTAAAGATGGTTTGCAGTGATATTTTCGTTTCTTTATTTCTTTAAAAAGTCCTTCTCTGATCAAGGTGCGCTTCAATTGCATCATTGACCGACCGACGTTTCCGTCACGAACTTCTACTCTGATTGGCATGTATTACCTGTTTCTGCAAAAAATAATTTAGAAATGATCTGATTAAAACAATTTATTATGATGCACACGACAGACAAAGGCAACATTATTATTACTTTTTATCAATTTCTTCTTCAGGTGCAGGAAGCGCGGAGCGTTTTTTTAATTCAAGTAGTTCAACATCCAAATCTGTAGAGTCATGTTCCAACTCTTCAAATTTACTTTCTAAACTATCTTTATCCGACTCAATGCTAATTTCCTGATAAGCTTCTGCACGGGCTTGCATATTTTCCACTTTTTCTTCCATTCTCTCAATTGTTTCCATTGTTCCGGAAGTATCTCCAAGCCCCTCAATGGTTTGATATATTTTTTCCTGAGCCTCTGCCTGTTTTTGTTTAGCAGATAAGATTCCTTTCTTACGTTTTATTTCATCGATTTTATCTTCCATCGTCTGGTAACTGTTTCGAAGGGCTTCTGCATTGTTCCGATGCATTTCCAATTGTTTTTCAAAATCTGTCGCCCGTCTGAGGTATTCTTTCTTTCGTGTCAGTGCTTCTTTTGCTAAATCATCTTTTTCATTCTGCACAGCCAGGATCGCCTTTTTCTCCCATTTTTCTGCTTCTTTATGTTCCTTTTCAGAGTCGCGCTCAAGACCTTTTTGTAATGCTAAGGCCTCTGTCATTTGCTGTTTAGCTTTCCTTTTTTGAACCTCCAAATCAGCAAGCATTTGCTGTAGCATTTTTTCTGGATCTTCTGCTTTGTCCAGCAAGTCATTTGCATTTGAACGAAACAGGTTGAATAATCTATGTAGGATTCCCATAATTTTTACAGATTTATGTTATCTAGAAAAGTTGTTTGCGTTTGTTTGAGGGAAGAATATTGAGAGCTTCACGATACTTAGCTACTGTTCTGCGTGCGACTTTGATTCCACTTTGACGCTCTAAAATATCTGCAATCTGCAGGTCAGTATAGGGTGACTTCAAGTTTTCTTTCTGCACCATTTGCTGAATCATATCTTTGATACGTTTTGAAGAAACAGCTTCTCCTCTACCTTGATCGATGCCGCTGGTGAAGAAGTATTTTAGTTCAAATATCCCTTGTGGTGTATGCACATATTTGTTGGTGGTGATCCGACTGACAGTTGACTCATGTACGTCAATATCTTCTGCAACATCTTTGAGCACAAGAGGCCGTAAAAAGTGGATACCGTGTTCAAAGAACTTCCTTTGAAAACGCAAAATGCTTTTTGTCACACGGTAAATAGTTTTTTGTCTTTGTTCAATGCTTTTAAGCAGCCATTGCCCTGCTTTGACTTTTTCTTGAATATAATCTTTGGTGAGACTACCATCGTCCACTAGAGTATTACTCAAATCTTTATAATAATTGCTGATTCTCAGACGAGGCATACCGGCCGAGTTTAACGCGACTTTATATTCATCGTCTTTTTGATAGATATAGACATCAGGAATTATGTAATGGTGTGATGGATTTTGAATAAACTCCCTTCCAGGTTTTGGTTCAAGGGACATGATCAGACGATAAGACTCAATCACCTGTTCAAGTTCTTGTTTCTGCCTTCGTGCTATTTTTTTCAGATCCTTTGACTCCAACAGCGGCATGTCATGTTTGACAATACGGGTACACAAGTTTTCGCTTTCACCCAGGATATCCAACTGGATTAAGAGGCATTCCTGTAAACTTCTGGCACCAACTCCATTTGGGTTAAATTGTTGAATCTTTCCAAGGACATATTCTACGAAAGAGCAAGCTGCAGCAGAAACTACCGGTCTTTTTGGCTCCTCTGGAATTTGTTCGTATTCTTCAAAATCAGGAACATCTTCCTTTTTATTTTTTTTCTTCTGGGTCGTTTTTCCTGTTTGAAACTTGAGGTCCAACAAATCTGCTTCAATTTCCGGAAGCTCAGGCAACTCTCCATTTTTGTAGCCTTTGTTGATTTGATGGTACAAATCTCGCTGTGATTCCAAAAGTTCACGTACACTTGTTACCAGGAATCCATCATTGTCAATGTTGCCTATTAAGAATGCACCAATTTTGTATTCCAGTGGAGATAGTTCCTGCATGTCTAACTGCCAGACCAGATGATCGGCCAAGGATTCGGTTTGTGCAGTTGTAGCTTCTATTGAGGGGCTTTCCTCATCATCTGAACCACTGTTATAGCGTCGTTCCTGGTAACCTCCAAACTGTTCTACCTGTTCAATATACTGCTGCCAGTCAACTTCATCCTGATCTTTATTTTCATGTTCATTTTCACGGGCAGTTTCGAAATCTTCCGTATCCGCTACTACTTCAGGGCTTTCCGCGGTTTCGGGTGTTTCAGGAGAATCGTCTGTTTTGTTGGGAAAGGTGTCCATGTCTATGCCCTCCTCAAGAACTGGATTTTCTATCAGAGTTTGTTCAATTAAGTCTTCCAGTTCGGTGCGTGACAATTGCAAAAGTTTGATAGCCTGCTGTAGCTGGGGAGTCATGATCAGCTGCTGGCTCATCTTCATTTGCATTTTCATCTGCATTGCCATGAATCCTCGCTATCCTAAGTACAAGTTTGTGAAAAGATTTTTTAAAAGATACATTTTGTGGATGTTATTAATTTGCTTGCTATTAGTTTCGCTCCAAATTGACGTAAAAGTCAAACCTACATCGAGAAAGACTTTCCGAGGTAAACTTTTCTGGCCTGATCATTTTCGACCAATTCATCCGGAGTACCACCAATCAGCAACTCTCCTTCGTTCATTATGTAACCATAATCGATTATACCGAATGTTTCTCTGACATTATGGTCCGTGATCAAGATACCTATGTTCCGTTTTGCTAGCTGCTGGACGATCGTTTCAATATCTGCAACCGCAATTGGGTCAACACCTGCAAATGGTTCATCTAGCAGCATGAATGCCGGTTCAAGCACCAGTGCACGGGCTATTTCCGCACGCCGACTTTCACCTCCGGATAGAGCATAACCTTTTATTTTTCGTACATGCTGTATTCCAAGTTCATTTAACAGCGAATCCAGACGTTCCCGTTTTTCAGTACGGCTCAACGGCAGCATTTCCAAGACTGCATTCAGGTTTTCTTCAACAGTGAGTTTTCTAAAAATGGATCGTTCCTGTGAAAGATATCCAAGCCCAGCTTTTGCACGCTGGTGCATGGGATAACGGGTGATATCCTGGCCGTCTAAAAGGATAGTTCCCTCGTCAGGACGCTGTACACCGACTATCATATAAAATGTAGTGGTTTTCCCTGCTCCGTTAGGTCCAAGTAGGCCAACCACCTGACCTTGTGCAACTTCAAGTGAGATGCCTTTAACCGCATGCCTGCCCTGGTAAGATTTTCTAAGATTAGTGGCCTCTAATTTACTTGTGCTCAAACGAAGTCCCCGACTAACTCTGAATTGACAAAAATTAAAATTATTTGTATAATATCATCTGCTTTAGTTAATATATTATTGTAGCAGAAAGAGAACATTATGCCAATCTATGAATATCTCTGTAAAAGTTGCGGGTACGAGTTTGAAGAAGTACAAAAGTTCAGTGATCCTTCACTGGAAGAATGTCCTGATTGTGGGAAAAACAATGCTGAACGCCAAGTATCGATGAGTTCATTTCACCTTAAAGGCGGAGGATGGTACAAAGATGGTTATTCCAACAAAAACTCAGACTCGGAAAAATCCGATAAAGATAAAAGTTCTTCACAAACGAAGGAAGCGTCAACCTCAGAGAAATCGTCAACCTCAGAGAAATCGTCGACAGAAAAGTTGAGTAAAACTGAAAAGAAAGAATCAACTTCTAACAAAAATTCCAAAAAGACTAGCAAAGAAAAAGCCGCCTAATCTTTTCTCTGCTGCTTCCTTTAGCGTAATTCCTGCTCATGCAATTGTTTTTCCGGCATACTTTAATCTTAGTCTGGAAAGATGTTCTGATTGATTTACGACGCAAGGATAACTTGTTGTCGATCCTGTTATTCTCAATTCTGACTTTACTGGTTTTTCAATTTGCACTGGGCGAGGAACCTGAAGTGTTCCTGTTGGCACTTCCTGGGGTTATCTGGATTGTGTTTTTAATGAGCGGAGTGCTTGGACTTGGAAAATCATACGTACAGGAAATGGAAACAGGCTGTATGGGTGGTTTGTTAACTGCACCTGTAGATCGCAGTGTGTTGTTTTTGGGGAAAATGCTGGCAAACACTATTTTCCTTGTGCTGTCTCAACTGCTGTTCATTCCATTATGTCTTTTTCTGTTTGAAATTGAGGTACGGAACTGGATGGAGTTGATTCTTGTTTTACTTTTTGGTACAGTTGGATTCAGTTCATTAGGTACCTTGCTGACAGCAATGACAGCGACTGTACGCGGGAAAGAAATGCTGCTGCCAATTTTGATTTTCCCTCTGATGGTTCCAAGTCTTTTGTGTGTTGTCCGTCTCACTGATTTTCTTTTTTTTGGATCTCATCCTGAAGAAGTCTGGTCCTGGTGGAAATTACTACTGAGTTTTGACGTGGTTCTCTTCACCGTTTCATTGTTGGGCTTTGAGTTTGTCGTTGAGGAATAACGATTATACGCATAATATCTCTTGCAATTTTTCACTGTCCAGCTAAAATAAAAAGCCTTAATTACTGGTTGATTTGGGGCGTAGCCAAGTGGTAAGGCATCGGGTTTTGATCCCGTGATACGCAGGTTCAATCCCTGCCGCCCCAGCCAGTAAATCAGCTCAGTGCACCT
>Ga0302118_10000406_pt1 | contig 20108 bp, 18 predicted proteins | sample AG5_331_MG_FD_203126 | JGI IMG/M metagenome (GOLD analysis project Ga0302118, IMG submission 203126) | Marine microbial communities from Western Arctic Ocean, Canada - AG5_33.1 | ecosystem: Environmental > Aquatic > Marine > Oceanic | place: Canada: Western Arctic Ocean | collected 2017-10-01 | reverse complement strand
GTTTACTATTTTGTTTGCTATTATACGCGCCAAAACAATGATCAAAAACGACGCTCCAGACCAAGACCAATGGAATTTCAGCGCCCAATAAAAGTGAAATATGCTTCTATAAATAATTGAATAAAATTACAAATATTCTTTTTTTCTCAAGATAAAACACTCCTATAATCACTTCAAAGATAACAGGAGGTTTTTATGAGACGTGGCCGCTCCAAAGGAAAAAGAGTTGTGGAGAGCTTTCATCAAACCCCCTATCGGCAGTTAGAAAATCCGTATACGCCCATGTCGATTTTCTCTGAAGACGAAATCGAGTCCATCCACCAAGCCTCTCTCAAAGTGTTACGCGACACTGGTATGGACATCCAATCTCCGCGTGCTGTAGAAATATTAAGATCCGCAGGTGCAGACGTGGATCCTGACGGCCAGCGTGTGCGTTTTGACTCTGATTTCGTTCTGGAGAGGATCTCAACAACGCCGAGTGAGTTTACGCTCCATGGCCGCCATGCCGAGAGGAATGTTAATGTTGGTGGTCGTAGCGTGGTTTATTCTATTGTCTCCAGCACGCCCAATGTTTCCGACTTAGATAGGGGTAGAATCCCTGGAAATTTTGAGGATTATTGCAACTTGATTAGACTTGGCGAACACCTTAACACGGTCCATGCTCAAGGCGGTTACCCGGTAGAGCCTTGCGATGTTGATGTAAGTATTCGCCACCTTAGGGCGGTTTCAGCAATGGCGCGGTTAAGCACCAAGCCCATGCATGGCTATGCACTCGGCAGCGAACGCATGTTAGACGCTATTGAAATGGTTCGCATCAGTCGTGGAATTGATGAGAACACACTTCTGAAAGAGCCCTCGTTGACAACGGTGGTTAACGCCAACTCACCACTGGTATACGACAAAGCCCTGCTTGAAGGTGCGATTGAAATGGCACTCAGAAACCAGCCTGTAATCTACACCCCATTTACCCTGGCCGGAGCGATGGCGCCCATCACCGTTGCTGGTGCTTTGGTGCAACAAAATGCAGAAGCACTTGCTGGTCTCGCTTTTCACCAGTGCGTCAAGCCTGGTGCGCCAGCTATCTATGGCAGCTTTACCTCCAATGTTGACATGAAGTCTGGCTCACCTGCCTTTGGCACGCCAGAATACACCCAGGCCACCATTGCTTCGGGCCAGTTGGCGAGAAAATACAAAGTACCCTTGAGGGCCTCGAACGCGAACGCCTCGAACGCTCCCGACGAGCAAGCAACATATGAATCGCAAATGTCGTTATGGGCGTGCCTTTTGGGACAAGTAAACTGGGTTAAGCACGGCTTAGGTTGGATTGAGGGCGGTCTTTGCGCTTCTTATGAAAAGCTTATCCTTGATGCTGAAATGATTCAGATGATGATGGCCTTTATGCAACCAGCAAAAATTAATGATTCAACACTCAGTGTTAAAACAATTGCCGAGGTAGGGCCCGCCAACCATTTCTTTGGTGCCGCACAAACCATGGAGAACTATGAAACCGCCTTCTACAGCCCGCTTCTTTCTGATTGGCGCAACTTTGAATCTTGGCAGGATGCTGGCTCTGAAACCGCCACACAGCGTGCCAATAAAATTTGGAAGAAAATGCTGGTTGACTACGAAGAGCCAAAACTCGACGAAGCTATCGATGATGCGCTGTCTGCCTTTGTAGAAAAAAGAGTTGCTGAGGGTGGTGCCGCACCACTTTAGTCATATAAATCGTTTCATGGCATTTCTATTGTGCTTTCAGTTTCTCGTTGGCTATTTTTGTTGACATTGATTGTTCTGTAGGCTACATAGAGGCCGCTGGCAATAACTAAAACAAGGCCAATTAACCCCTGCCTGTTTGGTAAAAAATCAAAGAACAGATAACTAAGAATCGTGGCGCCCACAATCTCAAAATAATTAAATGGGCTTAGCTCAGATGCCGTTGCAAACTCAAACGCTTTAATGAGTAAAAAGTGACCAATAGCAGCAACAAGACCCATTAAAGCCATCAATAATAACGCACCAGAGCTAGGTGCAACCCAAACAAATGCAACCAATGGACTGAGAACAGCCGCACCTACTAAAGCTGTATAGAACAAAGTAAGCAGGGGGGGTGAGCTTAAACTCAGCTGCCGAGTTAAGATAATATACAGCGCATAACACACGCCAGCCCCTAAACCCAACAGCAGACTAGGCTGAAATTGTTCAGCATTAGGCTGTAGGGCGATAATAATGCCCACAAAACCTAGAAGAACGCCGGTGCCAATGAAAATATCAAAATGCTCCCCCAGCACAAAGGGTGCCAATATTGCTACAATCAATGGTGACACAAAAAGCATTGTGAGGACATTCGGTATTGGGTTTGTTTGGATTGCACCAAAGAAAAACAGGGTGGCAAAAGTTAGCATCAAACTTCGCAGAAGTTGGGCTTTAGGTCGACTTGGCATATGCCACCAATAGAGCTTTTTCCAAAATAAAAATGGCAACAACCAAAGCGTGTGAAAAACAAACCTTGCCCAGGTAACCTGTAGAACGGGGTAATCCGATGTCAGCATTTTCGCAAGAACATCCAACATCGGGATGACCATCATAGCGCCCAGCATCAAGGTTATACCAAGTATGGGTTGTCTTTTATTTGAGCTCATTTATACACGCCAGAATTTAGGTGATTGTACAATAAATCACACATAGCGGATGTTACTTGATTTTATAGTGGTGCCCAAGGAGAGATTCGAACTCTCACAGCTCGCGCTACAGCCCCCTCAAGGCTGCGTGTCTACCAGTTCCACCACTTGGGCTTAGATTAGTTGCTGGGGATGTCGCTCGTGTCTGTTGTTGGTAAGTCGCTCTCGAATATAGTCACTTCACTCATAATGCTTTGTTGACTTGACGAAGAGGTTGCTGTTTCGCTCGTTGCTAAATAAGCAAGGAAAATACTGGTTATGAAAAAACCAATCGCCAAGCCTGAGGTAAGTTTATACAAGAACGAGTGAGCACCTCTTGCGCCAAATACCGCTCCTGCTGCACCAGAACCAAATGCCGCACCGGCATCTGCACCCTTGCCGTGTTGTAACAAAATAATACTAACAAGGCCCAAAGCCAAAATCACATGAATAATTAAAATAACTTGAAATGACATCATTAACCTACCTTACAAATTTGTAAAAAATCTTCTATTTTTAAAGATGCGCCACCAATTAGACCACCATCAATATCTTCACACGCAATAAGCTCGTTAGCATTGCTAGCGTTCATACTGCCACCGTACAAAATGGCTGTCATGTCAGCAATACCTTCATCATAACCAGCCAAAATCTGTCGAATAAATGCGTGCACCGCTTGCGCTTGCGCAGGTGTTGCAGTCACGCCAGTGCCAATCGCCCAAACAGGCTCGTAGGCCACAACAATTCCAAGAAAAGCGTCGATTCCAAGCAGATCAATAACGGCCTGTATTTGCTCGGTTACTACAACCTCTGTTTCTCCCGCCTCTCTCTGTTTAAGTGTTTCACCAACACAAAATAACGGCGTCAAATCATTGTCAAGTGCAGCTTTTACTTTTTCAGCAACAAGTGTGCTGTCTTCACCATAAAGACTTCGACGTTCCGAGTGACCAACAATAACGTATTGAGCGCCGAAGTCTTTAATCATGGCCGCACTCACCTCACCTGTGAAGGCGCCGGCAGTATTTATATTTAAAGACTGAGCACCAAGCTTAAGCTGGCTATGCGCAACAAGCGCCTCGACTTGAGAGAGATATGGGTAAGGCGCACAAATAATCACCTCAGACTTCACATCGCCCATCCCTGCAAGAATACCCATAATAAGAGTATTGACGGACTCCTTGCTGGCGTTCATTTTCCAGTTGCCAGCTACAATCGTTTTTCGCATAACTTCTTGCGACTCATAAAAGGACGCCATGTTACGCTAATGCATCAGAAAAAGCAATTGGGGAGGTGTTTTAATGGGAATGTTTGGGGTCAAAATAAAGCACCACAAATATCACAAAAATGCCTGTCAAAAAAACACTTAGTCTTGAGAGTTTTGAGCGCCGCAAATAAGAAAACTTCAATAAAACGACACAACAATAATTCGGACCAATGTTTTCCAAAACAGCAATTGACGGTATTTTAGAATCCTAACCATCCTTGAATCACTTACACTATGGCAGGTCATCAATCATATAACAATACACAGTCAAATATTTTTCAATGAAACGCACCAATCAACTTCTTATTACAATAGGTATCATTAGTATATCATTTTCACTTTTGGATTAACCCCTCCTATGTCTCAAACCTGGGAACGCTGCATACGCACACTTAAAAAGACCTTGCCACTCAAGGAGTTTAGTCTTTGGGTCCAACCCCTTAATGCCATTGAGGATGGCAACACGCTTACATTGCTTGCACCAAACTCTTCCGTTCTGAAACAAATTAACAGTCGTTTAAAAAAAGAAATTGTACAAACGGTTAAGGATGAAGATAGTACTTTGGGTGTTAGAATTCAACTTTCGAGCGCCACCAACAAAGCTTTTGATCATGGAAAACACCACACCACACAGTTGTTCTCTGAATATACATTTGACAATCTAGTGCTGGGAAATGCCAACCAAGTTGCTTCAGCCGCCTGTAGACAAATTGCAGAAAATATCAACTCTTCACCTTATAACCCTTTTGTTATTTACGGTGAATCAGGTCTTGGAAAAACACACTTAATGCAAGCGGCCGGACATTTGGCACTTGAAAAAAACCCACGCGCTAAAATTATTTATGTACCGCTAATGGACTTTGTTAGAAACATAACCACCAGTCTGCGTCACAACACCATTGAAAAAGTGAAGTTGTTTTATCAGTCTGCCGACCTTTTGTTGGTTGACGACATTCATCTCATCGCTGGCAAGGATAAGTCCCAAGAAGAATTTTTTCATATTTTTAACTTTCTCTTTAGCACCAAGCGGCAAATTATTTTCACATGCGACCAACCCCCCAAAAGCATTATAGATCTTGAAAATAGACTAAAAACTCGCTTTTCCCAAGGCCTAAATCTGCAGCTTGCAGCACCAGAGCTGGAAATGCGTGCCGCCATTTTATTAAAGAAGTCGCAAAACCCACAAATTTCATTGGCACTCAGTGAAGATATTGCTCTATACATTGCCAGTCACGTTACCTCAAACGTTCGCGATCTTGAGGGCGCCCTATTAAAACTCAAGGCCTTTGTTGATTTTTCTAAAATTAACCACACTCTAATCTCCAAAGAGGTTGTAGAAAGCGCTCTGGGCGATCTTATTAGCCCGAAAAAACGACTTATTGAAATCAACGAAATACAAAAAACAGTGAGTAAGTATTACGGCATTACCCTATCAGATTTAATTTCCAATTCCCGCAAACAACACCTGGTTAGAGCCAGACAAATGGCCATCTGCATGTGCCACGATTTAACCAGCCTGTCGCTGGCAAAAATTGGCCACAACTTCGGTAACCGAGACCACTCCACCGTGCTTTACTCCTGTGAAAAACTGAAGAAAATGATGGTCGATAATAACGACATCAAAAACGATTTTGACAACCTTAAAATCAAACTTATAAACTTATAAACAAGATAAAACAAACTGCCCTGTTGATAACTTACAAAACAACCTATAATAAACATACTTTATCAACAAGTTAGAAACTTAAAGGCTAAAATACCAACAAGTTACACACAGGATAAGAGTTTGTTATTAATAATAAAATGACACTCATCAACAGACAAAAAGCTCTCTAATAATAACAATAACTTTTTAATTAATCCGCTTATGAACACCGAACTCAGTGTAGAAGAATTATTAGATCCGTTACAAACGGTGATAGGTGTTGTTGAGAAGAAGCAAACACTGCCAATACTGTCACATGTGCTTATTCAGCTTAAAGATAAGTTATTAACACTAACCACCACGGATATGGAGTTAGAAATCAGTGCCTCAAGGAAAATACAAAGCGATACAGAGGTCAGTTTTACGATTTATGCAAAAGATTTAATAGATATTGTCAGAAAGCTCCCTGAGAAAACAACAATACAATTTAAAATCGAAGAATTCAAAATTTACCTCAATGCAAACAACAACACATTTGAACTGAACACATTCGACCATCAAGATTTTCCAACACTTCCAAAAACCCAAAACACAAGCACCATTAAGGTTAAACAAGACGACCTCAAAGCTTTGATTGAAAATACAAGTTTTTCAATGGGCAACCAAGACATCAGAGCTTACTTAAACGGGCTATATTTTGAATTAAACAAAGACTCTTTAACGGTTGTTGCAACCGATGGTCACCGCCTATCAATAGGCGAAATTAAACAAAGCAACAAACTTGAAGAAAAAAGAACGGTTATCTTGCCCAGAAAAGCAGTAATAGAATTAACAAAATTACTTAATAAAAGCAGTCAAGAAACCGCTGAAATTCATCTTTCTGATAATTACTTCTCTTTAGTAGACACCAATACAAAAATTATAAGCCGCTTAATAGAGGGAAACTTTCCGAACTACAAGCAGGTTATTCCAGTCGATTTTAGCAACACTGTTATTATCAATAGGATCGATTTTTTATCAAGCTTACAACAAGCTTCAATTTTTGTTGAAGAACGCACGAAAGGCGTTAAACTTGTTTTCAGAGAAGGTAAGCTCAATATTTTTTCTCATTCTGAACGCGGACAAGCAAAAACCCAGTTAAGTGTTAAAAACCAAGAAAAAGAAATTGAAATTGCTTTTAATATTCACTACTTAATCTCCATTCTTGAAAAACTAACCTCAAACGAAGTGAACATGGTTGTTCCCGGGGGTGAAAATCAGTCTTGCATGATTAGCGCGCTCGAAAGTGAAAACTATCAGTACGTTGTCATGCCTATGCGAATATAGTTTAGAGTTTATCAGTCATGGCAATCGTTGAGAAACTCCATGTTCATAGGTTTCGTAATTTATCAAATCAGTATCTAGAGCCCAATAAAAACATCAATCTTCTTTTGGGTAAAAACGCCCAAGGAAAAACCAATTTTATTGAAGCTTTATATTATCTGGGCCACAACCGCTCTTTTAAAACAAAAAGAACCAAAGATATAATACCTTTTGATGGTGACTTGTTGCAAATTAGTGCCATTATCGACGATGTTAAGGTTTTGTTGAAAAAGACAAAAATCCGCTCCGAGATCACAGTTAACCAGATAAAGGCCCAAAACAACAGTCAGTTAAGCCAGCTTCTGCCCACACAAATAATTTCACCCGACCGAGGGTTTATTGTTGGTGGTACGCCAAAACTCAAAAGATCTTATCTTGATTGGGGGGTGTTTCACATAAAACCCAATTTGTTAGAAACCTATAAGTCTTACAATAAAACACTTAAAAACATCAACTTGTTGCTTGCAAAAAACAGCACGAAAGAGCTCGAGTATTGGATGTCAAAACTCACACATTTGTCACTCGATATTTCAAAGGCAAGGTTTGAGTATACACAGGCTCTGAACAACACAATTGCGAACGTGGTTAAGAGTAAAAAGTTTGATGTTTTCCAACAAGCCGGCGACCTAACAATGAAATTCCAAAATGGTTGGGCGAGGGGTGTTGATCCGCTCAACTACGATAGTGTGTTTGACTACTTATCGAAAAACACCCAAAGCTTTGTTCGACTTAAACATTTGGGTTGTGGTCCGCACAAGGCAAATATTGAATATTATCTCAACAATAAAACTGAAAACCACCTTTCTCGAGGTGAACAAAAAACCTTATCTTTGGTTTATTGGATGATGCAGGTGTTGTTGTTGGTTGAAAAAAACATTAAGCCAGTGGTATTGATCGATGATATTTCATCAGAGCTGGACCATTATAAAATAAACCAAACACTACAATTCTTGTCGTCATTAGATGTGCAAATATTTATCACCGATATTGGCAACACCCCGCTGAACCTCCCCCAAGAAAACTCAACAACGTTTCAAATAAAAGACGGTGTAATTGTTCAATAAGCACCTTTAATTAGTAGCCAAAATACGCCCACATTTCGGTGTAAACACTGGCAAGGAAAATACCTAAAAAACAGGGATGGATTAACGATAAACCATGACCACGTGGTATAATCAATTTATTTATATTGAGCTCCCATGGCAGAAGAATATCAAGCCTCCAGTATCAAGGTCTTAAAGGGCCTTGATGCAGTAAGAAAGCGTCCGGGCATGTACATTGGTGACACAGACGATGGAACGGGTTTACATCACATGGTTTTCGAAGTTGTCGACAACTCAATCGACGAAGCTCTGGCTGGTCACTGCTCAAAAATTTCAATCACCATTCATGAGGATGACTCCATATCTGTTTCAGACGATGGTCGTGGTATTCCGGTGGACATTCACCCAGAAGAAGGGGTTTCTGCTGCCGAAGTAATTATGACTGTGCTTCATGCAGGTGGCAAGTTTGACGATAACTCATACAAAGTTTCGGGTGGTTTGCACGGCGTAGGTGTTTCGGTTGTCAACGCCCTTTCCGAAAGCGTTCATTTGACCGTTCATAGGTCTGGCGAGGTTCATGAGCAAAGCTATTCTTTGGGTGTGCCCAACGCACCTATGGGGGTAACTGGGAAATCCGACACAACGGGCACAGTAATCCACTTCAAACCCAGTAAGGATGTTTTTGCCATAACCAAATTTAAATATGAAACACTTGCCAACCGTATTCGTGAGTTGTCATTCTTAAACTCCGGAGTCCATATTGAAATTCATGAGCTTAGTTCGGGCCGTAAAGATGTTTTTGTTTACGAGGGCGGGATTACCGCGTTTGTCGAATACTTGAACAAGGCAAAAAATGCCATTCATAACGACATCATCACCATTAGTGCCGAAAAAGACGATATTGTTGTTGATGTTGCACTGCAATGGAGCGACACCTATCAAGAGAGTATATATTGCTTTACTAACAACATTCCTCAGAGAGACGGTGGCGCGCATTTAGCGGGTTTTAGGGCTGCGCTTACGCGAACACTTAACAGCTTTATCGATAGCTCTGGAATGGCTAAAAAAGAGAAGGCGGGTATCGCCGGCGAAGATACTCGAGAGGGCTTAACCGCCATTGTTTCAATCAAAGTGCCCGACCCTAAATTCTCGTCCCAGACCAAAGATAAATTGGTCTCTTCAGAGGTGCGTGCGCCTGTTGAATCATCGGTGAATGAGAAATTGGGCGAATACTTATTGGAGCATCCGAGTGAGGCCAAAATAATCGTTGGCAAAATTCTAGACGCATCGAGGGCTAGAGACGCTGCCAGAAAGGCGCGAGAAATGACACGACGCAAGGGCGCACTTGATATTGCGGGCTTGCCAGGAAAGTTAAGCGACTGCCAAACAAAGGATCCTGCGGAATCCGAATTGTTTCTAGTAGAGGGTGATTCTGCGGGCGGTTCGGCAAAACAAGGTCGAGATAGGCGCACCCAGGCAATTTTGCCGTTAAAAGGAAAGATTCTTAATGTTGAAAAAGCAAGGTTTGAGAAAATGCTTTCTTCACAAGAGGTGGGCACCCTTATTACCGCACTTGGTTGTGGAATAGGCAAAGACGAATACAATATTGAAAAATTACGTTACCATAAAATCGTCATCATGACTGATGCTGATGTGGATGGTGCACACATCAGAACCCTTTTGTTAACCTTCTTTTATCGCTACCTCCCAGAATTGATCGAAAAAGGCTATCTTTTTATTGCCCAGCCACCACTATATAAAATCAAAAAAGGCAAGCAAGAGCGTTATCTTAAGGACGATCAGGAGCTAAACAACTACCTGTTGCAAGAGGCAATTAACGACGCCTACCTTTTTGCCAACAAAGACGCACCAGCCATCAGTGGCGTGGCTCTCGAGTCAGCCGTGGAAAAATATTATAAAGTAGTGGATATTGTTGATAAACTTAGCAAAAAATACAACATAACCTTGCTAAGGGGGATTGTTGGTATGGCGAAAACAAAAGACCTGTCGAAGGACAAAGAGATGCAATCCTGGTGCGTTGTCTTGCAAGATAAACTGAATTCAGCAGCACCCATGTCAGAAACGCACAGTGTTGTATTTGAAAATAACGAAGTTATATACTCACAAAAGGTTTATGGTGTTGAGGTTGCAAACAACACTCTGGGTTTTGGATTTTTTAACTCACAAGATGTTAAGGCAATTCAGTCATACTCTGAAGAGGTTGAAAGTATTTTAGACTCGACTTCATATGTGCAAAAAGGCAGCAAAGAGACAAAGGTTGCAAGCTTTAACGAAGTGCTTAAATTTTTGTTGGATGAGGCCAAAAAAGGCCAAAGTTTTCAGCGCTACAAAGGACTTGGTGAGATGAACCCAGACCAGCTCTGGGACACAACAATGAACCAAGAAAGCCGCACACTATTGCGTGTCAAAATAGAGGATGCGATCACTGCCGACGAGGTGTTTTCAACTCTTATGGGTGATGAGGTTGAGCCGAGAAGAAACTTCATTGAAGAAAATGCACTTAAGGTTGACAACTTAGACTTCTAGTCCTTTTTCAATTGGGCTTGAATATATTTACCATTACTTGTGTTACTTATCAAAGATAATGAGGGTAACCAGATATAGGAAGTGTTATGTCAAAAAAACACCCAGTTATTGCCATTACAGGCTCTTCAGGTGCGGGGACGTCCACAGTAAAGAGCGCTTTTCACCATATTTTTAGCCGCCTAAAGGTTGAGCCAATCATCATTGAGGGTGACAGTTTTCATCGCCATGATCGCGAGAAGATGAAAAAAGTAATGGTCAAAGAGGAAGCTAGGGGCAACAAGTACTTTAGCCATTTTGGCCCCGAAGCAAACCACTTCGATGAAATCGAAAAAACATTTAAATCGTACGGAGAAAGGGGCCTTTGTCGACGCCGTTATTATCTCCACAATGAGGAAGAGGCGGAGCCATTTGGGCAAAAACCGGGTGAATTTACGCCATGGGAAGATGTGGGCGAGGGTAGCGACGTGTTGTTTTACGAGGGCCTTCACGGCGGTGTCGAATACGGTGATATCGATGTTTCAAAATACGTTGATTTGTTGATTGGTGTGGTGCCGGTTGTTAACTTGGAGTGGATTCAAAAAATTCACCGGGACAAGGAGAAGCGCGGCTACTCAGCCGAGGCGACGGTTGACACCATCCACAGAAGAATGTGGGACTACATCAGCTATATTACGCCACAGTTCTCAAAAACGGACATCAATTTCCAGCGTGTGCCGACAGTTGACACCTCTAACCCGTTCATCGCTAGAGACATTCCAACACTGGATGAGAGTTTTGTTGTTGTTAGGTTCAAAGACCACAAGTTCTGTGATTTTCTCAACTTGCAGAGCATGATTGCGGGCTCGTTTATGTCTCGACCGAACACCCTGGTGGTTCCTGGCGGGAAAATGGGTTTTGTAATGGAGCTGATCTTACGAGAGCAGATTGCAAAAATGCTTGATAGGTAAGTTGCTTTTGGCGGGCGTTATTTAACTACCACATTGACCAATTTATTGGGAACCACCACCACCTTTATAACGGTTTTCCCCTCGACAAATTTGATTACATTTTCATCTTTTAATGCTAAGGCCTCAATCGTCTGATTGTCCATGCCCACTGCCACCATTAGTTTGGCTCTTAACTTGCCATTCACTTGAACCACGAGCTGCACCTCTTCTTGAACAAGTGCAGATTCATCAACCTTAGGCCATAAAACATCAATCATAGCGTTGTCATGACCCAGATGGCGCCACAGGTGGTGTGAAAGGTGTGGTGTGATTGGATTGAGAGCTTTTAGCATGATTTCAATCGCCTCTTGTCTAACAGCCATGCCGTGTTCCGAGATGTCGTCAAATCGTGAGAGGCTGTTGTTTAGCTCCATGAGTGTTGCAATGGCGGTGTTGAATGAATAGCGCCTACCAATGTCATCACCAACTTTTTTGAGTGCTTGGTGTGTCTTTTGTCTCATATCTTTTTGGTTTTTATTAAGCGATGCCACATCTAGTTGACCAACAGGATGTGCCTCTGAGTCTCTGATAAAGTGCTCAACAAGGCGATAAAACTTATTAACAAAGCGGCACGAGCCCTCTAGGCCCGAGTCAGACCACTCTAAGTCTTGAGTTGGCGGTGCTGCGAATAAAATAAACAAGCGAACCGTGTCGGCACCATATTTAGCAATCATTTCTTGGGGGTCAACGGTGTTACCTTTGGACTTACTCATCTTGGCACCGTCTTTTAAAACCATGCCTTGAGTAAGTAAGTTGGTGAAGGGCTCGTCACTTTTAACCAATCCTTCGTCGCGCATCAGTTTGTTGAAAAACCTTGCATAAAGTAGGTGCAGAATAGCGTGTTCAACACCACCAACGTATTGATCGACCGAGAGCCAGTAATCGGCACGCTCGTCCAACATTGCCTCGTTATTATCGGCACACGCATACCGCGCATAATACCAAGACGACTCAAAAAACGTATCAAAGGTGTCGGTCTCGCGCTCTGCTGTTTCGCCACATTTTGGGCAGGGTGTTTTGTAGAATTCTGGCATTTTTTTGATGGGCGAGCCAACACCATCAAAAGACACATCTTCTGGCAAAGTAACTGGTAAATCTGCGGGCTTCACTGGCACAGATCCACAATAAGAGCAGTTTACAATTGGAATTGGGCAGCCCCAGTATCTTTGTCTAGACACCCCCCAATCTCTAAGGCGGTAATTGGTTTGTTTTTGGCCTAAATCTTCATCTGTGAGCTTATTGCTAATCGCCTCGAATGCACCGTCAAAATCTAGCCCATTAAATTCTCCAGAATTGATTAAAACACCCTTTTCAACAAAGGCTGTCTCACTAATATCGACCGCTATACCATCAGCAGAAATAACCCCCAACATTGGAATGTTGTATTTTTTGGCAAAGTCATAATCCCTCTCATCGTGTCCAGGTACACTCATCACCGCGCCGGTGCCGTAACCCATTAAAACAAAGTTAGCTATCCAAATAGGGGTGGCTTCAGCCGTGATGGGATGAGTGCAGCTTAGACCAGAATCTACCCCTTTTTTCTCCATGGTTTCCATCGCCGCCTCAGAGGTTTCCATGGTTTTACACTCGTTAAGGAAGGACTGAATATTGGCATCAGATTTTCCAGCCTCAATGGCGAGCGGGTGTTCGGCTGCAACGGCTAGGTAAGTAACGCCCATCAAGGTATCTGGGCGAGTTGTATAGACTCTAAGGGCGCTAGAATCGGGCAGCTTAAAATCAATCTCAAGGCCAACGGATTTTCCAATCCAGTTTTTTTGCATGGTACGAACCGCTTCTGGCCAGCCATCCAATTTATCCAGACCATCCAGAAGCTCCTCGGCATAATCGGTAATCTTCATAAACCATTGAGAGATTTCTTTCTTTTCAATCAAAGCCCCTGAGCGCCAACCACGGCCGTCAATAACCTGCTCATTGGCTAGTACGGTTTGGTCTTCTGGATCCCAGTTAACCAGCGCTTTCTTTTTATACACCAAGCCCTTTTCGAATAAGCGAACAAACAACCACTGCTCCCAGCGATAGTATTCCGGCGTGCAGGTGGCCAGCTCTCGAGACCAGTCATAGCCGAAGCCCAATTCAACTAATTGGCTTTTCATGTACTCAATGTTCTCGTAAGTCCATGCTGCGGGGGGTACTTTATTTTTTAAGGCTGCATTTTCAGCCGGCAAACCAAAAGCATCCCAACCAATCGGTTGCAACACATTCTTTCCCAGCATTTTTTGGTATCTTGAAATAACATCACCAATGCTGTAGTTGCGCACATGACCCATATGGAGTTTGCCAGACGGATAAGGAAACATAGACAGGCAGTAAAATTTTTCCTTGTTTGGGTCCTCGACAACTTTAAAAGACTGGTTGTCGATCCAGTATTGTTGTGCGTTCGATTCAATTTGACTGGCGTTGTATTCTTGCATAGTGGGGAGCCGAGTGTCGGCTGGTTAATTAAGTTTGAGTGTGCCAACCAATGCTTCAACATTGGCTAGATTGTGATCTTTAAGATATTGGCTGATGCCGTTGTTGATGGTTGGACAGAGGAGCGGATCATAAAAAAGTGCAGTGCCCAGGCCAATGGTTGTGGCGCCAGCAATAATAAATTCGAGTGCGTCATTCACTGTAGCAATGCCACCTTGGCCGATAATTGGAACTTGGTATTTTTTGCTGACTTGGTAGACTTGGTGTACTTTTAGCAGCGCAATTGGCTTAATCGATGGCCCGGAGACTCCGCCTTGATTGTTACCAATAATGGCTTTGCAGGTTTTGGTGTCAATCGCCATCCCCATCAAGGTGTTGATAACGGCTAAGCCATCAGTTCCTGCATCAATACAGCGCTGTGCGCTGTTGGCAATATCGGTTTGGTTTGGCGATAGTTTGGTAATCAGTGGCTTCGTAGTGTTTTTTCGACAAATATCAACCACTCGGTAAGACATGTCTGGATCATTACCAAAAGCCACGCCACCCTCTTTTACGTTCGGGCACGAGATGTTGATTTCAATTGCGTCAATATCACTATCGTCAAAACGTTTGGCAATTTCACCGTATTCCTGCACCGAAGAGCCGGAAATATTGGTAATAAACTTTGTTTCGCTTTTATCAAGCGCAGGCATAATGTCGTTAATCACTACATCGGTGCCTGGATTTTGTAAACCAATAGCGTTAATCATTCCGCTTGGGGTTTCAATCACTCGATGCGGCTTGTTACCAAGACGTGGCTCCAGCGTTGTGCCCTTAAGGCAGACCGCGCCGACATCGGCATTCGAAAATCCTTTTATACGGGTGTACTCTTCGCCAAAGCCAACACAGCCAGACAGGAGTACGATTGGCGAGTTTAGTGAGAGACCACAAAAGTTTACTTTTAGGTTGCTTTGCATGGGGGGTATTATACTTTTATGAGCGGGCATTCATCGGCGAACTTCGGCTAAAATGCTGCCATGAACGGTATCTTTATAACTGGCAGCAATACAGAGGTCGGTAAAACCACTGTTGCTGTCGAAATCGTCCAACGATTAAGCAAAGAGCGCAGGGTTAGGACTAGAAAGCCAGTGGAAACAGATTGCCCAGTTATAGCTGGGGAGTTTGCACCAAAGGATGCACTGGCGCTGTCTGAGGCCTGTGGAAATAGCGAGCCACTCTCTATTATTTGCCCCTATTGTTTTGAATTGGAGGCTAGTCCGGAAAAAGCCAGTTATGAGGCTGGCAAGAGCCTTGACTTAGGGCAACTTGTTGAAGCATGCCGCCAAGATGTTGGCAATGACTTTGTCCTTGTTGAGGGTGCTGGGGGGCTTTATTCTCCAATAGCAGAAAGGACACTAAATGTCGATTTAGCCTTGGAGCTCAATTTGCCTTTGGTTGTTGTTGTGCGCGATGAGCTTGGCGCCATCTCGCAAGCGCTGCTGACCGTTGGCGCTGCACACAAACACAAACTGCGTGTAGCTTGTGTGGTTCTCAATCAGATTGAAGGGAACAATTTGTCAAACCTTGAGGCGCTTAAAGCTCATACAAACGTGCCATTGGTTTGTTTTTCGCCTGCGAATTTGGAGCGGTTTTGGCTTGATATCAAGGCTTTAATCTAAGAGTGTAAGGTTTGGTTTTTTTTCTTTTGTAGGCTCATTGTCAGTATTGGAGTCAAAGAACATTCCCTCACCATTTTCTTGTGCATAAATAGTGAGCACCGTACCACATGGAACAATAATCTCTTGGGGGCCGCCGCCAAACCTTGCCTTAAAGCTAATGGACTCGTTTGTGATTAAACGGTCTACAGTTGCTGTAGAAGAGATATTTAATACGATTTTTCCTTCTTTAGATAGCCCGTCAGGCACGACCACACTCTGTGTTTCACAATTAACAAGAATGTGAGGCGTGAGATTGCTGTCCTCCATCCATTCGCAATAAGCACGAATTAGATAGGGGACAACGCTATTCATCAGGTATTACTGGTTAAAGTCTTTTTCACAAAAAGTAAGACCTTCCTGGAAGCCCTCTTTGTCGAAAAGTCTGGCAGCATAGCTGAGGATTGGCTTGGCTTTGTCGCCCAATTCAATACCCAGAATGCCAAGACGCCATAGTACGGGCGCTAAACACACATCTACTAAAGTCATTGTGTCGCTTTTGAAGTATGGTTGGTGAGCAAATAAAGGAATCAATTCAATCAAATTGCCGTTTAGTGTTTTTCTTGCAGCACCAGCCGCTTTTTTGTCGCCATTAAGAATCGTGTCAACCAGTTCATACCAGCAGCCTTCTGCGCGAGTGAAGCGATAGATCAATAAGCGCTTTTCTGCTTTTTCGATTGGATCAATAGGCAGGAGTGGCGGGAACGGGAAACGTTCGTCTAGATACTCCATGATGACTGACAAGTCATATAAAACCATACCTCTATCAAAAAGAGTTGGCATTGTTTGACAAGGGTTAAGCTCCAAGACCTCTTCAGGCATGTCATCAAACTCAAGTTCGATAACATCACACTCAATAGATTTATGTGCCATAATAAAGCGCACTGCATGGGACTCTAACTCTTGTGTTGCAGAGTAGAGGGTTGTTGAAGCTGGGTTTGGTTTTGTAAGCATAATTATTATCTCGAAAAGTAAAAAAGCGAGCCCGGAGAGGCGTTGTAGAAAAAATGGTTAAATTGCATTAGAAGCTAATCTCTTTTACGCCAAATGCCATATTTTACATCTTTCCAGTATTCTTTTTTTAGGAGGTATGAAAGTACAAACAAAATAGCAAGGAAGAGCAAAACTTTTTTACCCAGATCTGTCCGCACCAATTTGGCAGGCTCTCCAACATAATCTAGGAAGTTGGTAATGTCTCTAACATCGTCATCAAAAGCATCTTCTGACCTTCCATCTCTAAGTGACCAGAGTGCGTCTGGCATTGAAGCGTTTTCAAGGACGTGGTTGTTTACGCCAAATATGCGAGACTCATCGATATAAAAGCCTTTTAAGTAACTGTAAATCCAGTCCGTGCCCTTAGATCTTGAAACTAGAGACAAGTCTGGCGGTATGCCGCCAAACCACGCTGCGGCATCTTTTGCAGGCATTGCTGTGGTGATATTTTCGCCCACTTTAGCGCTGGCAAACATGAGATTTTCTTCGACATCTGCATCACTAAGACCAAGGTCAGCACCGATGCGGCTGTAACGCATAAAACTAATGGCGTGACAACCTGAGCAGTAGTTCATAAATAACTTGGCCCCATTTTGCAACGAAGCCGTATCAGTAATATCGGTGTTGGCCTCTTCTAGTTGCAGCCCTGGCACGGCAAGAACATTAAACGAAAGTGTAACAGCAGCGATTGATAGTTGTAATTTAGTTAATGTTTTCATGGCTTACTCCGTTGTCCTCTCTGGCACTGGTTTGGTTTTGCCAATTGAGGTATACCAAGGCATTAATATAAAGAAAGCAAAATAAAGTATGGTGAATAGTCGCGCCAAGAATGCGTTCAGCTCGTTTACAGGCTGCATACCCAGCCAACCAAGCATGATAAAGCTAATCACAAAAATACCCAGCGCCCATTTGAATGGGGCACTACGATAGCGGATTGATTTAACAGGGCTTCTGTCTAACCATGGCAGAGCGACCAAAATGACCAGTGCTGCACCCATGCCTAAAACGCCTGGGAACTGCGAACCAAACATTGGTGGAATCGCTCTTAGTACAGAATAGAAAGGTGTTAAGTACCACAACGGCGCAATATGGTCCGGCGTCTTCAGTGGGTTGGCTTCAATAAAGTTGGCGTTCTCTAGGAAGTAGCCATTCATTGCTGGTGCAAAGAAGACCACCGCACAGAAGATCATCAAGAAGGCAACAACACCCATAATGTCTTTAACACTGTAGTAAGGGTGGAAGGGAATGCCGTCTTTAGGAATACCGTCCTTGTCCTTGTTCTTTTTAATTTCGATGCCGTCCGGGTTGTTTGAGCCCACAGCGTGCAATGCGACAATGTGTAAGAATACCAAGACCACCAAAATTAATGGCAGCGCCACAACGTGCAATGAGAAGAATCTATTAAGTGCAGGGTCGCCAACAGCGTAGTCACCCAAAATCCATGTTAATAGATCTGGACCAATCACTGGTACCGAGCCAAACAGTGAAATAATCACTTGAGCGCCCCAAAAAGACATTTGACCCCAAGGCAGCACGTAACCCATAAAGGCTTCTGCCATTAAAGCAATGTAGAGTACCATGCCAAGAATCCAGATTAACTCTCTTGGCGCTTTGTATGAACCATAAAGCAGGCCACGGTACATGTGCAAGTAAATCACCACAAAAAATGCAGAAGCGCCCGTTGAATGTAAGTAGCGCATTAACCAACCCCATTCAACATCACGCATGATGTATTCAACTGAAGCAAAAGCTTGAGCAGAGTCCGGTTTAAAGTGCATTGTAAGGAAAATGCCAGTAATGAGTTGCATCACCAACACTAAGATTGCTAACGAGCCAAAAAAGTACCAGAAATTAAAGTTTCTTGGTGTGTAGTATTCGGCTAAATGCTCATTCCAGACTTTCGTTAGGGGGAATCTTTGATCGATCCAACTTTGCTTGTTTTTCATGATTTTTCCTCTTATGCGGCTGGGTCTACACCGATACGGATGAGCGTATCAGAGACAAAATGATATGGCGGTATTACCAAGTTGGTCGGCGCAGGAACGCCTGCATAAACACGACCCGCAAGGTCAAATTTTGAGCCATGACACGGGCAATAAAAGCCACCTTTCCAACTCTCGCCGCCCAAGTCGGCAGCGCCCGGTTCGGGTCGGTAAGTTGGCGAACAGCCTAGGTGTGTACAAACACCAACAATAACGGCCACGCCTTCGTTGCCTTCAATAGTACGGTGTGTATTGTTAGCGTAGATCGGTTGTTGAGATTTGGAGTTGCCCAAACCATTTGGGTCGGCTAACTGCAACTCAAGCTCAGGTGAGCTAAGTGCTGCATTGGCCTCTGCGCCACGTCTGAAAATCCATACTGGCTTTTTGCGCCAAAGAACACGAACCAATTGTCCCGCTTCTAGTTTTGAAATATCGATATCAACAGGTGCGCCAGCAGCTTTTGCTCTTGCAGAGGGCTTCCATGAAGAGACAAATGGCCAGGCTACAAAGCCAACACCAACAGCACCGACAACGCTTGTTGCTTGTGTTAAAAAGCGCCTTTTCTTAAGGTCAATAGTTTGTTCTGACATAGGGGTGGCTCGATTTTTTAAGTAAAAAACCGTCTAATTATAAAGTAAACACCCCTTGATTTAAAGTAAAAAATTCCATACTAGCGACTCAAGCCTCTTTTTTATTCACTTTTATCAACAGCTTGGTTGTGTTTGAAAGATCTTGGATTTGCTGAACAGTGCTCAATAACGCCCCTCGTTGTTTATTTGCACGATAAGCAAGCGCTGAATTGGACGCCATTAATGTAACACTTTTGCCCGCCACCAAGCACAGTGACAAGCCTTTGAACTGTTTATCCAGCAATACTTGTAGCTGGTCATCAAGCTGGTTGTGGGTCTTGGCTTTTTTGAACAAACTTTCAAGCGCGCCTGTCGGCTTAAAATTTGTTAGGTTTGTTGTAGGCTTGTAGGTCATCTATGAGAAAATACGCATATTTTGTCGAATTTTGTTGCAGTTACATGAGTATTATAAATAAAGTTGTCGCGAAAGTCATTGGTTCACGCAATAATCGTTTGGTTAAAAAGTACGCTCATTTAGTGAGTGAAATTAATACTTTTGAGGCCAAACTTCAAGCACTGACCGACGAAGAGCTTGGTGCAAAGACCCAAGATTTTCGTAATAGGCTGGCTCAAGAGGTCTCTTTAGATGGCATTTTGCCAGAAGCGTTTGCCGTTGTCAGGGAAGCCAGTCAAAGGGTGCTGGGAATCAGACATTACGATGTTCAATTGATTGGTGGTATGGTTCTTAACCAGGGCTGTATTGCTGAAATGGGCACTGGCGAGGGAAAAACATTGGTTGCAACACTGCCCGCCTATTTAAACGCGCTTGGCGGCAAAGGTGTACATGTTGTAACGGTTAATGACTACCTAGCCACTCGTGATGCGGAATGGATGGGGAAAATTTATAACTTTTTAGGCTTAACGGTTGGCACCGCT
>Ga0302118_10000403_pt1 | contig 20141 bp, 23 predicted proteins | sample AG5_331_MG_FD_203126 | JGI IMG/M metagenome (GOLD analysis project Ga0302118, IMG submission 203126) | Marine microbial communities from Western Arctic Ocean, Canada - AG5_33.1 | ecosystem: Environmental > Aquatic > Marine > Oceanic | place: Canada: Western Arctic Ocean | collected 2017-10-01 | reverse complement strand
AAGAAGAAACGCCATAATTCCCGTGTTTTGCAACCTTTACACCAGCACCTGCTGTTACAAAAGCAGATAATGTAGATATGTTGAAGGTGTCTTTGTTGTCTCCTCCAGTTCCACATAAATCAATAGTATTATAATCACTCAAATCAACTGAAATGCATAATTCCAAAAGTGCTTCTTTGAATCCCTCAAGTTCATTTAACGTTATATCTCTCATCATAAATACAGTCAGAAATGAAGCTACTTGACTGTTGTTATAGTCTCCTTTAGAGATATTAATTAATATTTTTTTTGCTTCCGACTTAGAAAGTATTTTATGTAAACTCAATTTATTTAGGATCTCTTTCATTAAATAATATTTAACCAGTTTTTAAGTAAAGTCTTTCCTTGTTCTGTTAATATTGATTCTGGATGAAATTGAACGCCTCTTATTTTGTATTCCTTATGCTTTAAGGCCATGATTTGTTTATTTTCATCAAAAGCTAACACTTCTAAACATTCTGGCAATGGTTCTTTTACAACCCAAGAATGGTATCTGCCAACTGTTAACGGATTATTTAGGTCTTTAAATAAGGGATCATTTTTTATAATATTTATTTCTGAAGCTACTCCGTGAAATACTGATTTTAAATTTTCTAATTCAGCTCCAAAAACTTCTGCAATAGCTTGATGACCTAAACAGACTCCTAAAATATTTTTTGTTGAAGCATATTTGGATATAATTTGTTTTAAAAGGCCTGCTTCTTCAGGTATTCCTGGTCCTGGAGAAAGAACTATTCTGTCAAAACCTTCAATTTCAGACAGATTAACTTGATCATTTCTTTTAACAATTACTGTACAATTTAATTCCTCTAAATAATGAACTAGATTGTAAGTAAAAGAATCGTAATTATCTATAACTATTACCTTCATAACTATATTGTTTCTGCCATTTCTAATGCTTTATTTAAAGCACCAAGTTTGTTATATATTTCTTGTAATTCATTTTCAGGATTGGACTTAGATACTACACCTGCTCCTGCTTGAAATATAAGCTCATGATTTTTACTTAAAAAAGAACGAATTATTATAGCATGATTAAAATTTCCTTCAAAATCCATAAATCCAATAGCTCCTCCATAAAATGATCTATTACAGTTTTCGTATTTAGAAATTAATTGCATTGCTCTATGCTTTGGAGCGCCTGACAAGGTTCCAGCTGGAAAAGTGTCAGCAGCTATTTGAAAAGTTGATGAATTATTTTTTTTAATAGCGGTAACTTTCGACACTAAGTGTATAACGTGTGAATAAAACTGAATCTCACGATCTTTTTCAACCTTAACTTTATTTCCATTTCTGCTTAAATCATTTCTAGCAAGATCCACAAGCATCATATGTTCGCTATTTTCTTTAATATCTTCTAACAGTTTTTTTGCTTTAATTGCATCTTTATCATCATCTCCGGTCCTTATAAAAGTTCCTGCTATTGGATGAATCTCTGCTTTATTGTCTTTGACTACCAGTTGTGCTTCAGGTGAACTACCGAAAATCTTATAATTCCCATAATCAAAATAAAAAAGATAAGGAGAAGGGTTGACAGATCTTAAAGCTCTATATAAATTAAACTCATCTCCTTCAAATTTTTGAGAAAACCTTCTTGAAAGTACAATTTGAAAAACATCTCCTCTATAGCAGTGTTTAATTCCTTTTTTTACAAGATCAATAAACTCTTTATCATTCATGTTTGAATTTAAATCCCCTGATTTTAAAAAAGGATATTTAGGAGATTTATTAGAGTTTATATGGTCGAATATAACTTCTAAGTTGCTTGGTTTATTGAAACTGTGATGAAATAAAATAGCTTGATTGTTGAAGGCGTTTATTACGATTATGTTAGAATAAAAAGCATAATATATTTCAGGTATTTTAATATCATTTTCTTTTGAACTTAAGTCGATATCTTCAAAGTGCTTTACAGAGTCATAATTCATATATCCAAATACACCATTATTTAAGAATTTTTTATCATTCTTTTGACATTTAAATAATTTAAAGAATTTATCTACTTCATTAACAACATTGATGTTCTCCTTAATTTCTATTTTTTCTTTATTTCCATCAGGAAAGGATTTTATAATAAAATTATTTTCTACATAAATTTCTGCTATAGGGTTAAAACAAATGTAGGCGTAGCTATTATCGTTAACACCATAATCACTACTTTCTAATAATAGAGAATTTGAGTATTTGTCTCTAATTTTTAAATAGATACTTACTGGAGTTAATGTGTCCACAAGTATTTTTTTTTCAGATGTCGATATTTTATACAATTCTTGAGTTTATTTAATTAAAAAAGGCCTGTCGCGAGACAAGCCTTAAATTTATATTTATAATTTATTTTGGATTATCGCAACATATCGAATGATACTTTACGCCACCAAAAATTTAATTTCACTTTGTTTAACATGTTTCAAATATATAAATTCATAGCTATAGTTTACAAAAAATAAAATAAAATTTAATTTTTTACCATATAAAATAATTACGATATATATTTGACTAACAAAAAACTGAACTATGAATCTAGATGAAAAGAAATGGACTGAGTCAATCCGAATTTCAGAAAAAAGTAAAATATTAGATGTAAGAACACCAGAAGAATATGATAGTGGTTACATAAAAGAATCCACTAACTTAAATATATATGATTCTCATTGTTTTTTAGATGGAATTAAAGAATTTTCAAAATTAGATTCTATTCATGTTTATTGTAGATCTGGTGCTAGAAGTTTTCAAGCTTGTGAGTTGATGAAACAAATGGGTTATGAGAATGTGTATAATTTAGAAGGTGGTATTTTAGATTGGAGTGGAGATATAATTAAGTAGATTTAAAATGTTAGAGATAAGATATTTTTTAGAAAGACATGGATTTTCTGTTTGTTCAAGATTGGCAGAATGGATGGGTATTAAATCAAAAAATATAAGAATTTTTTTTATATATAGTAGTTTTTTTTCAATTGGCATTGGATTTGGGTTTTATTTAATTTTAGCTTTTTGGCTGAAAATCAAAGACTTAATTTCAACAAATAGATCTTCTGTTTTTGATTTATAAAAAAAAACATTTGAATTATTATTAATTATTTGCATCTTGTTGATTAATCAATTCAAATTACTTTAATGAAAAAAATATTTCTCAGCTTAATTTTAGTTTTTTCTTCTTTCTTTACTTTTTCTCAAGAAAAGGGAATGGATCAAAAAATTGATGAAGCATTTGCTCCAATTTCTGATTTTTTCAGCTCAGTAGTATTTTTTCCAGTGATGGGATACCCATTTGTTATTCTCCTGCTAGTTGGTAGTGCTTTGTTTTTTACTATTTACTTTGGATTTCCAAATATTAAATACTTTTTAACAGCAATTAATGTAGTTAGAGGAAAGTATGATGATTATGATAAAAGCGATGAAAAATCAAAAGATGGCGAAGTTTCTCACTTTCAAGCTTTAGCGACAGCAGTTTCTGGAACTGTTGGAAATGGTAATATAGCAGGTGTTGCTTTAGCAATCGCATTAGGAGGGCCTGGAGCTACATTTTGGATGGTTATTTGTGGGCTTATTGGGATGTCAACTAAATTTGTTGAATGTACACTAGGTGTTCAATATAGAGATGTTGATGAAAATGGTGTGGTTTATGGTGGTCCAATGTATTATTTAAGTAGAGGTTTAAAAGAAAAAGGTTTTGAAACATTAGGTAAAATTACAGCTGTAATATTTGCTATTTGTTGTATTGGAGGCTCTTTTGGAGGGGGAAATGCTGCACAATCTAACCAAGCTGCTGTTGTTATCAAACAGTTGTTAGGTCTGGAGAGTTCTAGTGCAGGTGCAATTATTGGTCTAGTAATGGCGATTTTAGTAGGAATAATTATAATTGGAGGAATCAAAAGAATTGCATCAGTTACAGAGAAAGTAGTTCCTTTTATGGCTGTTCTTTATCTGTTTGCCTGTACATATATATTATTAGTTAATTTTTCTTTAATTGACAATGCAATTAGTTTAATTATTTCTGAAGCTTTTAATCCAACTGCAATGGGTGTGGGAGGAGTAATTGGAGTTTTAATGGTAGGTTTTCAAAGAGCTGCTTTCTCAAATGAGGCTGGAGCAGGTTCTGCTTCTATTGCTCATTCAGCTGTTAAAACAAAATATTCTGCTTCTGAAGGTTTAGTAGCTTTATTAGAACCTTTTATTGATACAGTAGTTATTTGTACAATGACTGCCTTAGTTATTATAATATTTAATTTTGGATTACACTTTGAATATGGTGGCGAAGGTGGTGTAGTGATGATTGATGGTATGCCATTTGAAGGAGCAGGAATAACTTCACAAGCATTCGCTGAGTTTATACCCTTTTCTAATGTATTTTTAACTGTAGCTGTTGTTTTATTTGCAATTTCTACAATGATATCCTGGTCTTACTACGGATTGCAATCTTGGAAATACTTATTTGGAAGAGGAAAAAATGCTGATTTAACATACAAACTTTTATTTTGTTCTTTTTGTGTTTTAGGTTCAGCGGCAAGTATGAATTCTATTTGGGCATTTTCAGATGCAATGATTTTTGCAATGGTATTTCCAAATATGGTTGGCTTATTTTTCTTGTTCCCTATTGTTAAAAAAGAACTTGAAAAGTATTTAAAAGCAATCAAGTAATATTTAAATTTTATATCACAATAATATAAAAATTAGAAATTTTAAAAAATAATTTCTGAGGAATAAAAAATGTTTCTATATTTGCCACCTATTTAAAATTATATATGTTAATTATTCCAGTTAAAGAAGGCGAAAACATAGACAGAGCTCTTAAGAGGTTCAAACGTAAGTTCGATAGAACTGGCGCTATGAAAAGCCTTAGATCTAGACAAGCTTTTATTAAGCCTTCAGTAAGAAATAGAGATAAGATCAAAAAAGCTGCTTACGTTCAAGGCTTAAGAGATCAAGAAAATATCTAATATTTCTCTGAATTTATTCTCCTTAAAAGTTCTTAACTTTATCAAAAGCTAAGATCTCCTTAATGTATCTATCAAATTTCTTTGATTATTTATCTAAAGAAAAAAAATTTTCAAATAATACCATTATAGCATATAAAAATGATATTAAGACTTTTTGTTTATTTTCTAAGTTGGAACATAATATTACAGATATTTCAAAAGTAAATTATTCCAATATTAGAAGTTGGATAATTAACTTATCGGACCTAAATCTTTCTCCATTAACAATTAACAGAAAAATATCATCTCTAAGCAAGTACTATGATTTTTTAATAAAAATTCAAAAAATCAAAGAATCTCCTACAAAAACCCATAATAGATTAAAAATTCAAAAAAAAATTATAATTCCATTTTCTGAAGAAGAAGTTATCAATGTAATTGATGTTTTTGAAGATAATTTTGAAGGAAAAAGAAACCTTTTGATAATTGACACACTATATTCTACTGGGATTAGACGCGATGAACTGATTAAGATGAAAATTAATGATGTTTTTTTAAAAGAAAGTATGATTAAAGTTCATGGAAAAAGAAAAAAAGAGCGATTAGTTCCGTTGTTACCTGCATTATCTAAAAGAATGGAAGATTATTTTAATTATAGATCTAAAGTTTCTGGTTCTAAAGAAAATGTTTTTTTAACTTCTAAAGGAAAGGAAATAGGCCCCTCTTTGGTATATAGGGTAGTTAAAAAGTACTTTTCTAAAGTATCTTCTAAAGTTAAAACTAGTCCTCATGTATTAAGACATTCATTTGCTACTCATTTGTTAAATAATGGAGCTGATATTAATAGTATTAAAGAAATACTTGGGCATTCTAGCTTGGCATCTACTCAAATTTATACAAAAATTAAGCTTCCTAAAATCATAAGTGACTACAAGAAGAATCATCCTAGAGAAAGAAATAATTGATTATATATTTATTTTTTAAAAATTCATTATTTTTCTTTTGATTCAAGAAAAATAAATCTATACATTTGCCAACCATTTTAAAATGGAATAAGCCGATGTAGCTCAGCTGGCTAGAGCAGCTGATTTGTAATCAGCAGGTCGTGGGTTCGAGTCCCTCTATCGGCTCTTATAGGTTCTTTAAAATATCGGGGAGATACTCAAGCGGCCAACGAGGGCAGACTGTAAATCTGCTGTTTTTAACTTCGCAGGTTCGAATCCTGCTCTCCCCACAGAATTTAAGCGAGAGTAGCTCAGTTGGTAGAGCGTCAGCCTTCCAAGCTGATGGTCGCCGGTTCGAACCCGGTCTCTCGCTCAAATTTTTTCTGCCGATGTAGCTCAGGGGTAGAGCGTTTCCTTGGTAAGGAAGAGGTCGTGAGTTCAAATCTCATCGTTGGCTCTATCTGTTAAAAAGGAAATTTAACCCTTACTTTTATAAGTTTCAAAAAGTATAATTTCACTTTTATTGCACTTATATCAATTTTTCATTTATTTTTTAATTGCAGCCACTACTATAAACCTCTTGTTTAGCTGAATTTTACTACGACTCTTCCATTCATTAAAATATGATTTTTATAAAGGAAAGGACGATTATAACTCTGTATTAAAGCAGTTTTGGGATTGGATATTTTAATTATCATTATATTTTACTAAATTGTTTAAAAAAAATTATGAAAAAAACAATATTATTATGCTTAATTACTTCATTATTAAATTCAATTGCGGTTTTATGGGAATGGTATTTAGGATTCATTGAATATGGTTTTTCTGGCGATTTTCAATATGATTTTAAAATGGTGATTGGTATAATTTTTTCATTATCATTATCAATTTTTTTTATTAAACTTTATCTAAAACAAAAATAATGAGCGATAAAAACATAAATGATATTCTTTCTATTGAAGATGACGTTAATCAATCAACATCTAAAAAATCTTCTCAATTTAATTTCATAAACTACACAAATGAAAGAAATGCCTTTTGGTTGAAATTCTACCCTACATCAAGAACTTTATATAAAATTTTTGAAGTAATTAATATTATTGCGTTAATAATTCTTGTTATACTTTTAATTTTTGTTTTTACTTCTGATTTTGGAGTTGTTGGCATCCCGATTGTTATAGCAACTGCATTTTCCGTAATTTCATTTTTTTTATTCAAAGAAATGTTGTTGTTTCAAGTTGATAAGAACTTTTTGATTTATAAACAATCTGAAAAATATTTACAGTAATTAACCCTTAATAGCTTTATCTAAACTTCACTACAACTGCACCATTTAATAGTATGTGGTTTTTATATAGTACTGGACGATTATAGCTTTCTATTATAGCAGTTCTTGGATTGTGTGTTTTTAAAAACATTATATTTAAGTTTAAATTATTAATTATGAAAAATTTCTTAATTCTATTACTGTTTATTCCACTTGTTTCATATTCTCAAGAAATAAAATGGGCTACTATTTCTAAAGTTGAGTACAATCCCGATCAATTAATTTCCCAAGGAATTATTACTTTAGATAATGGAGATAAAACCCCTGAAGCAGATTTATATATCGATTTTGATGAGGAAAAAATTTTTTATCGAAATTCTGTTAATAATGCAATTTTTAGTATTTATAAAGAAGATTTTTCATCTATTTCTTTAAATGAATATCAGGATGGAAAGTCGGTAAAAGATGGTGCTTTTTTCGGAGATGTTGGAGATCAAATTGCAGCAAGTTTAAGAAAAAAACTTTATAATAGTGCTGATTTAAACTACATTACCATTACGTCAGTTAAAAAAGAAGGATTCTTTAATAGAAATCAACCAAAATTTGAAGTTAAAAACGGAGAACTAGATGTTGCTAATAAATCTGATGTTAATGCAAAATTAATTGGGATAACAACCAAAAGAATCGAATATCTTGATGAGGATGGCGATTTATGGGATCGTGGGAATTACGGATCAATATTAGGAATGGGTATTTCAACAAGTTCCGATAACAAAGAAAAAAGAAAAGAAGCTAGAAAATCAGCAAGGATTTTAAATATAAATTTTGGTGATAAATTTTTTCTCAATACTCGTGAATTATATGATTATTTTTATTCAGAATATGAAAAAAATTTTTATCAATCCCTAGAAGATTTTAAAAACGATTATATAGGTATGGGTATTACAGACTTATTAAAAAATTGGGGACCTAATTCACAGAGATTTCAACTTAGTGATGATCTAACTGAATATGTTTGGGTTTTTGAAAGAAAAGTTATTGAAAAAGAAAGTATGACAACTGGCACTATGAATTCAATCAAAAAAGCTATTTCAAAATCTGTTTCACAAACTTCTGGTTCAATTAGTACTAGTTATGGTATTAACACTACAGCTAGTAAATATAATTTAGGAGGTTATGGTAGTATTATGAATTCTTATACTTCAATAAATAAAAAATCATTTTTAAATTATTACTCAACGAACGTCACAAGTCAATATTCTGCAACTTCAACGAACTTTTCATCAAAAACTAAAGGAACTGATATTAGTGTTGATGATTCAAAAAAAATAGGCGTGATTGTAAATAAAGATCTGATAGTAACAGATGTTCTTGAAAAAAATTATTTTCCTTCTCCTTATTATGGTGTTGAAATTAGATTTGTGGATGAATAAATACTTTTCTCAAAATAAAATAACGATTGCAATTATAGTTCTTTTATTTTGAGTCATTAAATCTATATCAATGTTAGACATAGCATCCATATGCATTACAGTTAAAAAAAATTATTCCTTATTTTAATACCATGAGAAAACTTTTAAACAAACTGCTCGTCAAATTCGGGCTATTGATAATCAAAGCTCCGAAGTTTCTTAGTGACAAGGCGCCGATATTCGAAGCATTTCCGGTCGAGCTGACAGAAAAAGTCCCTGTCCACGAAGCGACGGGTACTCCGAACAATGAGTTGTTCAACATTTTCGCCGCCGATATCAATGTCCACAAATGGCACCACTATTTCAATATTTACACCAAGCATTTTAACACTTATCGTAATCGCCCAATCAAGATGCTTGAAATAGGCGTTTTTCATGGCGGCTCGCTCAGAATGTGGAAAAATTATTTCCACCCGGACTCGACTATTGTAGGCATCGACATTAACAAGTCCTGTAAGGACCATGAGATTGCCGATCGCAATGTATTTGTTCGAATCGGTAGTCAGGCTGATCCTGGGTTTCTTGCTGAGGTAAATGAAGAGTTCGGACCATTCGATATTATCCTCGACGATGGTGGCCATAAGACCCACCAACAAAACATCAGTTTCTGGGCGTTATTTCGCCCAGCGCTAAAAGATGGCGGCTGCTATATGGTCGAAGACACTCAAACCAACTTTTGGGCGACGCACGTCGATAGCAAAGACACGTTTATAGATTTATCGAAACAGATGATAGACATGCTTTATGAACCGTACTTCGACCGTAAGGAAACGAACTTTCGTCACGGAAATCCGAATGCTATAAAGCAGCTTAATCTAAGCTACCTCGCTGCGAATATCGCCAGCATTGCGTTTTACGACGCAATCATTGTATTCGACAAAAAGAAGCGCTACCTGCCCAAGTCCGAAAATAGAAGCTGATATGCCTATTTAGCAATATCTCATACAGTATATTTTATTGAAAGGGGTTATACGATAGTATCATAGTTTATTTAATTCCAATATATCTCACAATTTTAACTCCATTAATCAGTTGGGTTTTCAAACTTTTCATTGTTAAGGATTCTTAATAGTTTTGTCTAAACTGTTTATCTGAGAATTTGAAAAGATTATCTATAAATTCTAATTCTCTTACATTTGTAATATGGGATTAACAAACAACGACATTTTAAAAAAATTACGTGTGGCGCACAAATTGCGTGATACAGATATTGTAGAAATTTGTGCTTTAGTAGACTTTAAAGTAAGCAAAGCAGAATTAGGTGCTTTATTTAGAAACGAAGACCATGATAAATATATGGAATGCGGAGATCAAATTTTACGTAATTTCTTAAACGGATTGGTTATTCACTTACGTGGGCCGATGCCTAAAAAAAGAGAAAAGAAATAAATTTCAAAATGTCGTAAAGATGTCGTTTGTTTGATTTTATATTTAATATAAGTTTGAAGAAAATTAATAAAATGAAAATAGGGCTAAAAATAAAAGAACTAAGAACAGAATTTGGTTACACCCAATCTGAGCTTTCTGAACTTTCAGGTTTATCCTTACGAAGCATACAAAGAATAGAAAGCAATGAAGTTAATCCAAGGTCTTATACTTTGAAAGTTTTAGGTGAGGTCTTTAATGAGAATTTAGTTACAATAAAACTTAATGCAAAAACAATAAAGTTTTGGAAGTTTATAATTCCTATCAATCTGAGCAGTTTTATACAACAAGTAAAAGGTGTAGATAATAAACACATTTGGACTTCCTTAGCTGTTGGACTTTGTATTGCTTTTAGTATTTATATTGGGGATGCAACTAACAATTTAGGCTTATGGCTTGGTTTAGGAATATTTATAAGTTCTATAATTTGGGGTACAGCTAATTACAAAGAGTTAAAGAAGTTGAACGAAAAAAAAGGTTAGTTGTTTTTAATAACATCGCCTAACTCTTTATCTAAATACTTACTTAAACTGTCTATGATTTCTACAGAACGATATTTTTCTGTTTTATCCATTTAAGAGCTTTTAAGGGTGTTTTAATGGTAGAAGTTTTGAGGGTCTAAATTCCGTTAGTCCTTTCTCTTTAATTGTTTTTTCTATTTCTTTTATTTTAGATGGAACAAAATCACTTAAATTCTCGACACCATTTTTTGTAACCACGGCAACATCTTCAATTCTTATATATAATTTTTCATCAGGAATCCATATCATAGGATCAATAGTAAATACCATTCCTTCCTTCAAATTTATTCCATGAACTCTACCCACATCATGTACAGCCATACCGACAGGATGTTGAAAGTGTCCCTTAAATAACAGAGCTTTTTGTACAGCTTTTAAATGTGTTGGTTTTGAAAATGTTTTTCCAACAAGATATTCTTTCATTTGTTTAGCTGCTTTGCTTAACACTTCATTTGAATTTGTTCCTGGCTTTATATATTTAAACAAAGCGTCTCTATATGAAACTATAAACTTATATAATTCGGTTTGTTCTTTATTAAAAACTCCATTAACAGGCCAAATTCTAGTAACATCACTAGTATAATTATGGTAATCTGGCGCATAATCCATAAGTACTAAATCGCCATCGTTTAAAACATCTTTTTTTCTAAAATAATGTCCCATATAAGCATTAGATCCACCACCAATAATAGCTGGGTATCCATCTCCTTGTGAACCATGCTGATAGAAAACATATTTTGCAGCTGCATCTAGTTGATACTCGTAAACACCTGGTCTTGTTGACCTCATAGCTTCAATGATCCCTAAACCTGCAATTTCAGTGGCTTTTCTAATAACTTCGATTTCTTTTGGACTTTTGATTAAACGCATTGAGTCTAATAAAGGAGATAGATTTTTAATTTTAAACTCAGGGAAACGTTCGTTAATTAGTTTTTTAAATCTAGATTCACGTGTAGTTTCAGAACTCCATGGGTCAGCTGCAGCACGAGCATGTCCAAATAATATTTCATCTCTACTGTCATTCCCAGTTTCTGCTGGACTAAATGGTGTATATAATATAGGATTAGGACCATTTATAAGACCAGTTCCAATTAAGTCATTTCCAAGAAGTTCTAAAGATTTGACACTGTTCACTCCTGTCAATTTTTTAATTAAATCGTCATCATCAAATGATAAAATTTTACCTTGACTTTGCTCTCTATTTTTATCTCTACGAGGCAAATAAATTGTTGTGCTTTTATTTTTCCCGTTTAATAACAAGTAAGCATGCCCTTCCTCAATTCCACATAAATAATAAAAAGTGTTGGTTTGTCTAAAAACTTTGAAACCAGCAACGCTAGGTGCCCCTTGAATTAATGCAATTGAATTAGTTCCAATTTCGTTAAAAATTTTAGATCTTCTTGCTTCAAATTCACTTATTGTGAAGTCGGATTGGTAATAATTTTTTTCTTGAGAAAATAGAATAGTCTTATTTGATATAATTAAGATAGCTGATATAAAAAGAAGTTTTTTGAAATGCATTATTAACTTTTTTAATTATTTTAACAATAGTAATTTTTATTTGTAACTTGTTCTAATAACAATTTAAGGATAATTTTTAATATTAATAAGATCAGTCTACTTGATTTTCGAAAATTATTATTAATCAGGGTAAATGATATTTAAATTATGATATTATTAAAACATAAGATCTATCAACTATTTTTTTTAGTTACAATTGTGTGTGTTTCAAATAAAGCATTTGCTTTAAATGATAATTATCCAAAAAATTCTAAAATCGATGCTGTAAATTATGTTTTTAATATAGAATTGTCTGACAAGTCTGATGAGATCAGTTGTGAAGTAATTATTGATATTTGTTTTTTAGGATCAGGAGTCAAAAACTTAAGATTAGACTTAATAAACGTTTCTAGTAAATTAGAAAATAAAGGAATGATTGTTAGTGAAGTTTCATCTAATGGAGATATGTTAAGTTTTTCTCATAAGAATAATGAGTTAATAATACACTTACCTAAGCCTTCCTTAACTAATCAATTTTCTAAATATAAAATCAGGTATAAAGGTATTCCGCAAAGTGGGCTAATTATTGGAGAAAACAAATATGGAGATCGTACTTTTTTCAGTGATAATTGGCCAAATTTAAGTCGTCATTGGCTTGCTACTATTGATCACCCTTATGATAAAGCTATGTGTGAATTTATTGTTACAGCCCCTGATCATTATCAAATTGTATCAAATGGCCTTAAAATAGAGGAAACTAATTTAAACTATAATAAACGAATTACACATTGGAAGCAGTCTGTTCCAATTGCTAGTTGGCTATTTGTTTTAGGCGCAGCTGATTTTGCAGTTCAATATGTCGATGAATTTGATGGTAAATCAATTCAAACTTGGGTGTTTAAACAAGATAGAGATGCAGGATTTTATGATTTTGCTGAACCAACAAAAAAAGTATTAAAATTTTATAGTGATTATATAGGCCCATTTTCATATGAAAAGTTAGCTAACATACAATCAAATAGTGTGAGTGGTGGCATGGAGGCCGCTTCAGCAATTTTATATAGTGACAAATCAGTTGTTGGAGATCGTAATGTTCGCTGGAGAAATGTAGTTATTCACGAAATTGCTCATCAATGGTTCGGAAATTCTGTAACAGAATATGATTGGGATGATGTTTGGTTAAGTGAAGGCTTCGCTACTTATTTTACTTTGTTATTTATCGAGCATCAATATGGAAGAGAAGATTTTATAAAGGGACTCAAGTCAAGCCAAAAAAGTATTGATTCTTTTTATAAGAAAAATTCAAATTATCGAATAGTTCATGATAATTTAAAGAACATGAAAGATGTGACAAGTACTCAAACTTATCAAAAAGGTAGTTGGGTTTTGCATATGCTTCGTGGAGTTTTAGGTACAGAAGTTTTTTGGAAAGGCATTAGAGTTTATTATAATAAATATAAAGACCTAAATGTAACAACTAATGATTTTAAAAAAATTATGGAGGATGTATCAAATAAGGATTTGAGTTTATTTTTTGAACAATGGTTATATAAGCCAGGGATTTTTAAATTAAAGGGAAATTGGAAATATGATAATAAGAAAAATCAGATAATCATTGATTTACAACAGACTCAAACTGATGGAAATTTATTTGAGATGCCAATTGAAATAGGGATTGTTTATGAAAATAATATAGATCAAATAGAATTAATTGAAATAAAAACAAAATCAAATTTTTTTTTAATTAATGTAGATGAGGAACCAAAGAATGTTATTCTTGATCCAAATTATTGGGTTTTAATGAACAAGGATTTCAAAAAAAAAAATTAAAATAATTTATTGCTATATGCTATTTTTTATAACTTAGAAATATGAAAAAACTTCTTCTTCTAATCATGCTTTTTAATATTCAAGTATACTCACAAAATAATGATTATATAAAAAAGGTGCAATCGATAGACGGTACTATTGAAACTTTGTATTCCGTTATTTCTGGAGATAAAGAAGTGGAAAGAGATTGGAATTTATTTAAGTATCTATTTCATAAAGATGCTAAGTTAATTCCTACTATAACAAATGAAGAGGGTAAAATAGACGCTCGTTTTATGAGTCCGAAAGAATATATCGATAGTTCAGGAAAATGGTTATTTGAAAATGGGTTTCATGAAAAAGAAATTGGAAGGACAACTGAGCGGTTTGGAAATATTGTTCATGTTTTTTCTAGTTATGAATCTTTTAGAACTAAAACTGATACAAAATCTTTTACTAGGGGGATAAACAGCATTCAATTACTTTTTGATGATGATCGATGGTGGATATTGAATGTGTATTGGATGGGAGAAGATAATAAAAATGTAATCCCACAAAAATATATTTTCTGATTATTTATTATCCTCGTCAATGAAGATATCACGAGTTCAAATCATATCATAATAGAAGTCTAGTTCATGGTCGCTATAAAGACTAAAGTCTCTAGCTTCTGTTTTAAAGCCCTACGATTGAACCTTTTAGTTTTTTTCTTGTAGAACTGTTTTAAATTAAAAATTATGGAAAACATTTTTCTGTTTTCGTTCTTTTTTCTTGTTTTTCTATTGAGATTGAGTTAGAAAAAACTAACAATTCAGTTTACTGTGAAGTTTGGGATGAAATTGAAGTATTCCCTAATTCAAGTGAAATGAATACTAAGGTAGATTGGAATAAAAAAATATTATTAATCGAAAAGCTAGTTTCTAAATTACCAGATCAATGGAAACAAACAGGTCTCAAGTACTTAAACATTGTGAAAGCTAGAGCTGAACTTTTGGGTCAATATAATTATTTTTCTGCTCAAGAATTACCAAATAATGTGTTAAAGGAGTTTATTTAAAATATTACAATGACCAAAAAGAAGCTGATAAATTAATAGATTTTTTAAAGACGGTGTGTTAATGTTCTATCTCCTTCTTTGATTTCTGTTTCTATTAGCTCCTCCTGTTTTTCTTGAAAAATTAGTTCTTTTTTGCTTATTAGAAATTGATTCAGTATTTGGGGTTTTATTCGGTTCAAATCCAACTTTAGTTTTTGAAGGTATATTTAAGCCAATAAGTTTTTCAATGTCTCTTAGATATTGTTTTTCATCATTACAAACTAAAGAAAGTGCTTCGCCTTTTGCTCCAGCCCTTCCTGTCCTTCCAATTCTATGAATATAATCTTCTGGAATATTAGGCAGCTCAAAATTTACAACATGTGGTAATAAAGGAATATCTAAACCTCTAGCTGCAATATCTGTTGCAACAAGAATTTTAACAATTCCATTTTTAAACCCCGCTAAAGCTTTAGTTCTGGCTGCTTGACTTTTATTTCCGTGAATAGCCGAAGCGGAAATATTAGCTTTAATCATTTTTTTACAGAGATTATTTGCCCCATGTTTTGTTCTTGTAAAAACAAGAGCCTGACTCCAGTTTTCTTCTTTAATTAGTTGAATTATTAAATTCGATTTTTGATTTTTATCAACTCTGTAAACATATTGAATTATTGCTTCTACTGTGGTATTTTCTGGTGATGTTTCTATTAAAACAGGATCATTTAAAATACCTTTAGCTAGTGTTTTAATCTGTTTTGAAAAAGTAGCTGAAAATAACAAGTTTTGTCTTTGCTTAGGAAGTAAATTCATTATTTTATTAATGTCTCTTTGAAAACCCATATCTAACATTCTGTCAGCTTCATCTAAAACTAAAATTTCAACGTTTCTTAAGGTCAATGCTCTTTGATTTTCTAAATCTAAGAGACGCCCTGGAGTGGCAATCAAAATATCAATTCCTCTTTTGATTTTAGAAACTTGAGGGTTTTGATTTACGCCTCCAAATACTACTGTTGAAATCAAATCAATGTGCGTGCTATATTCTTTTACGTTCTCATAAATCTGTGCTGCAAGCTCTCTAGTTGGAGTTAAGATTAAAGCTCTAATTTTTCTATTTTTTGAATTAGAATTTTTAGAAAGAAGCTGAAGTAGAGGAAGAGTAAAGCCTGCTGTTTTTCCTGTACCAGTTTGAGCAGATGCTAAAACATCTTTTCCTTTAAGAATTAATGGAATGGCTTTTTCCTGAATTGGAGAAGGATTAGCGTATCCTTTTTCATTTATTGCTTTTAAAAGTGAAGGTAAAAGTCCAAGATTGTTAAAGTTCATATTTTATTAAAGCTTTTTTTAAATTGCTTTATTTTTTTGTTAATATTTTGCAAATGTATGTTATTATAAATTCTTCTTTTTTTGTCTTAATTTTATATTTTTACAATCAGTGCGTATGACTTTTTTTTTTAAAAGTTTAATTAAACATGGTTTTTTATTAAAAAAAACAATTGTTTGTTAAATATTATAAGATAAAATTTATATATTTGCGCTCATTTTAAAAGTAACAAAACACACATATTATGGCTAAAGAAACTTTCGATCGTTCAAAACCACATTTAAATATTGGTACAATTGGACACGTTGATCATGGTAAAACTACCCTAACTGCTGCTATTACTAAAGTATTGGCTGATGCAGGTTTTTCTGAAGCAAGAAGCTTTGACCAAATTGACAATGCTCCTGAAGAAAAAGAAAGAGGTATAACAATTAACACTTCTCACGTTGAGTATCAAACTGCTAACCGTCATTACGCTCACGTGGACTGTCCAGGTCACGCGGATTACGTAAAGAACATGGTTACTGGTGCTGCTCAAATGGATGGCGCAATTCTTGTAGTTGCTGCTTCTGATGGTCCAATGCCTCAAACTAGAGAACATATCTTACTTGGAAGACAGGTTGGTATTCCTCGTATGGTAGTTTTTCTTAACAAAGCGGATCAAGTTGATGATGAAGAGTTATTAGAGCTTGTTGAAATGGAGGTAAGAGATTTATTGAACTTTTATGAATATGATGGTGATAATGGTCCTGTAATTTTAGGTTCTGCTTTAGGAGCTTTAAATGGGGAGCAAAAATGGGTTGATACAGTAATGAAACTTATGGAATCTGTAGACACTTGGATTGAACTTCCTAAAAGAGAGGTAGATAAAGATTTTTTAATGCCTGTTGAAGATGTATTTTCTATTACAGGTAGAGGAACTGTAGCGACTGGTAGAATCGAAACTGGTGTTGCTAATACTGGTGATTCTATAGATATTATTGGGATGGGAGCTGAAAAACTTACTTCTACTGTAACTGGTGTTGAAATGTTTAGAAAAATTCTAGATAGAGGAGAAGCTGGTGATAATGTAGGTATTCTTTTAAGAGGAATTGAAAAAGAATCTATAAAAAGAGGAATGGTCCTTTGTAAGCCAGGTTCTGTTAAGCCTCATGATAAATTTGAAGCTGAGGTATATATTTTAAAGAAAGAAGAGGGTGGAAGGCACACTCCATTTCACAACAATTATAGACCGCAGTTTTATGTAAGAACAACTGATGTTACTGGTAATATCGTGCTTCCAAAAGGAGTTGAAATGGTAATGCCTGGTGATAACTTAACTATTATTGTTGACCTTATTTCTGCAATTGCTTGTAGCGTTGGATTAAGATTTGCGATTAGAGAAGGTGGTAGAACAGTTGGTGCTGGTCAGGTTACGAAGATTTTATAATAATATAATAACAAATCCGGAAAAGGTATCTGCTAACGCAGATGCCTTTTGTGGCTATAAATTTAAGGTGTTAATTTCACCAATTTAGAGAGACGGGTTTAGCTCAGTTGGTAGAGCACTGGTCTCCAAAACCAGGTGTCGGGAGTTCGAGTCTCTCAACCCGTGCAAAATTTAAAATAATGAATATAGTTTCTTACATTAAAGAGTCATTTTCAGAATTAAAAGAGCACGTTTCGTGGACTCCTTTACCTGAACTTTCTAATCTTACTGTAATAGTTTTATTGTTTACTATAATTTTTGCTCTGATTATTTGGTTTGCAGACAGTGTTTTATCTAGAGTAATTAAATTTTATTTTGAACTTATCAATTAAATGATGGCGGATACAGATATAAAAAAGTGGTATGTTGTTAGAGCCGTAAGTGGTCAAGAAAATAAAATCAGAAACTATATGGAATCTGAAATTAAAAGACTTGGTTTTTCGGATTTAGTAGAAGAAATGTTGGTTCCAACTCAAAACGTTGTACAGATAAGAAAAGGTAAAAAAGTTAATAAAGAAAAAGTTTATTTTCCAGGATACATTATGATTAAAGCTAATTTATCTGGAGAAGTTCCTCATATTATCAAAGGATTACCTAATGTAATAGGTTTCCTTGGTGAAACTAAAGGAGGAGATCCTATTCCTTTAAGGACTGCTGAAGTAAATAGAATGCTTGGTACTGTAGATGAACTTTCTACAGATTCAGAAAGTATTTCCATTCCATTTATTTTTGGAGAAAGCATTAAGGTAATTGATGGTCCTTTCAATGGATTTAATGGTACAATTGAAAAAGTCAATGAGGAAAAGAGAAAACTTGAAGTTATGGTAAAAATATTTGGCAGAAAGACTCCTTTAGAGCTTTCTTATATGCAAGTAGAAAAAGTGTAAATGTTACATATAATTCGTTTTTTAAATAGCTTCCAATTATTTAAGAGATAATAAATATTAATAATGGCTAAAGAAATAGAGAAAGTACTGAAGTTACAAATTAGAGGGGGTGCTGCTAATCCATCACCACCAGTTGGACCTGCATTGGGTGCAGCCGGTGTTAATATAATGGAATTCTGTAAGCAGTTTAATACAAGAACACAAGACAAGCCTGGTAAAATTTTACCTGTAGCAATTACAGTTTACAAAGACAAGTCTTTTGAATTTGTTGTTAAAACTCCACCAGCAGCCGTACAATTATTGGAAGCAGCAAAGGTTAAAAAGGGATCTGGGGAACCAAATCGTACTAAAGTAGCAACTGTTTCATGGGATCAAATAAAATCGATTTCAGAAGATAAAATGGTTGATTTAAATGCTTTTACTGTAGAATCAGCAATGAAAATGATTGCTGGAACTGCAAGATCGATGGGGATTAAGGTTAAAGGCCAAGCTCCTTTTTAATTTTTTAATTTAAGATTATGACAAAAATCACAAAAAAACGTAAAGACGCTTTATCAAAAATTGATAATGCAAAAACATATTCGTTAAAAGAAGCTTCTCAAGTTGTTAAAGAAATTTCTAAATTTAATTTTGATGCTTCTATTGATCTAGCAGTTCGTCTTGGAGTAGATCCTAAAAAAGCTGACCAAAACGTTAGAGGAATTGTTACTCTTCCTAATGGTACAGGTAAAGATGTTAAAGTCCTTGCCCTTGTAACACCAGATAAAGAAAAAGAAGCTCAAGATGCTGGAGCCGATTATGTTGGACTTGATGAGTATTTACAAAAAATCAAAGATGGCTGGACTAATGTTGATGTAATTATAACTATGCCAAGTGTTATGGGTAAGTTAGGTCCATTAGGAAAAGTATTAGGCCCTAGAGGCTTGATGCCAAATCCTAAAACTGGTACAGTAACTATGGATGTTGCTAAAGCAGTTTCTGAAGTTAAAGCTGGTAAAATCGATTTTAAAGTAGAAAAAACAGGTATTATACATGCTTCAATTGGTAAAGTTTCTTTTGATGCTGATAAAATTTATGAGAATTCTCTTGAATTAATTCAGAACATAATTAAACTTAAACCAAATTCATCTAAGGGAACATATTTGAAAAGTATTTCTATGTCTAGTACAATGAGTCCAGGTATTAATATTGATACTAATATTTAGTTAAAAATAATAAAATGACAAGAGAAGAAAAATCTAAGGTAATAGAAAGGTTAACTGCTGAATTAGCTGATAACACTAATATTTACATGACGGATGTTTCAGGTCTTAATGCTGTTCAAACAAGTAATTTAAGAAGAGCTTGTTTTAAAGCAAATGTTAAACTTTCAGTTGTTAAAAACACATTGTTAAGTAAAGCAATGGAAACTTCTGATAGAGACTTTGGAGATCTAAATCAAGTGTTAGTAGGTAATACAGCTTTGATGTATTCAGAAATTGGTAATTCGCCAGCTAAATTAATCAAGCTATTTAGAAAAAAAGCTGATAAACCAGTCTT
>Ga0302118_10000402_pt1 | contig 20174 bp, 19 predicted proteins | sample AG5_331_MG_FD_203126 | JGI IMG/M metagenome (GOLD analysis project Ga0302118, IMG submission 203126) | Marine microbial communities from Western Arctic Ocean, Canada - AG5_33.1 | ecosystem: Environmental > Aquatic > Marine > Oceanic | place: Canada: Western Arctic Ocean | collected 2017-10-01 | reverse complement strand
CCAGTCGCTGGGTGAGCCGTGGGCATGTTTGAAATCCGCATCATAGGTTCCAGCCTCGAGAAGGCCGATGACGGGCTTACGCATGGCGCAGCTCCGTATTCGGCATCAGCGCAACCGCGACCATCGGGACTGCTCGCATCATTTCCCCCCCAAACGTCGCTTGCTACCTCAATCTGATCCTTAACTATGCGGCATTATCGGACTATTGGGTCATAAATTTCTTGTTGCCTTGGCCCAACACGTAGTCAAGATGATCAGGGCGCGAACTAAGGTCGCTTTAAGCGCCGCTAAGGCGCCAGGAACAAAGCTGGGCAGGAGGCACCAAACCGTAAAATTCAAGAGCATGCTCTGGTGGGGCCGTCACGGGTCGCTGGGACGTAGGTTGAGCAAAACCGATTAGCACGTTGACGAGCTCGTCGCCCTGGTCGATAGGACCCGTTGCGCGGGTGCGACTAAACTTCAGTCGATTGCCGACGCTTTGAACGCTCGCGGCATTTCCACGGCCCACGTTGCTAGTGGTATCCGACAACGGTGGAGGACGTTATCGGTCAGCACGCAGCCTAGCGTCCTCCCGCCACCGCCAGGGTGTGACCTGAAACGTACGAGGCTTCGTCCGACGCTAGAAACAGCACCGCGTTGGCAACCTCTTCTGGGAGGCCGAGGCGTTTCATAGGCGTCATGCGGCTGGGGCTGAAATCCACGCTCGCATCCATTTTTTTCAACATTGGGCCGGTGCGTTCCGTATCAATTGGCCCTGGGGCTACGGCGTTGACATTGATGTCGAATTCCGCCAACTCCAGCGCTACATCCCGAATAAACCCATGCACGGCCGCCTTGGCGGCGGAATAACCAGACCCACCTTGATAATACGCGGTCCAAGGCGTGCCCTCGCGTGCGCCGGAGGAGAGGCAAATTATCTTGCCGCGTCGACGTTTCATCATGTGCGTCGCGGCCTGACGCGTGCACAGGAACATGGCCCGGAGATTGAGCCGCATCACGTAGTCCCAATCCTCCACTGACATTTCCCAGATTTTGGTATTGCGGCTGCCGCCGAGGTTATTGACCAAGATATCGACTTGGCCGAAACGTTCTACAGCGGTCTCCACCAGTTGAATGGCGGGGCCTTCATCTGTTAGATCGCCGACCACGGTTACCGCTTCGCCGCCGGATTTTGTGATCTGCGATGCGGTGTCCGCAAGAGCGTCCACCTCAATATCGCCAAGCACCAGCCGCGCGCCCTCCTCCGCTAGGCGAAGCGCAATGGCCTCTCCCAACCCGTTCCCAGCTCCGGTCACCACGGCTACTTGATTGTCTAAGCGTCCCAATTCGTCCTCCTTTATCTGAGATTCTCCATATGAGGTCCTCCCAACCCAAAAAATGTGCCTCGGATCGGTATAACATGCAATCAGCTTGCATCTGACGGCCGCCCGAAGCGTGATCCGTTCGAAAAAAAACCAATTAGCGGCCATTCTGTGATGAATTAGGTGCGTCATCCACATTGTGGGCGCACGGATGCCGTCGACTTCATCGCTGATTGACGTTCCGACCATCATGCGGGAGCTGGCTTTGGCCTGAGCCGCTCAATGCGGCTCAGTATGTCGGCGAACAGGTCTCTCGGGATTGCGACCTCGGCCATCTGGAAGGTGACATAGCGCCCGTGGCGCACGATCTTGCCGCCGATCTGCTCGACCATGCGACACGTAGTAGTTGGTAGCTCGCACCAGGGCTAAATTGAACCCAGCAAAGGTGCGATAAACCGGGATTCCATCTAGAACATTAGCCGCACCCCCGCCACGACATAGATCGCGCTCGCCTGCTCGCCCTCGGCCCGGGCCAAAGTCGCGCTTTCGCCGAAGCGTCGCTCCCAATGCACGCCAATATACGGAGCGATGGATCGATCCACGAGATCGTAACTCAGCCGCGCGCCAAGCTCGATTGTTGGACCGAAGGCGCCTTGGCCGATTTCCTGGTCATCGATCAACGGCAAGTCGATTTCCAAGGTCGGCGTGAGTATCCAATGGTTGGTGATCAGCGCTTCATACTCAACCTCGAAACGGACCGAAGGCTGCTCGGATAGATAGAGATCCAAATTCACCTCGAACCATTGCGGCGCCAGACCGTGAATACCGATCACGCCGTGGGCTCGGTCCGGCCCATCGGGGGTGTCGAACCGAACACCGGCGACCGCGTCGAAAAAGGTCGCGATCGGGACTTGCAGACGGATCTGGTTCTCCAGGGTCTCGAACTTGTCGGTGTCGGAGACGTATTCCGCCTCGCTTCGCCAAACCACGCGAAGTTCGTCCTTGCCGATAAAGCCACCACCGTCCCAGGCCTGGATGTCGGAACCTTCGCCGACCCGGTACTCAAGCTGCTCGGCGCCGATGCTCCAGACCACGGGTTCCGCCGCGAGCGGACGCGCGACCAGGAGAGCCGAGGCGATCACCACGGCCGTCAAATGCCAATTTCTCACGGGCTCACCCTCCGGTCATGGATTTGGCGGGCATGGCGCTGGCCCTCGGTCCGCCCTCGACCACGACCTTGCGGAACATGCCGCTATCGGCGTGATAGGAGAGATGGCAATGGAAGGCCCATTGACCCGGCGCGTCGACCTCGGTCTCCATATAGACTGTGGTGCCCGGTGAAACGCTGACCACGTGCTTGATCGGGTTCCACTTGCCCTTACCGGCATCCAGGATCGACCACATGCCGTGCAGATGCATGGGATGGGTCATCATGGTCTCGTTGACGAACTTGAACCGCACGCGCTCGCCGTATCGTAGGCGGATCGGTTCGGAGTCAGCGTATTTCACGTCGTTGATCGACCATGAATACCGCTCCATGTTGCCGGTCAGCCGCAGCTCGATCTCGCGGGTCGCCTCGCGGAGCTTGTAGAGCGGCTTCTGGGCGCGCAGGTCACCATAGGACAGGAACTTGCCACCATTGGCCGCCGCCGGCTTGAGCCCGCTGCCCGCCGCGTAGAATGGATCGGGCTTGGCCATCGCGCCATGGCCCGAGTGGTCCATGCCTTTCATGACGGTACCGTCCGGCATCTTGTGTGTGTCACCGGTCATTTTCGCGTGGTTCATGCCCTTCATGACAGTGCCATCAGGCATTTTGTGAGTCCCGACGGCCATCATCTTGGAGTGGTCCATTTTACCATCCGCCATCATGGCACCGTGATCCATACCCTCATGCGCCATGCCCATATCCGCCATGGTAAGAAGGGGTGGTTCACGCATTTCTGGCACTTCGGCCGCCATCCCCTCGCGCGGCGCCAATGTGCCCCTTGCGAAGGCCGTGCGGCCCATGGTTTCGGCGAAGATGGTATAGGCCTTGTCCTCTGTTGGCCTGACGATGACGTCATAAGTTTCAGCAACGGCGATCCGAAACTCATCAACCGGGACCGGCTGGACATTGTTCCCATCGGCCTGCACAACCGTCATTTTCAGACCGGGGATACGGATGTCAAAATAGGTCATCGCCGAGGAATTGATGAACCGCAGGCGGACCCGTTCGCCAGGCTTGAACAATCCGGTCCAGTTCGCCGACGCACTCTTGCCGTTGATCAGCGGGGTGAAGCCCTGGAGATCCTCGATATCGGTCGGCATCATCCGCATCTCGCCCCAGGCCTTGTAGTCGGCCATGGCGGCGCCGAAACCCTTGGTCTCGGTATCTTTCAGAAAATCGAACAGGGTCCGCTGCTGGCGATTGTAGTAATCCGGCATCATCTTGAGGTTGCGCATGATTCGGTCGCCGGAATGCGGGTGCGCGTCGGTGAATTGGATCACGTATTCCTTGTCATAGCGGAATGGCTCGCGGCCCTTCTTGTCGATGATGATCGCGCCGTATGCACCATCCGGCTCCTGAAAGCCGGTGTGGCTGTGAAACCAATAGGTGCCACTTTGGGTGATCGGAAAACGGTAGGTGAAGGTTTCGCCCGCCGCGATGCCGTCATAGCTGATCCCCGGTACGCCATCCTGTTGGAAAGGCAAAATTAGGCCATGCCAATGGATGGAGGTAGGGCCGGAAAGGTTGTTGGTCACGTTGATCGTGACATCCTCGCCTTCCTTGAAGCGCAGAACTGGCCCCGGTGAGGCACCGTTGAAGCCGATGCCCGCACGGGAAAAATCCCCGGTATCGATGGTGACGGGGTCAACCGTCAGAGCGTATTCGCCGGCCACGGTCGCGCTGGATAGCGCCGCCGCGAGCCCGACACCGAGCACCAAGGCTCGGCCGATCAGTCGAAAGGTCATGGTCAAAATCCTCTTGGGGACGGGATCGTCGCGCTAGCTCAATGCGACAGCTTGATCTCGCCCTGCATGCCGGCATCGTAGTGACCGGGGATATTGCAGCCGAATTGAAGCTTGGCGTGCTTGGGGAAGGTCCAGATGATCTCGCCGGTCTTGCCGGGTTCCAGTAGCGCGCTGTTGGCTTCGTTATGCATGCCGTGGCCCATCGTGGCCTGCATTTTCTTGGCGGCGTTCCAATTGATTCGGTCCGGCTCCAGCACGCCATGCTCGACCATCATCATCATTTCCGGCTGATGAGCGATATGCATCTCGGCGGTTGCGATATTGAACTCATGGACGAACTCGCCCTCGTTCTTGATCACGAAGCGGACGGTTTCGCCTTCCTTCAAGGTCAAATTTTCGGGCTCGTAGAAGTTGTCCTTCATGACGATATTGATAGTGCGGGTAACGTCCGAGGCCTTGCCGGGCTTGCCAATATCGGCGGCCCCACCATTGCCGTGACCACCGGCCGCGAACGCGGGACTGCCGGCGGCGGGCAGGGCAAGGGCGATGGTGGCGGCCACGAGGGCGCGGGAGAAAATGCGATTAATTGTCATGGTCGATCCTTCACGATCCAACGGGAACACTGGCGCGCCGAAACGGGTACTGTTTCGACCACGCGGCAAATAGAAGTATTTGGTGTTCTCGTTAGACGCGAGGAGGTGGCGTCTCCGCCTCCGGGCCAAGCCCTTTACGCCATTGGTCACCTAGATCGACCGCATGCGTGGCTCTCGCGGGTGCACAATGGATCGAAGCGGCGTCGGCGTGGAGAAGTCCGGAGGTACAATGGCCGGCCATGGTTCCGCAGCATGTCGTGATGTCAATTTCCAAGCAGGTCGAGCCGGTGCATCCGCCATGTTCGTGACCGACATGGTCGCTAGCGTGAGATATTTGAGCACCATGGCCATGCATGCCGTGGCCAAACGCGATTGGCGCGATGGCAAGGGCAAAAATGAACAAGGCCAATAGATATCTACGCATGATAATCCATATGAGCCCTTCCAATAGGAAGGTCAAGGGAACGACGCGAAGAGGCTACCCGTCGGTCGGTGATTGGAACAAAGTAAGAAGCAATCAGCGCTTATTTCTCCCCCACGGGGAGCGCCATGGGCAGCCACGCCATGGGCTGTATGGCCGGCGCCTGACGCGCCTTTCCAGCCCATCCCTTAAGTCCCATAAATTGCTGTGGTTGGAGTGGACGAGGGGGCGATTACCTCGGTCCCCGAGGACGCCGGCGTGGTAGTGCCGGTCGCCTCTCGTTCAAGACTAAATTCTGGATTTCACTGTCGCGCCTGCATGACTGCATGAGCCAATTCGCTCGGTCTAATTTTTCGACGAAAACCGAGCCGCCTTGATCCATGCGGCGCCCTAGTTGGGAGCCTTACTGTTAGGTTTCCCCAACATAGCAGCGGCGATAGTGGCGCTGGTTCGGTCAGCGACCGCTTTCACTGGGTCATCTTGCAGGTGAGCATAGCGCTGGGTGGTCGCCTGATCCTTGTGACCAAGAATAGCCTTGATCATAAGAAGGCTCTCGCCGCTAGTCGCCGCCACCGATGCGAAGGTATGACGAAGGTCATGCAGGCGAACCTCCTCCATACCAGCTGCATTAACCCAAATATATATTAGGTATCATTGGGTTAGGGTTGATAGCTTCTGAACCAAACCCTTGGGTCGCAGGTTGGTGTAGCGAAACAATTGACTAGGTGTCTTGTGACCGCTGATCAGAGCAACCTCAGGTACGGATAAGTCCATTTCAAAGCAGCGACTGATAGCCCCGCCGGTCTGCGCGACTAGGTCTGGCGAAGTGGAGGCCCTGAAGGTATACTGCAAAGCCAGCGTAACAGGGACAGATTCTGACCGATAGAGCTCCCAGGCTGGACGCTCATTCCGCTAAACTGCGCGAGTCGTTCGAATGAGCACCAAAACGAATATCGATACGGACTGGCTCAAGGCACCCGATCTTTGGACGTTGGTCAGGGGCGGCAAAACTGCCGAGGCCATTCGGCGAAACAGGCAGTGCCTGGTAGCATCTCCGATCGACAAAGTAGGGCTTTTAAATGCCGCGATCCTGCGTGGTTTAGCGCCGGAGAACGGAAGCGAACTTTTAGCGTATCGTCGCCTTCTCACCGCCCATGCGGAGAGCGTGGAGGGGTGGACGGGTCTGGGACTATACTACAGACGTTTCGATAACATAGAGGCGGCCCAATACGCATTCGAGCGGGCATTGCGGCTGGCCCCAAACCACGTTCCGGCGCGATATCACCAAGGCATTCTGGATTTTTACCTGGGACGCTTGACCAAAGGCTGGGCTGGATACGAATGGCGGTGGCAAAGCAAGCGCCTTCCTGGTAGTTGGCGGAACTTTCCAGCGCCGGTCTGGGATGGTAAGAGCAAAACCGAAGGCAAGGTCCTGATCTGGGGTGAACAGGGTCTCGGCGACGAGATCATGTTTGCCGGACCAGCGCTTGAGCTGGCCGAGGAACATCAGATCGTCTTTGAATCCGACCCGCGTCTCGTTGCATTGCTACGCCGTGATCGGCCGAACCTGGAGGTTGTTCCGCGCTCGGATCCACCCGCTCCACGCTTGTCCGATTCCGATATCAAGTCGCACTTGCCCGTTGCGGCGGCGTGTGCGCTGCGTCGCCCGTCGATGCAATCCTTTTCCGCCTCCAATCCTTTCTTGAAAGCCGACCAGGTGAAGGCAAGAGCGTTACGCGGGCGGTTCACCGGGGATCGGTGCGACACCCCGGTAATTGGGCCGGTAATTGGATTGTCTTGGTGGTCACATAGCAAATTTTACTCGCACCGCAAGTCCTTCATGCTCCATGATCTGGCGCCGTTTCTGACCATGTCGAACGTTACATGGGTCGATATTCAGTACGGCGATCACGCGAAAGAACGCTAGAGCTTTATGCGGGACCACGGGGTGAGCATCGATGCCGGGCACGGTGTCGACACCCGGAATGACCTCGACGGTTTAGCCGCCTTGTTAACCGCCTGTGATTTAGTCCTAACAGTCAATAACGCGACCGCCCATCTTGCGGCGGCGTTGGGCCGACCGACATGGATTATGCTGCCAAGATATATTCTACCGTTTTGGAATTCGTTCCAAGACGCACCGGAGGGACCGGGACAACGCAGCCCCTGGTATCCCAGCGTTAGGCTGTTCCGTAGAGGCCAGAATGAACCCTATCCAAACGATCAGATTGAACGGTTGCGAACAGCGCTAAGGCAATGGACTAGTCGGTCATGGGAATTGGACAGCCCAGGGAAAAGTGATCTAGCCTGATTGCGCTATCCGGGCTAATTCGAACCAATCGTAGCAGCCCTGCGAAACCACTTCGCCGCTTCCGCCTCGTCTTCAGCGACGCCATTTAGCTAAATCTAGAAACTCTCCACCAGACGATCTAAAGGCCTCTCAGTGAGTCTTATATGGCCTCCTAAGGACACCCTAGCTGTTGACGGGTTAATTCCGATAAGTGCCGGGATGCAGGTCTATATATATCCCCCATGGGTGGCCTGGCTCCCGCCTACCCCCTAGTCATATCGATAGCCTGAGACTGATGTACAAACTGATGTACAGAATGTGCCTCTTGATCAAACCACAGGAATGACTAACCTATTGATATAGCTTGTATCGATAGGGGTGCTGGTGCCTGTACGGAGAAACAAACTCCGCCCCTGGGCAGCATTCTCCAGATCAAATAAGATCTAACTCATTCACATGGGCGACCAGTCGTATCCGCTGGGCCCTCCAGGCGGCCTAGCCGGATGCCGGGCCCATGCACCAGGTCAACCAGCAGCACCTCTTTGAAATGTTCGACCATCGCGCGCAACGGCAGATCGTATCCGAGACCGTCTCCCGCAAATCCCGAAACGTCTGGCGATCGGCAGGCAAGAGGTGATCAGGTAGGTAAGGGCTTCGAGGATCATCGAAACGGCGCGGCCGCAGTTGGGTGGCCATTGACATCCTGTCACGACGGTTTCACATTCTCATCATCGTGATGCTGGGGTGCCTCGATGCGGAACGTTCCGCTCGGGACTGAGACCATACCCATCGAACCTGACCTGGGTCATTCCCGCGGAGGGAGACGTCACGGGGCTTCGTGCCAGGGCTTTAGCCCGACTCTGCCCCAAGACCGATGGACAAACCGGCACCACCTTTGGTTTCTAAGGAAGCTTCGCCGTGCAAGGAGAAGAACCATGATCCGTCGCGTCGCCCTACTCACCGTCCTGACCGTCCACCTGGCCGCAGTCACTGCAACCACGGTCAACGCAAAAGACGCCTACATTCCGATCCTGGTGCCGATCACCGGCTTCATAGCCTTGGAGGGCACCGCTCAGCGGAACGGCGCAATACAGGCTCTGGAGAACGCCCCCGAGGGCGTCACCGTCACCTATGAGGTTTCAGATACCTCGACCTCACCGGAAGTTGCGGTCACGGCCCTGCACCGGGCCCTGGAGCGCGGCAAACCGGTCGCCGCGGCCGCTTCGATCTTCGGCACGCAGATGCTTGCCATGGCGCCGCTCGCCCAACGTGCTGGCGTGCCATTGATCACTGTTTCCGGCACCGCCAAACTAACCGAGTTGGGCAACCCGTATATCTTTCGCTTTTTCCCCGGAGACGGAGTGGTCAAGGTCGCCCACGCCCGTTACGCGGTTGAGGTTCTGGGCGCCAAACGTCCTGCCTTGCTCTATCAAACCACCTCTTATGGACAAAGCGGGCAGGCCCAACTGGCGAAGATCCTAAAGGATCTCGGCGCGCCCTTGGTCTTCGAAGAGGCGTTGGCCCCTTCGGCCAAGGACATGCTGCCAGCGCTGGCGAAACTGAGGGCGGCCAAGCCCGATGTGATTCTGCTGCATCTACACTCCGGCCCAACCGCGTTGGCGATCCGACAGGCGCGGGAAGCCGGGATTAATTTGCCGGTGGTCGCCGGATCGGCGATGCATCAACCCTCCACCGCCAAGCTTCTCTCCCAGGCGCAGCTCAGTGGGGTCTGCGCCGAAAGTGCCGCCTCGCCCATCTCTGAAAGTGATGCGAAACTGGTCGCCTTCACTAGGGAGTTTCGCACCCGCTTCCATACTGAGCCCGATGCCTTTGCCCTGGCGCAATACGACGGGATCAACATGGTGCTCGCAGCCCTGAAGGACGGGGCGAACAATGCCGAGCAGGTACGCAACTGGCTGGCCAGTCACACTTTCGAGGGACTGGCGATGACCTATAAGTCCGACGGCAAAGGTAACATGGCCCATGACGCCCTTATTGTCTGCTATGATGGGGCCTCGCTGGTTCCTACTATTGTCAAGCGTTACCATAACGTCGATGGCGCGCTCTAAGAGGCGGCGGGTGCTGAGATGGGCGCCTCGATCCCGCAACTTCTAGTCAACGGGGTCGCCCTTGGAGCCGCCTATGCGTTGATCGCCCTCGGTTTCGTTCTGGTAATTAATGCGGTTGGTGCGGTCAACTTTGCCCAGGGCGATCTGGTCATGGCTGGCGGGTTCGTCGCCGTCACCATCACCGAATACCTGACCCCTTGGGCAAACGACAACCTCCCGGACCTTGCCTTCATTGGGCCACGCGCCTCAGCAGTGGGATTAGGATTGGTAATCCTGCCGCTGACCATGGTGGTGATGGCGGTTCTGGGTTTGTTGTTCTCGGCCTTAGCCTATGCCCCGCTACGCCATCGCCCGCCGGTTTCCGTTTTCATTAGCACCATCGCCGTGGGTTTAATCCTGCAACATGGAGCCAATGCCGTCTTTGGCCCGGAACCGCGGGTCGGCCCGCCGTTGGTTGTCGACGGAAACTTTGCCCTTGGTCCAATTACGCTATCAATACAGCAACTCTCGGTGATCTTCGCCGCTGGCTGTCTGATCACTGGGACCGGCTTGCTGCTTTCCCGTTCACAGCTCGGCCGGCAGCTGCGCGCGGTCGCCCAGGACCCGGAGATGGCCGAGGCGATCGGGATCAGCGCAGGGCACTGTATCGCGATAACCTTCGCTTTGGCCGTCGCCCTGGCCGGAAGCGCCGGCATGCTGCTCTCGAACCAGTTCTTCGTCGCTCCGAGTGACGGTGGATTGTTCATGCTCAAGGCCTATATCGCCGTCACCGTCGGTGGCTGGGGCAGATTAGATGGCGCGGCGTTTGCGGCGCTACTAATTGGTGTTTTCGAGGTGATGATGGCGGCTTTCGTTTCCTATGTGATGGCCGAGGCGCTGCTCTATGCCGGGGTCCTTCTGGTGCTGCTGGTCCGTCCGTCCGGGCTGCTACGCGAAACCATCCAGAGGCGGACGTGAAGGCCGGGTCGCTCCGCAACGTCGGGATCATGGCGGCGCTGCTGATCGCACCGGTCGCTTTCGCGCTCAGCGCCGGCGGCTACGAGCAGCGGATAATGACCCTGGCCGGGATCTATGCGATCGCGGTTCTCGGCTATCAGTTGATATTTGGACGCCTCGGCGCATTGTCCTTAGCTCAGGGCAGCTTTTTCGGCATTGGCGCCTATACGACCGGGCTATTGGGCATCCATCTGGATTGGGCCTTCCCGGCAAGCTTCCTCGCTTCCTTGATCATCCCCGCAGCAATCGCGTGCATCATCGCGATTCCAGTGCTCCGGCTAGAATCACACTATTTCGCGCTGGCAACCCTTGGGATTTCTCAGATCGCTCTGCTGGTCGGGGTGAACTGGACCGAGGGCACCGGCGGTGCCAATGGTCTGTATGGCGTACCGCCATTGCGCATTCTTGGGACTGCCCTGGACAGTTCGGAAGCGATGCTAGTGGTGGTCTGGTGCGTGCTGGCCAGCGCGGTCCTGGCCTTCTCCTGCTTGGTCAAAGGCCGGGCGGCACATCGGCTGACCCTGTTGCGCGAGGCCCCGGAGGCCGCCGTCACGGCCGGTATCGACATCGGCGCGCGACGGTTGTCTCTTTTCGTTGCCAGTGCCGCCTTTGGCGGGGCCGCCGGGGCGTTGCAGGCCCATTCGATCGGTGTTGTCTCCCCCGCCGTCCTGGAATTCCAGGTGATGGTGAGTATTTTGGCGATGACCGTGATCGGCGGCCGCGGTCACCCGGCCGGTGCTATTCTCGGCGCTGTGTTATTGGTCCATCTGCCCGAGTGGTTCCGTTTCCTTGAGGCTCATTATCTGGTCGCCTATGGCGCTGCCCTTTTAGTGGCGGTGATCATCATGCCGGAAGGATTGGCTGGGTTGTTCCGCCGTTGGCTGGTCACGCAGGAACGGTGGGCACCGGAGCCCCCGCGCACATCCAAGCCGGAGGTGCCGACGACACTGGCGGTCCTGCACCTTGTTGGCTTGTGCAAACGATACGGCGGGGTCGTCGCCCTGGACAATGTCTCTATCACGGTTGTGCCGGGAGAGATCCTTGGCTTGATCGGGCCAAACGGATCCGGCAAGTCGACGCTGATCAATGTCGCCTCCGGGCTGCAAACCCTCGATGCTGGCGAAATCCGGTTGGGCAATTTGGATTTGACCGGGATGCCGGCCCATGGTCGGGCCAGGGTCGGCTTGTCGCGGACCTTCCAGACCCCTGTTCAGGCGCTTGGCCTGTCGCCTCTGGAATCGGTGCTTGCCGCCTGCCCCGCCGGGCTCGATGAACGGCGCGCGGAGCGTCATGCCGCAGCCTGCCTGAGCGCCGCAGGACTGACCGCGCCGGCGGTCCCGACCACCTCGCTATCGCCAGCCGAGGCGCGGCGTCTTGATCTTGCTCGAGCTCTGGCGAGTGGGCCCGCCGTTCTGCTGCTGGACGAACCGGCGGCGGGTTTGACTCCGGCGGAGCGCGATGACCTGGCATGTTGTCTTAAACACCTCACCGATAGCGGCCTCGGGCTGTTGCTGGTCGATCACACCATGGATTTCCTGCTACCGCTCGCTGATCGGGTGATCTGCCTGGCCACCGGGTCGGTGGTCGCCGAGGGACCGCCAAGCATGGTGGCGCGGGACCCGGCTGCCATTGCCGCCTATTTCGGCGAGCCGCCGCCATGAGCGCGCCGCTGCTTTCGATCGAGGCCCTGACGCTCAACCCAGGCGGAAACCCGATCCTGCATGGTTTGAGCGTGACCCTGAAGGTCGGCGGATCGCTCGCCATTCTCGGCGCCAATGGAGCCGGCAAGTCGAGCTTGCTGCGGGCGGTGATGGGTCTCGAGCAACCCGAGGCCGGGCGAGTCCTGCTTGACGGACAAGATCTCGTCACAACGCGGGCCCGCGATCGCGCCGCCCTCGGCATTGGATTTTGTCCGGAGGGACGGCGTCTGTTCCCCGGCCTAACCGTCGAGGAAACCCTCGCCGTCGGCTTTGTCGGACCGACGCGCCAGCGCCGTATGCGCATCGACGAGATGCTCGACATGTTCCCCGCGCTGGCCGGCAAGCGGCGGGACCGGGCTTGGTCACTGTCCGGCGGCCAACAACAGATGTTGGCCATCGCCCGAGCGATCATGAACCAACCGCGCCTGGTCCTGCTTGATGAGCCGACTCTCGGGCTGGCGCCGATGATCATCGACGAGGTGCTGGATATCATCCGGACGATCACAGCCACCGGGACCGGGGTCTTACTTGCCGAGCAGAATGTCGGGCCGGCGCTGCGGGTTGCCGAAGACGTTATCGTCCTGGTTCGCGGATCAAGCGTGCATACGGGGCCAGCCAGAGCGCTAAGCCCATCGCAGGCGGCCAAATTAATGCTGTCTAGTGGATAACACTTATCACGTGCCCGGTTGACCGCACCGAAGCTCTGGCGGGGGATCGCGATAATTATGTTCCATGTTATTCGATCGGCCCCGTTCGATCCGTTTTGGGCAGCCTCAAACCATGCAACGCCGTTCCGTCCTGAAGATGCTGGGAGCCAGCGCACTCCTCAGTTGCCCATTTTACGCCGCCAGCGCCCAAGCCTCCAGCAAGAAACGCCCATTCGGCCTATCAGGGTGATGACGGTCCGACGCACTGGGGGCGATCTAGATCACTCCTTCGCCGCCTGTTCGACCGGGCAGCACGTCAGCAGAGATCGACGACGTAAAGACCTTCTGGCAGCTGCCGCAACTTGATATTCTGAGCAACGGGCACACCATTCAGGTCAATACCCAGGCCGGCAGCTTCATGGCCTCGATGGCCGTCGCTTCGACCTGCTGCAGTTCCACTTCCATTATCACAATGAACACAAAGTGCATGGTCAACAATTTCCGATGGAAGTGCATTTCGTCCACAAATCCGCCGAAGGCGACCTTGGCGTGCTCAGAGTATTCCTGGCCGAAGACGAGGAGAACCCCACGATCGGCACGCTCTGGAACAACGTTGCCGTTCGGGGCGGTAGCCGCCGGGGCGAGACTTTCATCGAGCCGAACAGCCTGCCGCCAGAAGAACGGTCGTGTTTCCGCTATGCCGGGTCACTGAACACGCCGTCCTGTTCCGAAGTGGTGAATTGGGCGGTGATGTCACAGCCGATCACCGTATTGCGCCGGCAGACCGACGCCTTTGCCAATCTCTACCCGATGAACGCCCGGCCAGTGCAAAGCCTGAACCGGCGCTTTATCCGCCGAGCATTCTGAGGCGGCGGGCAACTATCGGTCTTACCTTGACGGAGAATCCGTTCTAGAATCAGCTCGACGAAAACCCCGTGGAGAGTGACGGCATGATCGGTGCGCCAACGCCAGATACACGCAAAACGCCGGCCGAGATCGCGGCGAACATCCTGTTGGATATCGAGGCGATCCATATTCGCCCGGATGAGCCTTTCACCTTCACGTCCGGACGGTTGTCACCGGTCTATGTCGACTGCCGGCGCATCATCTCCTTCCCCCGGGGCCGGGGGGCGTTGATGCGGATGGGCGTCCAGTTACTGAACCAACAAGCCGGCACCGAAGCCTTCGACGCGGTGGCCGGCGGGGAAACGGCCGGCATTCCCTTCGCCGCCTGGATCGCCGACCTTCTGGGACTGCCGATGCTGTATGTCCGCAAGCAGGCCAAGGGCTTCGGACGAAACGCACGGATCGAGGGAACCTTCGCCGAGGGCGCGCGCATTCTGTTGGTCGAGGATTTGGCCACCGACGGTGGTAGCAAACTCAGCTTCATTGACGCGATCAGAGAAGCCGGCGGCGAGATCGCCCACTGCTTCGTCGTCTTCCACTACGGAAACTTTCCCGCCAGCACCCAGAGCATGGCGGAACGCGGCGTCGCTCTACATGGCCTGTGCACCTGGTGGGATGTGCTCGCCGTGGCCAAGTCCCGTGGCTACACCGCCGAGCAACTGGCAACGGTACGCGACTTCCTTGATGACCCCGACGGCTGGGCCGACCGCCGCCAAGACGTCAAGATCTGAGCCTCAATAAATTCCATCCACGGAGATCTGCCATGCTGAAGATCCACGGACGCGCCAATTCCTCGAATGTGCAAAAGGTCGTCTGGGCCTTGGATGAGATGAACGTGCCCTATGGCCGTATCGACGCCGGCGGAGCCTTCGGGATCGTGGGTACGCCCGAATATAAGGCGATGAATCCAAACTCGCGCGTGCCGACAATGGACGATGATGGATTTATCCTGTGGGAATCCAACGCGATCGTGCGCTACTTGGCCGCCAAGCACGACATCGGCGGGCTCTGTCCTTCTGATCCGCGCCAGCGGGCAGATGCCGATCGCTGGATGGACTGGCAGCAGACCACGGTCGGCGGTGCGATCACGCCAATCTTCTGGAACCTGGTGCGCACAGCAGAACCGGACCGCGACCTAGCCGCCATCGAAGCCGCGCGGCTGACCATGATCGATCTCATGTGGATCATAGACAAGGCGTTGGCGGATCGTCCCTATTTGGCTGGCGATACGTTTACGATGGGCGACATCCCTATTGCCATTGCGGTGTATCGCTGGGTGACGCTAATCCAGGACCGCCCGGCCATGGCCAATCTCGAAGCCTGGTACGACCGACTGACCCAGCGCGCGGCCCTCAAGACCAATGTGCTGGATATTCCGCTGACTTGACAGGGGCGATACCTTGCTACTTGCGCCACGGTGGGCCCTGTTGCCCGTCATCTCCAGCCGAATACCTCGCGAAAGCCAGGGCCAATGCATGAGAATTTCACCGGTGACGGATTGCGGATCATTCAGTTCGTTTGATCTGATTGCTTTGCTATCCGTCGCCCGCTTGCGCCTCTGGCGTCGGCCCCGGGTCAAGCCCGGGGCGACGGCTAGGGTTAGCGCGACCGTCCTGTCTCGATTGCTGATCGCGTTGATCATAACCATCGCGGCGGCGCTCGGGACGACATCCGCCGCACCGGCCCAAACCCGGGACAAACTCACCATCGGCATTACCCAGTTCCCCTCAACCCTGAACCCGATCATCGACTCGATGCTGGTCAAGTCCTACATCCTGGCGATGGCCCGGCGACAGATTTCGATCTTCGGCCATGACTGGGAAGCGATGTGCCAGCTCTGCACCGAACTTGCGACCTTCGACAATGGCCGTGCCGAGGCCTTCGATGTCGTCGATAAGGCCGGCAAGCCAACCGGCGAAAAGGGTGTGCGCACCCGCTTCACCTTGCGCGGCGATGCCTTCTGGGGTGACGGGGTACCGGTAACGACGCGGGATATCGTTTTCACCTGGAAGGTCGGCAAACACCCGGAGACCGGCGTCGCCGACTATCGCTCGTTCCAGGACATTCTGGATATCGAGGTGCATGACGAAAAATCCTTCACGGTGGTCAACCGCAAGCTCGACTATCGCTACTACGCGATGGGCGGTTTTCAGCCGCTGCCAGCCCATCTCGAGGAAAAGGCGTTCGTAGTTCCGAAGGAATACCGCAATCGTACGCTCTACGAGACCGATCCGACCAATCCTGGCCTGTATAACGGCCCGTATCGGATCACCGAGGTAGTTCCCGGCTCACATATCGTGCTGAGCCGGAACGCGCAGTGGCGCGGCACCGCCCCGGCCTTCAACGAGATCCAAGTCCGCACGATCGAGAAGACCGCCGCCTTGGAGGCTAATCTTCTGTCCGGCGCCATCGATTATATCGCCGGTGAAGCGGGGCTCTCGCTCGATCAGGCGCTGGCTTTCGAGAGACGGCACGGCGACGACTACGATGTCGTCTACAAGCCCGGCCTGATCTACGAGCATCTCGACCTGATGCTCGACAATCCGATCCTGGCCGATTTGCCGGTCCGCCGCGCCCTGATCCAAGCAATCGACCGCCAGGCGATCAGCGATCAGCTTTTCGCCGGCAAACAGCCGGTCGCCCATAGCGGCGTACACCCGCTCGATTGGACACATAGCGAAGAGATCCGCAAATACGACTACGCCCCCGACAAGGCGCGGGCGCTACTCGACGACGCCGGATGGTCAGATATCAGGAATGGCGTACGCCACAACGCCGCCGGCGAGAAGCTTGCTCTCGAGATCATGACCACCGCCGGCAACCGGGTCCGCGAGCTGGTCGAGCAAGTATTGCAGGATTACTGGAAAGCTGTCGGCATCGAGGCCCGGATCCGCAACCAACCGGCCCGGGTGCTGTTCGGTGAAACCATCTCCAAGCGTCAATTCACCGGCCTCGCCATGTTCGCCTGGCTGTCGGCGCCCGAGAGCCTACCCCGCACGACCCTGCATTCGAACTTCATCCCGAGCCCGGCGAATAGCTGGGCCGGCCAAAACTATACCGGCTTCAACGACCCCGAGATGGACAGCTTGATCGACGCCATCGAGATCGAACTGGACCGTGACAAGCGCGGCGCCTTATGGAAACGCGTCCAGCAGATCTATGCCGACAGGCTGCCAGCGATCCCGCTCTATTTCCGTGCCGATGGGTTCATCCTGCCAAAATGGCTCAAGGGCGTCCGACCGACCGGGCACATGTACACCACGACAAACTGGGTCGAGGAATGGCGGGTGGAGTGACCGCGGCGGCGACTTGGCCTCTGAATTGTGCCGACACGGGCGCGGTTAGTACCCTGTCCGCACCATTATCGACGCGTTACCCATGATCGGCTTCATCCTCACCCGCGCCGCCCAATCGGCCTTTGTCCTGCTGGTGATGTCCTTCATCATCTATGTCCTGCTCGGCTTGATGCCGGGAGACCCGATCGACCTGATGATCGGCGCCGACCCGAACGTCACCACCGCAGATATCACCCGCCTGAAGGCGCTGCAGGGGCTCGATCAACCGTTGCTGGATCGCTACGCAGCATGGCTCGCTAATGCCCTGAAGGGTGATTTCGGCTATTCTAGGCTGTTCGCCAAGCCGGTGCTGGAGGTACTCGGACCTCGGTTGCTGAACTCGCTAGTCTTGATGGCTATTTCCCTGGCGCTGGCGCTGATGGTGGCTATCCCCGCCGGGATCCACGCCGCCCGGCGCCCCGGGTCCTGGACCGACCAGGCGATTAATCTGTTGTGCTTCGCCGGCGTTTCCGTGCCGCCATTCTGGTTGGCGCTGTTACTGATCCTATTGTTCGCGGTATCCCTCGGCGCGCTACCGGCCAGCGGCATGCAGACCATCGGTGATGGCGGGTTGCTCGACCGGGTACGCTACATGATCCTGCCGACCCTGACGCTCTCGGCCGCCGGGATCGCCGGATATACCCGTCACACTAGAGCGGCGATGATCGAAGTCCTGCGCGAGGATTATATCCGCACCGCCCGCGCCAAAGGGCTGGCCGAACGCCGCGTCGTCTGGCGCCATGCCTTGCGCAATGCGCTGCTGCCGGTGGTGACCATTGCGGCGCTCGATTTCGGTTCGCTGTTCTCCGGCGCGCTGATTACCGAGACGATGTTTTCCTGGCTTGGCATGGGCAAGACGATCTACGACGCAGTCATGGGCAACGACTACAACCTCGCCCTTGTCGGTCTGCTGTTGGCGACCGGCGTTACCCTAGTCGCCAATATTCTGGCTGATATCGTCTATGCTTGGCTTGATCCCCGTATCAGCTACCGGGTGGAGCGTGGATCATGACCTTTTCCACCGCCCATCCTAGATCGGGCATTTCAAGCGCCTGGCGCCGCTTCCGCCGGCATCGTCTGGCGGTAGTAAGCCTTTGGATGCTGGCCCTGTTGTTCGCTGTGGTGGTGCCCGCGCCGGCCTTGGAAGCCATGCTCGGGCTTGACGCCGATGCGGTAAATCTGTTCGCCCGCATGGCGCCGCCCAGCGCGGCTCATTGGATGGGCACCGACGAACTGGGCCGTGACCTGTTATTGCGGCTCCTGCATGGCGGTCGGGTGTCCCTCCTGGTCGGCTTCACGGCGGCGGTTGCGGCGGCGGTGATAGGCACCACTCTTGGCCTGATATCCGGCTATTTTGGCGGCAGAGTCGACGCCATTGTGATGCGTTTCGCCGACGGGGTAATTTCGCTGCCGCTGTTGCCGCTGCTGATCGTCCTAGCCGCGATCGACCCTGGCAAGCTCGGTCTGCCGGAAGAGATCACCGGATCGGAATCGTTCAGCCTCTATCGCATTGTTGTCATCATCGCGCTGGTCGGCTGGCCGACGGTGGCGCGGCTGGTGCGGGCGGCGACCCTGAGCCTGCGTCAGCGCGAGTTCGTTCTGATTGCACTAGCCCAGGGTTTTGGCTCGGCCCGGATCATGTTCCGCCATATCCTGCCGAATACAGCCTCGCCGGTCCTGGTCGCCACCACCTTGACAGTGGGTAACGTTATCCTGTTCGAGAGCGTGCTGAGTTTCCTTGGTCTAGGCATTCAACCGCCGGTGCCGAGCTGGGGCAACATGCTGACCGGCGCCCAGGATTTAATCTCCGAAGCGCCGGCATTGGCAATGTGGCCGGGGACATTGATTTTCCTAACCGTAATCTCCTTCAACCTGCTTGGAGACGGCTTGCAGGCAGCCCTCGATCCACGGTCGCGGCGGGTGAGCTGAAAGGATCTACTTCCCGTTTTCTTCCCGCAGGTCGGCGAAGACCCGGCTGGCCACCATCATGGCGCCGCGTACGCAAGGCACGCCAATATAGCCGGACAGGTGCAGCATGGCTTCAAGCAGCTCGTCCTCAGTCCAGCCTTGGCCGATGGCGAACCGTAGATGAATTTCCAGCTCGTCTTCGCGTTGTGTCGCGATATCCGAGACCACGCAGATCATCGCCCTGGTCTTGACGTCGAGGCCCGGCCGGGTCCACAGCGCGCCGAACACCGTCTCCGTGGCGACATCCAGAAACTTGCGCATGATCGGGTCGCCATAAACCCCGTTATTAGATCGCTCATAGGCCTCATCGCCGTACATCTTGCGGCGCAAGGCATCGCCCTTCTTGTAAAGCTCGCTTCTTTCAACGTCGGCCATGTCGGTTCTCCTGGTTGGTATGGGTGATTGTTTAATAGCCACGGCGCCGCGTTTCAAACCGTCGTTCCCACTATCCGTATGCCCAGCGAAAGCTCAGTGGTGTCCGGTAAAATCTCACCTGTCGTCCTGGCGAACGGCAGAACCCAAACCTAAGCACGTTCAGTGTAACCGAGGGGCGAGGAATAGGAGCAATATGTCTCTATTTTCTGCCATTCACGCCACCGATCAGCCTCAAGCTTTAGCCCTACCGCTCGCCAGGGCGACGGTCTCGGATACTTGATAATGCACGCAACGTTCGAAAGGTCTCGGCCCCATTCAAGATCCGTATCTCCAGCGAAATCTGAGGATGCAATTCGTTGTTCAGTGTCCAATAAAAATTGTGCCGAGGCCTCAAACCTGACCACCGGAAACGTCGATGGTCTGACCAGTCACATAGTCGGCGTCGCTGGAGGCGAGGAAACAAATAACCCGCGCCTGGTCGACCGCCTCGGCCATGCGGCGCAGCGGGATGCTTTCAACCGTCATTTCCTGATCATCGGGACTGCGTTGCTCCCAGCGCGGGCGAATGCGTTCGGTCAGAGTCATGTTCGGCGCGATGGCGTTCACCGTGATGCCAAAAGG
>Ga0302118_10000401_pt1 | contig 20175 bp, 19 predicted proteins | sample AG5_331_MG_FD_203126 | JGI IMG/M metagenome (GOLD analysis project Ga0302118, IMG submission 203126) | Marine microbial communities from Western Arctic Ocean, Canada - AG5_33.1 | ecosystem: Environmental > Aquatic > Marine > Oceanic | place: Canada: Western Arctic Ocean | collected 2017-10-01 | reverse complement strand
AAGAGGTCCTTATCGATAACAGGATCAGACTCTCCCATCATTGCCAGCGCCTGCTGTATGCCAAACAAAGACCAAATGTTATGAGGGTGCTCGCTTAGGTCTTGGCGGTAAACTTCTAGCGCACTGTCATATGTCTGCAGCTCCATATAGGCTGCGCCTAGCCAGTGCCGTGGAGAAAAGGGTAAGGGCTCTGGCTCGTCGTAATTAAGATTATCGTAGTAGTCGGTAGCGAGTCGGAAAGCTTCGGCTGCTGCTTCTATATTCCCTTCGCTCCAGGCGATCTCGCCTTCCAGGATTCCAGCAAGCGCACCGACGATATCTTTGCCGGCGTGGAAGCGGAACCGCGCAGTTGTCGTCTCAGTAAGTTCTTTAAGTGACTGCATAGCGTCTCTTGCCTTGTCGGTGTCACCTGATTTCAGAGCGGCGTAGCCGTATGAGAAATCATACATGCTGATATTAATCTCACCAGTTGGCGGTTTGTTTATATCCAAGACCTCATCGAAGCGACCGAAGCGGATCAGCGCCATGCTATGCATCGAGGTGTTGCTATTTAGCTTGGCAAGATCCTTTGCTGCCTGGACTGCTGCTGCGCTTTCTCCGCCCATACTTGCTGCGTAATAGAGCATCGTTAGATTGTGAGTTGGGTATATTGCGAAGCCTTCTCCGATTGCGGCCTTCTGATCGGAATGCCATGCTCGTGTATTCGCGACCACGGCGTCGTGCCATAGGCCCATTTCGTTCCAGGTGTGGCTGGGCATGTGATTGATGTGGCTGGCGCCAGGAATAGAGTTGCCTAAGAATCGCGCGCAGGGTGCTGCGAGTTCTGGTGTTGGCGTAGACTCTGTTGCATGTACTAGTAGATGGCAGGCGCCAGGGTGGCGGATGTCTTTTTCAAGAACACTAAGGAGTACGCCGTGCAGTCGGGTCACGTCTGGATTGTCTAGCGCACGATAGCCGCGGCGTTCTTCCAGTAAGAACAAGGACTCTCCATATAGGGTGCTAATATCTAGATCATTCGGATACCTCGCGCTAAGTTTTCCCATGGCATCGGCATAGGCCTGATCTTGAATCCGCCGAGTCTCTGGTTCGAAATCTTCGACGTAGCGAACTGCGAGCGCTCGGATCATGTCGGCTTCTTTTGCACTAGCGTTATCGATCCTCGCTAGAGCTTGTTGCAATGCATTGTAGGCGCGTGGAGCTTGCGCGGTGGTCATTGCTCCATTCAGATAGGAGCCCCAACTCCATGCCTCGCCCCAGTAGCAGATCGCACAATCTGGATCAGCCACGCTTGATGCTTGGAATGATCGCGCCGAGTCGTCTTTAGCGAACGAATACATCAATTGAAATCCCTGGTCGAAATAGTCCTGAGCCATTTGGTTGTCAGAAGAGATTGGGAAATGGAAGTCACCCATCGCGCTATCAAACAATTTCATAGGCTCATTGAAGGAATCAGGGTAGTCGGTTTCCTGAGCGATGCAGTTCATGCTGAAGCCATAACAGCACAGGGTGGCAAATACCGTCGAGAGTCGGTTCATAGTTTGTTCCTACTACTTAGTTCTATAAATTCAATAGTCAGTTGCTAGATCGTATCCATAATCTGTTCGATCAAATTGATCTATTGCAAAATAAATTCAACGGGCGCATTAGGGCCTAGGGGCCAACCTAAGATTACCCAGACGACTGTAAGTATTAGTCCTGATACTAACAACACCGCCGAGTAAGGCAGCATCGTTGCGGCTAGAGACCCAAGACCAAACTCTTTCTGCCAGCGCTGGCAGAACACGAGTATCAGAGGAAAGTAAGGCATGAGTGGTGTGATGATGTTTGTTGCCCCGTCACCTACGCGGTAAGCAGCGGTGCTCATCTCTGGACTGATGCCAATTATCATAAGCATCGGCACGAGCACCGGAGCGAGCAGAGCCCACTTCGCGCTGGCAGAGCCTATAAACAGATTGATCGTTGCACCGAATAAAATTATCAGTGCCATCAATGCAGAATCGGGGAGGCTGGAGCCTTCTAATACCGCCGCTCCTTTGATCGCAAAAATAAAACCGAGGTTCGACCAGTTGAACATCGCCACGAAGTGAGCGGCGGTGAACGCGAGCACCAGATAATAGGAGAGGTCTGCCATGGCACCACTCATCATCTTCACGATATCGCGGTGACTAGATACCGCGCCGGTAGCTGACCCATACGCCCAGCCGGCGGCTAGGAATAAGAAGAAGAAGCCGGCGACCAATGATTGAAACATCGGAGTGAGCCGAGCCTCTGGATTTGCCGCTTCATTTATAAGCGGAGTGCCAGGACCAATTGTTAAGAAGATCCAAAGCGCGATAATTCCTAGGCACGCATAACCTGCTCGAGCTAAGCCCAGTCGCTCGTTGTCGTTCAATGTAGTGCTCGGGTCTTTGATGACACCAGCGCTAGTGCTCTGCGCATCGCCAGGTTTAATAGGCGCCAATCGAGGCTCGATGATCTTGTCAGTTACATACCAAATCGATGGCAGGAACACGAAAGTCATGGCGATGATGAAGTAGGCGTTGCCCGCGATGTTCGCATCCCAAGAAGGTTGGATCGTTTCGGCGGCGGCCTCGGTGATGCCAAATAGGAGCGCATCTAGCTGACCGGGTAGCAGGTTTGCCGAGAATCCACCGGATACGCCGGCAAAGGCTGTGGCGATACCGGCGATTGGGTGGCGACCGGCGGCGGCGAAGATAACGCCAGCCAGCGGAATTAGAACTACATAAGCAGCATCAGCGGCTAGGTTGCCCACCATGCCAATAAGCGCCACCGCTGGAGTAAGCAAGAATAGGGGGGCCTTAGAAACGGCACCACTCATGGCAGATGCAAAGAGACCGGAGCGTTCTGCGACGCCCGCGCCGAGCATGACCACAAGTACATAACCCAGTGGATGGAAACTGGTCAAGGTATTCGGCATATCTACTAGTAAACGCTGGATATTTTCTGCAGAGAGCAAGCTCTCAGCACTTATTATTATGGCATTTCCTGCCGTATCCATCTGTGTAGGATGGGCTGCGGACACGCCAAATAAGGCCGCCACTACACTTATAGCTATAACAGCAGCAATACAATAAAGAAAGATGAAGACAGGATCGGGCAGCTTGTTTCCAGACTTTTCGATCCAGGCGAGAACGCCTTTCATTTTAGTGGTTTGTGTTTGTATATTCTCGGTCATTGTTATTATCCCAGGCTGCTGATACTTGTCCGTCGGCTCTTATAAAATAGCTCCATTTACTTTATGGGAGGGTCTTAACGAAGTAGGCGGAAAAATATGTTTAGCTCGTTTATGTAGCTCTCGGGCTGTTCCAGCGCCGCGAAGTGCCCGCCTTCCTCCATTAGGGAGTAGTGACGCAAATCATACGCTGCCGCCACCCAGGATCTTGGCGTTATAAAGATCTCTGCGGGATAGACGGCGACCCCAGTTGGCACATCGATATACTCGATCGGCTTGGCGACTGGGGTCTTACTGTTTTCGTAATAGATACGCGTAGAAGAGGTAATGGTCTCGGTAAACCAGTAGATGGAGATATTGGTCAGCAGCTCATCTTTGGTGAAGTAATCGTCGAGATAGCCGTCTGCGCCCTGCGGCAGGTCGGACCAGCCGTGAAACTTCTCTATGATCCATGCGGCCAGTCCAGTTGGCGAGTCATTTAATCCATAACCTAAGCTTTGTGGCTTAGTCCCCTGAATTCGTTGATAGCCAACTTCATTCAGCATATAAGCAGTTCGCGCATTGCGTAAGCTGCTTACTGCCTCTGAGACATCGTCTCTCTGCGCTTCGTCTGCTGGCGGGCCCGCTAGCACCATATTTGAGTGGAGACCTATTAATCGTTCAGGGTAGTTGTTAGCAAGATAGCGATTGATGATTGCGCCCCAATCGCCGCCTGCGATTGCATATTGCTCATAACCGAGGCGCTGCATGAGACCGGCAAGGATATGCGCAATTTTCTCCGGGCTATAACCTGGCTCATTGGGTCTTTCTGAAAAGCCAAAGCCGGGAAGTGAGGGCGCTATGACATGATACGAATCGGCAATATCTCCCCCGTGGGCGACGGGGTCGGTTAGAGGGCCTACGATCTTCGAGAATTCGGCTACTGATCCAGGCCAGCCGTGAACAATCATTAAAGGAATCGCATTGGGATTCTCGGAACGCTGGTGAATAAAGTGCATATCTAAGCCATCGATTTCAGTTTTGAACTGATCGAATTGATTTAATTCAGATTCTTGCTTCTTCCAATCGAAGTCGTTCTGCCAATAACCAATTAACTCGGCCAGATAGCTGGAGTCGGTGCCATATTCCCATGTGGTATCTGCTATCTGATCAGGCATGCGCGTAGCTGCAAGCCTGCGCTGGAGATCCTCGATCGCCGCGTCAGAGATTTCGACCTGAAAGGGTACAATAGGTGCGTTGTTTGCAAGCTTGGATTGAGGCATCGGCTTCTCGCTTGAGGAGGGTGTGATTTTATTCAGCTTCGCTAGGCTTGATGTGAGCGGGTCAGGCTTAGCAATGACGACTGATCCAAGGGCGATGATTGCAGTGAGCACAGCGCCGCAATGAATAGCCACGCCGGTGAGTCCTGTTCGTTTTACAGAGTGTATTGATTGTTTTGAGTGCATAGCTTACCCCGCAGCCGAAGCTGGTAGTGAATTCTAGTTTTAGGTCTAGTTATTTTCTATATCTGACAATGCTTTACTGATAATTTCTATAGCAGAGTCTATCTCCTTCTTGCTGACATTTAGAGCGGGCAATAGGCGCACACTATTCCCTCCAGCCTTAACAACCAATAGATTCTGTTCCTGCAGGCGTGTAATTAATTGCCCTGCATCGGTTAGGCAGTACAGACCCAGCATCAGGCCTAGGCCCTTTACGTCGGATAGAAGCTGCGGGTAGCGCGCGACGAGTATTGAAAGCTCAGCCTTTAGATAGTTTCCTAACTCACTGACATTATTGAGAAAATCAGAATTATTAAGTGTGTCCATGACGGCGTTACCAACTGCCGTTGCGAGCGGATTACCTCCGAAAGTACTGCCGTGAGTTCCGGGCACCAACGCGCTAGCAACTTCTTCGGTGGCCAGACATGCACCTATCGGGAATCCTCCACCAAGCCCCTTTGCTGTGGCAAGTATATCGGGGTTAACGCCCAATTGCTGATAGGCATAAAGAGTGCCGGTGCGTGCGATACCGCATTGCACTTCATCAAACATAAGTAGAATGTTACGTGAGTCGCATAACTCTCTGACAGCCTTAAGATATTCTAATCCTGCTACGCTAATACCGCCTTCACCTTGGATCGGTTCGATGATGATTCCAGCTGTGTTCTCGTTGACTGCACACAACAGTGATTCAAAGTTTCCGAACTCGGCCTGCTCGAAGCCAGGGTCTCCTACGAGGAAGCCTTCGCAATGAACAGGGTTAGCAGCGGACGCGATAGCTGCAAGACTACGCCCATGAAATGCGCCGCTCATCGACACAATACGATTCTTATGACTCTCGTCCTTAGCATGGAAGTAGCGACGAATAGCTTTGAAGCCACATTCAACCGCCTCGGTGCCGGAGTTGCAGAAGAAGACCCTATCGGCGAATGTGCTTCCGACCAGTTTATTGGCCAGCTGCTCGCCGGGTTCGATGTTGTAGAGGTTGGAGGTATGCCAAAGGCGATTCGCCTGATCTGTCAATGCATCGATCAATTTAGGGTTGCAGTGCCCAAGGCTGTTAACTGCTATTCCCATCCCAAAGTCGAGATAGCGCTCGCCATCTTTAGTAAACAAGTAGGAACCTTCGCCGCGGTCAAACTTCAGCTCCCGAGTTCCATAGTTCTGCATGAGGGCAGAGCTCATATCTTTATCCTAAGTCATTAAATTAATTTGTTTGAAGATGGCGCTGACGCTTACAGCCACGCTAGTTTGCCGGATCAGATTGTATCATTCAATGTAGAAATTGCAGATGGGAAACAGGCTTTGTTCTATCTCAATAAAGAATCACGTGAACATCGTGATTCCACATCAGCTGTGCACATCGAATCGAAGTTATTCGACTAGTAGCTGAGCATATTGTTTCGGGCAATCGATTCATCGAGTCGGTATCTCCGAACTTGTATAGAACATGGTATTTGGCCTAGGCTGATTTTGGGGGATGCCGAACGATTGCAGGAAGCGAAAGCCAGTGTTAGGCATTTCAGGTGGCTCTCATTGATAACTATTTAAACAGATGGTTAACTAGTTTTTATTATCCGGAAGATTGGATATAGCAATATCTAACAAAGAATTCAGCAGACTATTGTGGCATGGCAGGCACTGGCACCTGCTATAGACCACAGAATGACGAGCAGGTTATGAGAATTACTTCACTTGTTACCTAGTTTATTGCACCTTGTTTTATTCGGATTGCCTAATGGCAAACTGAGCGGTAGCGATCTATCATAGTAGCAACTGGTAACACGAGCCTGTAATGGTAACTCAAGCAAAGATAGATCCTCTGGTAATTGCGATATCTTCCCGCGCTTTGTTCAACTTGGAAGACAGCCATCGCGTGTTCGAAGAGGAGGGCTTAGATGCGTATCAGCAATATCAAATCTCCAAGGAAGACCAGCCACTAGAGCAGGGCGATGCGTTTCTGCTCGTACAGAAACTCCTAGGACTGAATAAGTTGCTGAACGAATCTCCGGTGCAGGTCATCCTCCTCTCGCGCAATAGCGCAGACACCGGTCTACGCGTTTTTAATTCGATTCAGCACTATGGATTAGACATAAGCCGTGCGGCGTTTAGTGGTGGTGAGAGTCCCTATCGTTATATCTCAGCCTTCAATAGCCATCTTTTCCTCTCCACGGATGGGGCTGATGTCAGGCAGGCCTTGGAATCAGGCGTGGCTGCTGCAACAATCTTGCCTTCAGAGAAAAGCGTAACCCCCAATGAAAAGCTCAAGATTGCTTTCGACGGAGATGCCGTTTTGTTCTCGGATGATTCCGAGAAGATTTTTAAGAACAAAGGCTTAGCAGCCTTTACTGAGAACGAGAAGGAGGCTGCTAACGAGCCATTGAGTGGCGGCCCATTTAAGCCTATTCTCGCTGCTTTGCAGCAGATTCAGATGGCATTTCCGCCAGGCGAGTCTCCTCTGAGAACTTGCTTAGTAACAGCCCGTGCCGCTCCAGCCCATGAGCGGGTGGTCCGCACGCTTCGTGCATGGAACATACGTATCGATGAGTCTCTGTTTCTTGGCGGGCTCGACAAGGGGGAGTTTCTTCGTGCCTTCGATGCGGACGTGTTCTTCGACGATCAAGAAGGGCACTGTGAATCAGCGCGAAATCATGTGGCAACAGGGCATGTACCACACGGTATATCTAATGAAATAACTAATGACAAATAGTTACTGTATATAATTAATATAATTTATTAAATATAGTGTAATACAAACCTAGGCCAAGCAAGATTACCGTCAGCAGACTCTGTAGTGCCTTTTCTGGCACCCGATCACTGAGGCGCGAACCGAGCGCAATAGCTGGCAGCGAGCCAATAAGGAGGCTTAGCAGTAGCAGCAGGTCGACGTAGCCTGCAAATAGGTAACCGAGACCGGCAATGAAGGTAAGTGGGACTGCGTGAGCGATGTCGCTGCCAATTATCTTCACAGTCCTGGTTTGAGAGTAAACCGTCAGAAGTATCGCCGCGGCAAATGCTCCCGCTCCAACCGAAGAGAGCGTCACGCAGACCCCCAGTACGATTCCCATCGCAAAAGTTAGTCCGGTTCGCCTTCGCTGTATGAAGTTCATTAGAAAAGGCAGCTTATTGTCTACAGCTTTCTCTCTAAGTTTATTTTTTAATATCAATATGATGGCGGTGACAATTAACATTACGCCTAAACTAAATGTGAGCAGCTCCCCGAACTCTGGCGATTCCTGGAAGGTTGTTTGGCTAATGGCGGAGTGGACTAGGATAGCGGCAGGTACGCTGCCTAAAGCGAGAAGGCGGACGATACCCCAGTCGACGTTGCCTGCGCGGTGGTGAGATAGGACTCCACCAGCCTTAGTTATAGCGGCATAGAGTAGGTCTGTACCTATAGCTACGGGAGCTGGATAACCAAACAGTAGCAATAAAGGGGTCATTAGCGAGCCGCCTCCGACACCCGTAATGCCGATGGCGAAGCCAACAATGGCCCCAGCTGAGATATGTAGGAGCAGTTCCAGTTCCATTTCTGTAAGACTTGTGCTCTGGGGTGTATTTACAGAGCGAGAGTAGACTGAAGATTTTATGCAATAAAGGAATATTTAAGAATATTTTTATAACTAAATAGAATAACCTCTGCATTTCGGATAACGCAGAGGAGTAGGACATGAAGTTGCACCAACTTCGATATATCTGGGAGGTCGCGAAGCAGGACTTAAACGTTTCTCAGGCGGCGGCCCACCTGTACAGCTCGCAACCAGGCATCAGTAAGCAGATTAGATTGCTAGAAGAAGAGCTGGGCCTGCAGATATTTACTCGCAGGGGCAAACATCTTGTTGAGATTACGCCGGCCGGCCGGGAGATTCTGGAGACAAGCGGGGAAATCTTACAGCAGATAGAGAAGATCCAGTCCCTAGCTCAGGAGCATAGCGATGAGCACAGGGGAAGCCTATCGCTAGCCACAACCCATACTCAGTGCCGCTACGTATTGCCGCCCACTATTCGGCGCTTCATGAATAAGTATCCCGATGTCGCATTACAGCTGCATCAGGGCACACCGACTCAAATATCAGCCATAGCAGCAGACGCCGGGGCTGATTTTGCCATCGCGACAGAGGCGCTCGAGCTGTATACCGACCTGCTCATGCTGCCGTGCTATCGCTGGAATAGGTCGATTCTCGTGCCAAAAGGTCACCCTTTAGTGGATGAAGATAAACTAAGCCTTCATAAAATATCGAATTATCCTATAGTCACCTACACTTTCGGCTTCACTGGGAGGTCCAAGCTCGATGAGGCTTTTGATGCGCAAGGCCTTAAGCCCCGGGTTGTTTTAACGGCTGCAGATGCAGACGTTATCAAGACCTACGTCCGGCTGGGCCTGGGCATTGGCATCGCGGCCAGCATGGCGTTCGATGCAGAGATTGATAGTGATTTGGTGGCGCTGGATGCTAGCAGGCTGTTCGAATCAAGTACTACTAAGATTGGCTTCCGTCGTAACAGTTATTTTCGTGGCTATATGTATGATTTTATTGAGATGTTTGCACCGCACTTAGATCGGGATTTAGTTCGCAGAAGCCTAGAAGCGAAAACTAGGGCCGAAGTGGATGAGCTAGTTGAGGGTATAGAGCTGCCCGTGCTGTGAGGCTGCCCTGATTTTTAGAAGAACATGCTAGTGCTCTCTAGTCCTCTACGTTGCCTCGGTGCAGGCCGCATTCCTTAATTGTGGCTTCTTCCCACCACCAACGTCCTTCTCGCTCATGCTGGTTTGGTCCTACCGGGCGACTGCAGGGCTCGCAACCTATGCTGATGAAGCCAGCATCGTGAAGTTGGTTGTAGGGTACGTCGAACATACGAATATAATTCCACACATCTTCTGAGCTCCAGTTAGCGAGGGGGTTTATCTTGACAATGGGATGATCGGAGGTAGAAAAGGTGCTATCTACCTGAATAATGGGCACTTCGGTTCTAGTAGGGCTCTGATCGCACCTCTGGCCGGTAATCCAGGCATCTACCGTTGCTAGCTTGCCTCTCAGTGGTTCAACCTTACGAATGCTGCAGCATTCCTCGTGGCCGTCTTCATAGAAGCTAAACAGTCCCTTGTTTTGGATGAGTCGGCTTAGATGTTGCGGGTCGGGGTGCAGCGTCTCGATCGGCAGCACGTAGTGCTTACGAACGCTTTCAATGAATTCGTAGGTCTGCGCATGCAGTCGGCCGGTATCTAGTGTGAAGATAGCGGGCTCATCTATCAGTTTGCTAGCCATATCTATAAGGGCCACGTCTTCAGCGCCACTGAATGAGATAGCTAGGTTAGGCCACAGCTCGCTGACTTCCTGGATTATGTCCTTAGGCTTGCTGCTGCTAAGGCGAGTATTTAGTTCTTCTATATTTTTTGCTTGTGTCATTAGAGTCTTCGTGGCTAGGCGTTGTCCCAGAACCTGAGTACGGCATATTCTCGGCTATTTGCTGTCCTCGGTAAAGTGTAGGGGCGCAGGACGCTTTCAGTCGTTCAATTAAACTAGCTGACCGATTTTTCGGCAGGAATGTTCCACGTGAAAAACTCGCATAAAATTAGTTACTTAGAGTGTATAAATGAACTATTCTACTAAATATTGGTGTTTGCTGCGCTGCTTAATCTATGTCTAGTAATTGGACAGCAACAGAGTTGGTTACACCGCTGTTCCGGCTTCTCAATATCTGGTAAATTCATGCTCTTTTATGTGGCTTACCACGTAGAGAAGGCCGAGTTAGATAGCAGTGCTGGATTAGTACGCATAATTGAATACCACATAAGGAGAACTACACGTCATGGAAATAGCCTGCCTAGATTTAGAAGGAGTACTAGTGCCCGAGATATGGATCGGGTTTGCCGAGAAGACAGGCATCGATGAGTTAGCGGCTACTACGCGCGATATCCCGGACTATGACGTGTTAATGACACAGCGCCTGGCCCTTCTCGACCAACACGGCTTAGGTCTTCCAGACATTCAGGAGGTTATTGCGACAATGGCGCCAATGCCTGGCGCTAAAGAGTTCATAGATTGGTTGAAAGAACGATTTCAAATTATTATTTTATCAGATACTTTTTATGAATTTTCGCAACCTTTGATGCGCCAGCTCGACTTCCCAACGCTGTTTTGTCATCGGCTGGTCGCGGATGAGAGCGGCAGGATCGTGGACTACAAGCTCCGACAAAAAGACCCTAAGCGCCAATCTATTAAGGCGCTGCATGGGCTTAACTTTCGAGTGATAGCTTCCGGCGACTCGTACAATGATACAACCATGCTGGAAGAGGCAGATGCCGGTATCTTGTTCCGAGCACCGGCCAACGTTATTGAGGAGTTCCCTCAATATCCAGCGGTTGAGAGCTATGAAGAACTCAGGCGGGAATTTTGTGTTGCCAGCGAACGCGATCTAAGCGCATAGGGCGCTACATTTAGCTTATAGCTTAAGACAGCTCCGCTAAAACACTAAAAATGTTACTTATTTTATCGAAACATTCCTGATATTCCTGTTCGCAGTCCGAGTCAGCTACGATGCCCCCTCCTGCCCAGCAGCTGAGTCCGCCGGCCTCCCACAGTAGACTGCGGATAGTGATGCTGCTATCGAAGCTGCCATCCGCCCCCAGATAGAACACCGTTCCGCAGTACACGCGTCTGGCTTCATGTTCAACTTCCTGAATGATCTTCATCGCGGCGAGCTTTGGGGCGCCAGTAATAGAGCCTCCGGGATAACAACTTGAGAGAAGTTCTAGGGCATCTTTGCCTGACAGCAGTCTGCCCGCAACATCGCTTACCATATGATGTACATTGCTAAAACTTTCTATAGTAAATAATTGATTTACTTTAATACTTCCAATTTCGCAAACGCGACCAAGGTCATTTCTAAGTAGATCGACGATCATTAGGTTCTCAGCTTGGTCTTTCTCGCTAGCGGCTAATTCTCGTGCAAGGCGCCTATCCTCATCGCTGGATTCGCCCCTAGCGCGTGTCCCCTTTATTGGCTGTGTTAGGACTGCGCCTTTCTTCAGGCTGACAAAGCGTTCCGGAGACAAGCTCAATAGCGCGCCACTATCCCAGTCTATATAGGCCGAGAATGGGGCCGTGGTTGCGCGGCGTAGCTTTAGATAGGCTGCTAGAGGGTCCCCGCGACCTCTCGCTGTGAAACCCTGAGTTAGGTTGACCTGATAACAATCGCCACTATCGATTCGAGACTTTATCTCAGCGAAGGCATCCTGATACTCCGCAAAGCTGCTTCGGTTTACTAGAGGGGATTCGAGGTAGAATGTAGCAGGGTTCGTTGTGGCCGTTCTACTAAGCGCCTGCTCGATAGCGGTTAACGTTTGATCGATGGTGGCGCAGTAGCGTGGGTGCATCCTAAGCTCGCAGCTTCTTCTCTGGTGATCGACAACAAGGGTCCAGAGGTAAATTCCGACGAAGGCATCATTGATTAAGAAGTCAGCTTTGCCGGTCAGAGTAGGGTAGCCTAGATGGGCGATGAGGGTGCCTGCATGTTCTAGCTGATGCTCATCTGTAGTTTCCAATTTAAGTGATGGTAGAAATTTCTCTTTTAATACTCTGATATAGCTAAGCAATTCATTACTATTGTTTGAGCTTCCAATGAGTTTCGCCACGTTGTCGGAACGAGAAAGGACTCCGTTCTCGACTTTCAAGTAAGCAGTGGGTGCTGCAGCTAAAATGTCTAACCTGCCGCTATTTCCCCCGTGGTTCGCGCTGTCCAGAAATGCTGGCATGCCAAGGTTGTTGAGCGCGCGCATATAAAGCTCGCTGTCAGGGCAGTAGGGTAGAGATCGGCTGTTCGTAAAAGACATAGGGCATGCTTGCGGTGATGCGGTGTACCGCAAGGTTAATGGCTAGGCAGAGGCTATAAGACTACCTTGATTTAACAGCCGGCGCAGAAGTTCCGCTATTTCGCGATCTGCTAGTAATTCGCTAGATGTACCAGGCACTATTGCAGGTGCCTCACAGAATGCGACAATATTCGAAAGCTGCTTCATGGAGTAGCTAACCATGGCGCCATCGGCGAACAGTAAAACGCAGTCCTTCGCGGCAGATTCCATAAAGGCGAATCGAGAGCTGGGATTCTTGGTCAGTTGTGCCCCGTCACTCATTAGGGCGGAAAAATCCTCAGGGGAAAGCTCATCATCTAGGGGCTGAATGAGTTCAGGGTATTTTGGCTGGCTGACATAGCAGCCGAACCAGCCAGCAAAATCCTGTTTCTGGGCAAGTCGCTCTGTGAGTTGGCGATAGCTAGCATCTAGCAATTCAGGCCTGATTTCTGCACTTCGTAGTCCACCCAGCGAATAGCTGTCTTCATAGCGCTGTGCTGGATCTTGGTCTTTGATGATAAAATCACTGAAGCCTTCTATCATTTCAGCCATAGAAGGCGCGCGAAACCCTATGGAGTAGCAGAGGCTGTCGCTTGTAGCAGTGCCCCAGTGAGGGAATCGCGGAGGAACGTATAGCGCATCACCTGCAGTTAGATTGAATTCTGTAGTAGCTTCAAAGTTCTGCAGCAAGCGCAAATCCTTGCCTGGAACAACCTTGGCTTCGGAGTCGCAGCGATCGCCGATCTTCCAAGAGCGCCCACCCTGTCCCTGCAGAAGAAAGACGTCATAATAATCGTAATGGGGGCCGACGCTACCACCTTGGGCAGCGAAAGAAATCATGATGTCATCGATACGCCAGCTAGGAAGAAAGTTGAATAGAGTTTTTATATCGGCGACGTCTTCAACCCATTGATCTGCAGCCTGGACTAGCAGAGTCCAATTCGACTGAGGTAGCTGCGTGAAATCAGAATTTTCGAATGGCCCATGGCGAAGTTGCCATTGTCCGGGCTCGGGTTCGATAATTAGCCGGCTTTCAACGAGCTCTTCGCACGCAAGTCCAGCTAGCTCCTCGGGAGCCAGCGAATCACTAAAATCTGGTATAAATTTCGACAACAGCACCGGTTTCTTCTGCCAATACTGCGCTAGAAATTGTTTGCTATCGAATGCCTCGTTTAGGTGTCGTTTGCTCAAATAGCACGCGCCTGCTCTGCAGCATTCCCTAGATACTTGCGGGGTGTAAGTTGCAGCAGTTCCTGCTTAGCAGCTTCAGGAATAGTGAGAGTCTGCACGAAATCTTGAACAGACTGCTGGTTTATCTGCTTGCCTCGAGTTAATTCCTTTAGCTTTTCGTAGGGCTTCTCAATACGGTATCTTCGCATAACAGTTTGTATGGGCTCTGCTAATATTTCCCAGCAGGAGTCGATATCATCATCTATCGTCTTGGCGTTGAGTTCGAGTTTTCCTACGCCTTTCATAGTGGCGCGATACGCTATAAGGCTATGCGCTAAACCAGTGCCAATATTTCTAAGAACCGTTGAATCAGTTAGATCACGCTGCCATCTGGAGATTGGTAGCTTCTCACAGAGATGAGACATGATCGCATTGGCTAGCCCGAGATTTCCCTCGGAATTCTCAAAGTCGATAGGGTTTACCTTATGGGGCATGGTCGACGAGCCGACTTCGCCGGCTACAGTTCGCTGCTTAAAATAGCCTAAGGAAATATAGGCCCAGATGTCCCTGTCGAAATCTATCAGCACAGTATTGAATCGGCATACAGCCGCGAATAACTCGGCGACGTAATCATGTGGTTCGATCTGCGTTGTATACGGATTCCAACTGAGTCCAAGTCCTTCTACAAATTCCTTAGCATTAGCTTGCCAATCTATATCTGGGTAAGCGGTAAGGTGTGCGTTGTAGTTGCCAACCGCGCCATTGAACTTGCCTAGTATCTCATTAGATTCTATCTGTGCGATTTGTCGTCTCAGTCGGTGGACGACATTTGCAAACTCTTTGCCCACGGTCGAGGGGGAGGCCGACTGCCCATGAGTGCGGCACAGCATTGGTTGATCGGCAAAGTCTTTAGCGAGTTGTGCTAGTCGCGTTTCGATTTCTCGCATTTGATCAAGCATGACTTTGTCGCGACCGTCGCGCAGCATTAGTGCATATGCCAGATTGTTGATGTCCTCGGATGTGCAGGCGAAATGCACGAATTCGAGTTGATTACTAAGTTCCGCGTTGTTTTCAAATTTTTCTTTAATGAAATACTCGACAGCCTTTACGTCGTGATTAGTTATGGCCTCGATCTCCTTGATGCGCTGTGCGTCGGCTATTGAGAAGTTCTCGATAAGATCGTCTAGATACTCTGCACCTCGGTCACTGATGACGTGCAGATCGTCGATCAGATCGTGTTCCGATAGTTTTTGTAGCCACTTAACCTCAACGAAGACGCGATATCGCATCAGCGCAAATTCACTGAAATAGGGTGCGAGGTCTTCGCATTTGCTCTTATAGCGACCATCCAATGGGGATATTGCTAATAGTGAATCGTTTGCCATCGTGTATTCCTTGGTTTTCGTAAAACTTGTCTTATAATTACTAGTATCGGTGTTAGCGTCAGTATCAGTGTTGATTTCGTGTTTCTAGCGGGTATCTGCGCCGTTTGCTCTAGATCGATGTGAGCAGGCGTTTCCTGAGTGCGCTCGCCGTTTCTTGCACTCGCTTTCTATAGAAGATGAGACGCCAGCGACGCCCTCCGAGTTGATGCCAGAGTACCGCCGATCGAATACCCGCCAAAAGAAGCGAGCGAACACGGTTCGATACATAATCGTTCTGAAGATAGTCCACCTGTCCATGCACCTGGATGCGGTGGCCCAGTGTGCTAATTGTATCCTGATACATCGTGGCAAGCTGCTCGAATGTTTGTTCTTGCCGCATTTGTCCGTCTGTTTTTTCTGTCTCTTCCATGCGCCAGGGAGTCGCGTTCTCGGGAATTAATAGCAGCGGTTGAATCGACTCCAATCCATGTCGGATATTGGCTTGCATGACGGAGTTGGCATTGAGTTTATTTCTTATTAGTAACATCCCTAATGTGTAGCGGACGAGACTGGCGTTTTCTGACGGGCGTACCTGGCTGAGCATGTCATTGAGGGTGCGCAGACCAAGATTTAAATGTCCGAGATTGGGATAAACATCGGACTCTGATCTTGGATTGAGGGCGAGTAGGGGGTTCACACTTGCAACTAACTCAGTCTGCGAGGCATTGCCGTGCATGGCAAGCTTGGAAACAAGAGCAGCCGACTGCGCGACCGCAGCTAGGGCTACGACCTGCCATTCCCAGCGTGTTAGTTCAGCGGCAGAATTGTTCAATGATTGCTCCTCCGAGACAGCGTTCACTCTGATAGAACACTACATATTGACCGGGTGTCACCGCACGCTGTGGTTTAGTGAAATCTACCTGCAGCTGTCCGTCTTCGAGCATTCTAATCTGGCACTCCTGATCAATCTGGCGGTAGCGGATTTTGGCAGCACAATTGATTGGCATGTTCTGGGGCGCTGAATTTACCCACGCCACTTTGCTCGCCAGTAGGCGGCTAGAGAACAGCATTTCATGGTCCGAGCCCTGAGCGACGAGTAAAACGTTTCTCTGCAGATCTTTGTCTACGACATACCAAGGTGCCTCATCATGATCGGTCAATCCGCCTATCCCGAGACCTTGACGCTGACCGTAGGTATAGAACATCAATCCAGAGTGCTTGCCTATCGTGACGCCATCTATAGTCTCGATAACTCCCGGCTGAGCGGGAAGATATTGCTCTAGAAAATCTTTAAACTTACGTTCGCCGATAAAACAAATTCCGGTGCTGTCTTTTTTGTCATGCGTGCTCAATCCTAAGCGAGAGGCAATAGCGCGCACCTCAGGCTTATCTAACTCACCTACAGGGAAGAGGCTTTTTGCAAGGCAGCTTTCATCGACCTCGCAGAGGAAGTAACTCTGATCCTTGTTGTTGTCCAAGCCTTTTAACAGAAAAGTCTCTGCATCTATAGATTGCTTTCTGACATAGTGCCCAGTCGCGATAAAGTCAGCCCCAAGTTCGCTCGCATATTCGAGAAACGCTTTGAACTTTATCTCGCGATTACACAGTACGTCTGGGTTAGGAGTCCGCCCGGCTGAATACTCTTTGAGGAAGTGCTCGAACACGTTGTCCCAATATTCGGCTGCGAAGTTTGCGCTGTGCAGGTGAATCCCGAGGCTGTCACAGACTGATTGTGCATCGGCTAAATCTTCCTTTGCCGTGCAATAGTCAGTGCCATCATCTTCATCCCAGTTCTTCATAAACAGGCCTTGAACCTCATATCCCTGCTCCATAAGCAGGTAGGCAGCGACGGAGGAATCGACGCCACCGGACATGCCAACAATTACCTTGCTGCCACTGTGTCCATTGGGTGGTGTAGTATTTATCATGGCTTCTCTAGCTGTAATTCTTAAATTCTTTCTGTGTCTGGCGCCACTATCAAGCTGAGTGGGTAACGGATCCCTTTCAGATAGTCTCGAATCACCTCGAGTACGAGTGGGCTGCGCATCTCAGACTCTCGATGCTCCAATTCCTCTAGGGAAACCCAGACGGCTTCAACGATGTCCTCATCCAGGTCGCGCTCAGTCCTCGGACTTATAGCCTTGGCAATGAAGCAGTGACGTATATAAGTGATACCGTTTTCGGGGGAGGTATATTGGTAGATTCCCAGCAATTGTTCTAGATTGACTCGCCAGGCCGTCTCTTCAAGGGTTTCTCTAATTGCTGCATCAAGCAGAGATTCCTTTATTTCAACATGGCCTGCCGGTTGATTATAAACGAGTCTGCCTCCCGAGTTCTCTTTTACCATCAAGAATTTTCCTGCGCGCTCCACAATAGTGGCGACGGTTATATGAGGAAGCTGATGCATATTCAGATAGTCCTGGCTGAGAGTTTGTTGTCGGCCTTGTGGGTAAGGACAATGCTAGCCGTTAAAAGCGTTCTTGATCAACGGTCTAGCTAGGGAGACTCTGGTCAAGCCTATAACCACTCTGGTATTCAGCAGAACTCCTACTAAGGCGCACTTTTGCAGGCATGTGTCGACCTGTCAAGAAAGTGCTTTCTTGTGAGCAGAATCGGCTGAATGCCCTTCGGGCTCGGCTTGGTGCGCGCCGCTTCTATGTTGTCCTACTTGCTAATGTAACAACCATTACCTGCTCACGACGCCTTACAGCAGCACGCTATAAACTCACACAGAGTGGCCATAGACTTGACCAAAGGCTCCCTAATATTGTCTTAGGGTTTCCCTTTAGCTCGCTCGCAGAAACGTGGATAATGCCCTCTTAGATAATGGTTAGAAAACTATGAGCAAGCTGACGCACCTAGATAGTAAAGGCAACGCCAAAATGGTGGATGTCACAGAGAAACAATCCACACACCGCGTGGCCACAGCTAGTGGTCGAGTGCGCATGGATAGCGAGACCTTGGGAGTGATCGCCGACGGTGGTCACAAGAAGGGCGACGTTATTGCGATAGCACGAATAGCCGGGATTCAGGCCGCCAAGAATTGCTCACAATTGATCCCACTGTGTCATCCGCTGATGCTGACTTCGATCAAAGTCGAACTGGAATTGGATGCGAAGCGCAGCAGCGTATTGATAAGTGCAACGTGCAAAGTTAATGGTCAGACAGGTGTAGAAATGGAGGCATTAACCGCTGTTTCTGTTGCCGCATTGACCATTTATGACATGTGCAAGGCCGTAGACAAGAATATGGTCATTGAAGCTATCTGCCTTGATGAGAAGCTCGGTGGCAATAGTGGTCACTACCAGCGATCTGGTTCAGCCTAGGAAGCCATGCTAAATATTCAATATTTTGCCAGTATCAGAGAAGCTCTCAACAGGAGTGAGGAAGAGCTCGAGTTGCCTCGAGATGTAAAATCGGTCCAGGCACTAATCGACTACTTAGTTAGCGCTAATCCCCATTTCGAAGCCGTCTTTATAGGGAGTGGCGATAGGAAAGCAGGTAAAGTTCTAGTGGCCGTGAATCAAACTATCGTCGATCGCAAGCACCTCCTAAGTCAGAACGACGAAGTGGCATTCTTTCCTCCAATGACTGGAGGCTAGGCACTTAATGATTAGCATTCAGAATGAAGACTTTTCGCTAGGTGATGAATACGCTGCAATTCGCACTCGTGCCGGTGATGCCGGTGCGATAGTCACTTTTACGGGTCTAGTCCGAGAGATTTATGGCGATGACAATACTGCAGCTGCCGTGCAATCACTGACTCTAGAGCATTACCCTGGCATGACCGAGAAATGCTTGAAGGATATTCAGCTAAAGGCGGAGGATAGATGGCCGCTGCTGGCTACAAGGATCATCCATAGAGTGGGTGAGCTCTACAGTCATGACCAGATAGTGCTAGTAGCAACGGTCAGCGCGCATCGCCATGCTGCCTTTGAGTCTGCCGAGTTCATCATGGATTATCTGAAGAGCGAAGCGCCATTCTGGAAGAAGCAGAAATCTAAAAACGAGAGCAGCTGGATCGAATCTCGGGATACCGACAAGGAAGCGTTGGATCGCTGGCAGAAATCATAGCTACACTTCTACTAGTCTTGACTCGCCAGGCTGTAACTCACCTAAATCCCACTCATCAATTTTTGTCCGGATAAGTCGCAGCGTAGGAAAGCCTGTTGCTGCTGTCATTCGCCGCACCTGTCGATTGCGGCCTTCGATAATCGACAGCTCAAGCCAGCTAGTGGGAATGTGCTTGCGTTCTCTAATCGGCGGATCTCTATCCCATACCCATGGCTTATCAACGCGCTGTGCCTTCGCAGGTCTCGTGGGTCCGTCCTTTAACTCAACTCCACGGGACAGGGCCTCCAATGCTTGCTCGGTGAGCAGTCCTTCAACTTGTACCAGGTAGGTCTTGAATTTACCGTATCTGGGGTTGCTGATCTTCTGCTGTAACTTGCCGTCGTCGGTAAGAATTAGTAGCCCTTCAGAATCCTTATCAAGTCTACCCGCCGGGTAGAAGCCTTTGTGATTGATATATTCGGCGAGTACGCGATGTGGCGGCTCAGAGGTGAACTGAGATAAGACGGCAAAGGGCTTGTTGAATAGTAAAATTTGAGACATGCAGCTTGTATCGGTAATGAGGAGGGGAGACTAAAATCGAACGCAGCTATTGCTTTCCAGTGGTCAATGACCCCAAAGCTACAGCAACGATTGCGAAATAGCCGCCTTACTCATACTAGTCTCTATTGCAAGAACTTTATGCCTAGCTGGGACCGTAAATGGGGCCCCATGCATCAGGTCAGAATTTCTTCTTCCACCACAGCATTGTCGGCATTATCTTCAGCGATTGCGTCGGTATTTGACTCCTGCTCGCCGTTTGCGGCTGGCGCATCGGCGACGGCGTGAATATTTGCCGCATGCAGTCCTTTGGGGCCTTCGATTGTGTCGAACGAGACTAACTGTCCAGCTTTCAAGGTTTTATAACCTTCCATTCCGATGGCGGAGTAGTGCGCGAATAAATCATCGCCCCCTTCATCAGGTAGAATAAAACCAAACCCTTTTGCGTTATTGAACCATTTAACTTGCCCGGTACTCATAAGAGAACTCCGTACTTCTTGTTATTTT
>Ga0302118_10000400_pt1 | contig 20210 bp, 12 predicted proteins | sample AG5_331_MG_FD_203126 | JGI IMG/M metagenome (GOLD analysis project Ga0302118, IMG submission 203126) | Marine microbial communities from Western Arctic Ocean, Canada - AG5_33.1 | ecosystem: Environmental > Aquatic > Marine > Oceanic | place: Canada: Western Arctic Ocean | collected 2017-10-01 | reverse complement strand
GCGGATGAATGCGCTCAGCGTCACCAGCGGAACCTGATCGGCACGCGCAACGTAAGCAGTCAATCCGTTCTCAAGCACCGTTTGATAGTCGCTTGGATCCGGTCGAACGAAGTTACTCTCGGGCAATCCCATGTCCGTCGGGTGGGTTAAGTCTTGAGCGCCAACAAATTGACCCACGCTCACCAATAGTAACCAACACGTAATTCGCTTCATGGTTGTTGCTCCGCTGTTGTGACGACACCGACGGAACGATTTTTCGCAATGAAATAACGACCTATTAGTTTTCGAATGGTATCGACAGTCGTGGCATCGCGAGCTTCCAAATAGGGCTGCAGCGTCTTCCAGCTGTCCATCACTTCAAAGTGGCCAATCTCGAATGCCAGTGAGTTGGGATCGGCCGCTGTTCGGTACCACTTCGTACGCAAGGTCTTCTGTGCGAAAGCCACTGCAGTCGCATCGATGTTTTCATCGCTGAGGCGGGCCATTTCGACGAGCAGCGTTTTTTCTGCCACGGCCGCTTGATCCGAGTCAGCCAAAATGAATTCAAAATTGATCGACGCGGGCACGCCGAATCGGGTGGTATGCACTACTCGTGTATTGATATCCAGGCTGCCGTCGATATCGGCATCCTGCATGACATTTCGCAAATGCTCAGCCAGCGCAATCTCCAATACTTCGAAATGCGGCCGATCAGGATGACCGACACCGGGAATTTGGTAGCGAATATCAATGCGCGGAGAAAGTACCGCACTCCGCCACATGAGCCGCTTTTCCGCAGAAGGCAGCGGTTCGCGGCCCTGGTAGCGTGCGGGCTCAGGCTTGCGTTCCATCGCGCCGAAATATTGGTCGACCTTCGGCACCATTTCTTCAAGTGTGACGCCGCCTATAAATATCAATGTCGTATTGTTCGGTACAAAGTAAGTCTCGTAGAGCTCGCGCTGATACTCACGCGTATATTGACTGAAGTCGTTGTTATACCCTTCCGGCACATAGACCATCGATACTCTGCCAACCAGCGAATTCATTGCCTCCCTAAAATCTGTCTCGGCTCGATTCAGATCCCCCAGTCGTTGTTCGACCAGGATCATGCGTTCCGCATCAAAGTTTCTGAATACAGAGTTCTGCATTCGATCCGCCTCAACGCGCAAGAACAACTCGACTCGATCGGCCGGTAAATCTAAATCGAACTTCATGTACTCCTGTTCAGTAGTCGCTGTCAGGCGTGTACCACCGTATGCCTGATACCACTGCTTCATCGGCCCCTCATCGTTCAACTCGAGGACCTGGATATTCAATGTTTCGATTAGCGTTCGTAGCTCATCAATTTCGGGACTTGACGTCGCATGTTGGTAATCATGAAAAACGCCACGTTCACGTAGGTCGTTTCGCGATCGATTCAGCGCTTCCGTTAGTGCATCCTCCACCGCGTTTATCTGCTCATGCAGACCCTTTTCGACAGTCCAATTGCGCGACCCCAAAGTCGGCGTGCCTTTGAACATGAGATGCTCTAAGAAGTGAGCGCTACCCAGTTGTCCCGGCGTTTCGTTTAGGGCGCCCATGTCCGTAAAAATCTTGCCTACAACGCGATCTTCATCGGGACGCTCAATAACCAACAATCGGAGCCCGTTGTCGAACAGATGTTCTTTGATAGGCAAGTCATATCTGGACGACTGCGCCATGGCGCCTTGCGCGATCAACGACATTGCGATTAGCAAAAGTAACGGTAGCGTTTTCATGTGTTGTCCCCAAAATATCGCGCGACTTGATACGCGACGACTGTCCAGATTCCGAGCCATAGAGGCGGTGTAAGTACTACGTATTCGTCTTTGCGAGCGAAGCGAAGCAATCCATACTTAGTTGAACTGCATGGACTGCTTCGTCGGCTACGCCTCCTCGCAATGACGGAGATTTTTCTTACACAGCCTCAATAGCATCAATTTCGATAGTCGAGCGGTGGTGGCCGGTCGCCCAGAAGTGAGTCGTATTCAAAATCGGCGCCGCGTTTTGTTTCAAATTCAAGACGTGCAGCAATAATCAGCGCTTCATTCTCCATCAACTCGATCGCCGCGAGCGCCATCGTTTTCGCCGCAACTTGAGCGCCTTTGTAGCCAATCGTCATGCCGCTGGCCGCCACCGATTGCCAACTATGTGCAGAGGTTCCTGGCACCCACGTAGCGGTATTTAGGCCAACAGTCGGTACGGCGACCGACACGTCACCAACATCGGTCGAGGCGTACGTTTGATCGACCGTGTATGGCTGGATCTCTTCCTGACTGCCAAGTGCATGCTTCGGTCGGTCAAACGAACGATAAATTTCCTCGGCAAAACTTTGTTCGTATTCGTTGTACTGCACGCCGCCCACCAGCCGTAACTTTTCATCCATCATGACCGAGAGCGTCTCATTGAGCATCACGGCGTAATTTCCGTGAATAATTTCCCAATCAACGTCAACGCCGGTACCCATTGCGGCACCTTTCGCCGCGTTTTCCAGACGCGCCCATATGTCTTTGACAATCTCCGCGTCCGGATGGCGCACGTAGTAATAGACTTCGGCGAAATCCGGGACGACATTGGGTGCGTTACCGCCGTCCGTTATCACGTAGTGAATACGCGTTTCCTGCGGCACGTGTTCCCGCATCATGTTAATCATATGATTGAACGCCTCAACGCCATCAAGCGCTGACCGTGCATTCTCCGGAGCAGCCGCAGCGTGCGCCGAAATTCCTCGGAAGCGAAATTTTCCAGACCGATTTGCCAACGTCGTTGAGGCAGACGCCGAGTTGTTGTCGCCCGGGTGCCAGGTTAGCGCCACATCCACATCATCGAATAAGCCATCACGCACCATATAAACCTTGCCACTGCCGCCTTCTTCGGCGGGCGTGCCTAGAAGTTTCAAAGTCCCTGACGAACCCGATTCTTCGAGCCAATGCTTAACGGCGATGGCTGCACCGATGGAACCCGCTGCAAATAGATTGTGACCACAAGCGTGCCCGGCTGCTTTTTCATCGATCAAAAGCCGCGTCGGAACGGAATCCTGGTTGATGCCGGGTAAGGCGTCGAACTCAGCGAGGATGGCAATAACGGGTTCGCCACTACCGTAGATGGCAACGAACGCTGTTGGAATTTTTGCGACGCCCGCTTGGATCGAAAACCCCTCAGCGTTCAGCGTTGCCTGCAGCAGATTGCTGCTTTTCGTTTCCTGATAGCCAACCTCAGCATACTCCCAGATGTCTCTCGCGATTTTGGCAGTTGATTCGTAGCGGCTATCTATAAGGTCCACCACATCGTTGCTGTCTTGTGCGAATACCGCTGCCAATGGCGTTAATAGCCCAAGCGCAATTACCGTTCGAATGCCCATCTCAATCCCTAAATTATTGAATTCGTCGGAAGAATCTATTTCTTATGTAAGCACGGCGTCAAGGCTGGTAAGCTGATGCGCAAACCCAAAAAGGGGGTAGCCAAACCATGAAACGCCTGATTCCTGCACTTTCATCCACCTTCATTCTCGTCCTCGGCCTTTCCGCCGTTGCGTTCGGTCAACATCGAACAGCCGACGGAAAATTCACTATGGCGCTGACCGGCGATTCAATTATCACCCGCAAGCTTTCGGTCTACGACGAGCCTGAGTTTCTCGGCATGATCGAAATACTACGCTCAGCCGACCTGGCGTTTACTAATCTCGAAATGGTATTTCACGACTACGAGCCATACCCGATGGCGGAGAGCGGTGGCACCTATATGCGCGCTGACCCGGCATTAGCAGATGACCTCGTGTGGGCTGGCTTCGATATGGTGTCGCGGGCAAACAATCACTCGGGCGACTATGGTGTGCTCGGCATGGATCTTACGACGCAGTACGTTTCAGATGCCGGCATCGTCCAGGCTGGAGTCGGGCGAAGTCTTGCCGCGGCGCGCGAAGCAAAATTCTTGGAAACCCCTAAAGCGAGAGTCGCTTTGATTTCGATCTCGTCCAGTTTTGCCCGGCACATGGCAGCGAGTCGATCGCGCGACGACGTTCCGGCGCGCCCCGGACTCAATCCATTACGCTACAAGACCACCTACGTGGTACCGGAAACCGATTTCGAACAGCTGCGCGAAACTGGCGAGTCACTCGATCAGTTCACGGATATGGACGGTTTTCCGCGCGGTACTGACGAAGATAAGCCGGGCGAGATGCAGGTCTTCGGCAGAAACTTTGCGGTTGGCGACGAACCCGTCATCAACATGGAGCCAAACGAAGATGACGTGCAAGAAATTACTGCAGTCGTCAATAATGCCAGCCGTCTTGCTGACTTCACCATTGTGACCATTCACGCGCATGAACATGGCGGCCGGCGCGAACAGAATCCAGACTTCCTGCCGGTGTTCGCACGGGCGATGATCGAGGCTGGCGCGGATGTGTTTGTCACTCACGGACCGCACATATTGCGCGGCATCGAGATCTACCAGGGCAAACCGATTTTCTACAGCATGGGCAATTTTATGTTTCAGAATGAAACGCTGCTGCGCCTGCCCTCGGAAAATTACGAAAGATATGATCTCGACGGTAACGCACATGTCGCCGACTTCAACGATACCCGCTACAAGGACGATACAACGGGCTTTCCGGCTTTGGTCGAAAACTGGGAGTCGATCATTGCGGTGCCAACCTTCAAAGGTGGCAATCTCACTGAAGTACAGCTGCACCCGATTAACCTGGCATATGGCGCACCACCCCAGATTCGTGGTCGACCTGTCTTAGCCAATGAGGAATTAGGGGAAAAAATAATTGGCGATCTACAGCGTCTATCTGAACCTTACGGCACTGAGATCACGATGCGCCGTGGTGTGGGTTACATTCAGTTAAATTAATAAAAATTATCACAATAGAGGCTACGTAAAAACTACCTCTACGTCGTTGCGAGCGTAGCGACAAAATCGCCAGGAGCGATTTGGGACGAGCGAAGCTCGCCCGAAGGGCCGGCAACACGATGTTGCCGGTCACCCAATCCATAGTTCGTCGATTTAACTGGATTGCTTCGTCGGCTACGCCTCCTCGCAATGACGCGTTCGCTCTTTTTACAAAGTCTCACTAACAGGAAAATTCCAATGCTTTCAAGAATCGCCATTTATCTAGTGGTCGCTATGGTTGCGGTTACCGCAAACGTTGGCGCGCAAGAACAAACCCCGCCAGAGGTTGCAGACCCATATCTCAACGATGCTATTAAGATCAAAGCCGACAGCCGCGTACAGGATGCGTTTGAACACATCGTTGCAATCGAGCCGCAATCGCGGCGCGATCTCATCGAGCTCACCGAAATCCCTGCACCGCCGTTTGAAGAACAGGTTCGCGCAGAGCGATTCGCGGAGATGCTACGTGAGTCGGGTCTCGTCGATGTCTCGATTGATGAGGTCGGCAACGCTGTTGGCAAGCGACCCGGCCGAAAAGGTGATCGCATTATCGGATACAGCGCGCATCTCGATACGGTTTTCCCGGCTGGCACGGATGTCACCGTAAGATTCGATGATGAAAAAATGTACGCCCCCGGTATTGGTGACAATACGCGCGGACTTGTCACTGTTCTTGGCGTTCTGCGTGCCATGGAGCACGCAAACATTGAAACGGATGCGGACATTTGGTTTATCGGCAACGTTGGTGAAGAAGGCCTCGGGGATCTGCGCGGCGTTAAACATTTGTTTCGCGATGGCGCGGAAAAAATTGACTCGCTGATTGCAGTCGATGGCGGAGAGTCGAGCAGAATCGTGTACGGCGGCGTCGGATCTCATCGGTACAAGGTAACCTTCAAAGGTCCGGGCGGACATTCGTGGGGTGCCTTCGGTCTAGCAAATCCTCACCATGCAATGGGTCGTGCAATTCGAATCTTCGATGAGAATGCACCAAGCGTCACCACCGTTGGCGAGAAAACGAGCTACAACGTTGGTCGTATGGGTGGAGGCACCTCCATCAATTCAATTCCGTTTGAATCGTGGATGGAAGTCGATATGCGATCGGGCAGCCAGGATAAATTGGACGACATCGATGCCGTGCTGAAGGCCGCTGTCGAACAAGCGTTGCAGGAAGAAAATGCCGATCGCCTCGATGGGCCTGCATTGACTGTAGAGGTAGCGCGCGTGGGCACACGGCCGGCCGCTCAGCAAGATTCGAGCGAACCGCTGGTACAGCGCGCGATGGCTGCGACGCTCGCGTTCGACGTTCAGCCGTCTTTAAGAATCTCTTCGACGGATTCGAATCTACCCATATCTAAAGGTATCCCCGCAGTCACGATGAGCCGGGGGGGTATTAGCGGCAATTCACATTCGCCGGACGAATGGTGGCAGAACGACGATGGGCATATCGGCATACAAATTGGCCTGCTGACGCTACTCACAGAAGCAAGAATCGCTGACTAGCCGCCACAAAAGCGGGGGGCAGAGCAGGGTCACAAGGCGCCAGCCCTGAACCAGTACCGTCATCGTGAGCGCACCATTTCTATCCAGGGTCAGTACGCTGGCTCTGAGCTCATTCGGAGTTGGTCTCGCCAATGAGGCTGCATCGCTTAGATAATTGGAACTGATTAAATTTGTTGCCAAAAAACAACAAAATGATCCCGAACCGCACGAATTATAGGCGGAATATGCATTTCAAAGTGCGATTAATTCTAGTTTAAGTTGTGTTATCTAGGCAATATCCGAAATTCTAATTTGACACTTTGATTTGACAGTCATATATTCAGGTTTGCAAACAATAATTTAGCAAAAGTGCTATTCAGAAATAACCATAACTAATAGCTGTACGGTAGAGGTTCACGTAACGAACCTAGGGGGTTTAGATTAGCAAGCCCCAGCGAAGTAGAGGAATAAGTCCCATTATTCCAACAACCTCGATAAATTCTCCGTACAGCACAAACATTTTTTACATTCACTTCATGGTTCGGGGGAATCAAGATGGAACACAAGACCTTTAAGGCTACCGCGTTATCTGCAGGTATTGCGATTGCGCTGGGAACAGCGCCTCCGGTCCTCGCGCAAGAGGACGGGATTGAAGAAATCACCGTCACCGGATCACATGTCCGTCGAACAGAATACTCTGGCAGAGCGCCTATCCAAGTCGTAGACGCACAAGCAATTGAGCTTATTGGCGCCGCACAGCCGGTAGAAGTTTTGAAGGCTCTCACGGTTAATAGTGGCTCGCAATTCTACAATGAGACCAACGACCGGGCGGGTGTATCGCAGTTCAATATTCGCAACCTCGGACTTGGCTCGACACTGACCCTGATCAATGGTCGGCGGGCAGGCGTTGCGGCAGTTGCTGACGCATCTGGTACCGACTTTGTTGACATCAACCAATTCCCGCTCGCAATGATTGAGCGCATTGAGGTCCTGACCAACGGCGCCTCTGCGACTTACGGTTCGCAAGCGGTTGCAGGTGTCGCAAACATCATTACCCGTAAGGGAATGGAAGGTCTTGAAATTTCGGGTGGCGCATCAACTGCAGCAATCGATACCTGGAACATGAACTTGGCCGCCGGTTCGCAGTTCGACAAAGGTGGGTTCAACGTTTACATGACCTACTACGAGCAGGGCCAAATCGGTCGTACGGGTTTTGACTGGTTGGACAGCCGTTTGGGTGGTAACGGCATCCAAGGCCGATCACGATTTTTGTCCGGAACAGGTTCTCCTGGCTCGGTAGAGCGAGCGGTACTCCAAGAGAACGGCGAAGCCGCTTCGGTTTCAGGCGCTATTCGCATGCCGGATGCTGATTGTGTTGGTGCAGGCGGCGTCATCGGTGACAAGGCAGACACTGGCCTTAACCCAAATACCTGTCGTTATGACTTTGCCGACCAAGTGGCTGTAATCTCGGAAGAGAAACGAGTACAGACATTTGCCGAGTTCGACTGGGAATTTTCTGACAAAATCTTATACTCCGCAGAAGCCAGTTTCTCTAACAACCAGATTGAGCGCCAGAATGGCGGGACGTTGTTAGCGACAGGCTTGGCGAAAAATGGCGGCAACACTGTTCTTGGTAGTCATCCGTTTAACTTCTATATTGAAGATCCAGATAGCGCTGGGGGTCTAATCTACATCGGCCCCGACAACTGGGATCCGGCAGTTCATACGGGTGCAACGTTACGCAACATTCAACGACCTCACGGCGCGACGGAGACGGGTACAGGCAGATCAAAAAATACGGTTCGAGCGCTAAATTATACGCGCCTTATGAATCGGTTTGAGGTTGATCTTGCGAATGACTGGTTCTTGGACGTCTCGTACATGTGGGCTCACGCTAGTGCAACGAGTGTAAATCCTTCGTCGATTCGCTCTGATAAACTTCAGTCGATGATTCGCGAGGGCTCATGGAATCCGTTCGGTACACGCGTCACCAACCCTGGACTGATATCGCCCAAAGAACTAGCTGATACCGCGAATTGCTTTAACGCAGCTTATGGGGGTTGTTCTGCGGGTAACTCGGAGGACAATCGGTCGGCATGGAATCAGCATTCCGTCAGCACTGCGAGCGCGACAGAGAAGGTGATCGACGTTATCGCAGCAGGCGATTTATTCGAAGTCGGTGGTCAGTCGGTTTCAGCGGCAGTAGGTAGCCAGTTCCGTGATGTCATGTACGCCTCTTATCCCGATTCGCTAAACTCAGCACGTGAGGGTGGTGGCCAGGGGGTTTCTGGTGAAGTATCAGGGCGCCAAACCGTTCTGGCATTTTTTGCGGAAGCGATTGTGCCTATAGGCGACTTTGGTGAGCTACAACTTGCGATACGTAACGAGGATTACGGTGACGGTGTTGCAACCACCGATCCGAAAATATCGTTCGAAGCCGGCATCACTGATAGTATCGGCTTTCGTGGCTCTTGGGGAACGTCATTCCAGGCACCGACGGTTCGACAAATGGGTCGCGCAACGTCGTCAGCCTTTATAGACGATCCCGCGACAGCCCAAGGTAGTCTGTCTGTTTGTACTGACACGCAGGTGGCCAACAATATCTCGGTGGTCGTCGAGGGTGCGCCAGGATTAACACCGCAGTCAGCGGAGAACATCAACTTAGGCTTTGTGCTCCAAAAGGAGAATTTCAGAGCAAGTCTTGATTACTTCATGTTCGATTATACGGACCTGATCGCAGCAGAGGCGGGCGCGCAAGCGATTATCGATGCGCAGTGTCATGGAATCGAAAACACCGGTCTGCCAATCATTCCTGATGCGAGGGTTACTCGTGATGCAACCAGTCAGGTTCGCGCGGTTAGCTCACAGTTCACCAATATTGGTTCGGTGAAAACCACTGGCCTCGATTTAAATGCTGACTACAGCATGGACTTCGGTGACGGCACGTTGATCTTTGATGCGGGTGCAACGTACCTCTTGGGATTCGATGTTGATGGCGATGGCGATGGGATCCAAGAGTTCGACGGTGCAGGTAGCAGAAACCAATCGAACTCTTTTGCCACCATGCCGGAGCTTCGCGCTAACCTTGGTACCACGTGGTACAGCGGAAGCCATACAGCTCGTCTTGGTATGAATCACATTGGCGCTTACTCAAATGATCAGAGTAACAACACGATGATCAATTCGTGGACAATACTCGACGCAGTGTATTCCTATACGTTCACCGGCTTGCTTGGGGAAGGGGATACAACACTGTCAATTGGTGCGAACAACCTGTTGGATGAAGATCCACCAGCAATGTATCGCGGTGATGCCGACGGCGTACGGCAAGGTCGATTCAAATCGAACGGCCAATACAATCGCGGTTGGGTTGATCGTCCGGGTTACGATGATCGAGCGGGTCATGATCTTCGCGGAAGAATTGTTTACTTCCGGTTCAAGCACGCATTCTAAGCATGCGAAATGTTGTACCAAAAGAGGGGCCTCGTGCCCCTCTTTTTTGTGGTGCAGTAGTGTTGTTGCTGTGGGCAAACCTAGCGAATGCCCAAACGGTTGACGTATCGACGCTGGAAGTATGTTCCGCGCTGGAAACAGAAGCGCTGAAACTGGTCTGTTTCGAGGCGATAATTTCAAAGCGAAGGACCGTGGCTACGGAAGTGTCACCGGCGGAGGCAGTTAGTTTGGATCCTGCTGTCGTAACGGAAGTTACAAACGCGAGTGAAATGCCAGTAACAATCGAGGCGGCATCTCAAGCAACGGAATCGATGACAACCGATGTCACTCCCACAGCAACCGAGCGATCGGTAGCCGATGAGAATCCTGGATTCGTGAAGCGACTGCGAGCGCGGTTAGGAACAAGTCAGGAGGAATACAAAAAGACCATCAAGGCAACTGTTGTTGACGTCACACAAGGCTTCAACAAGGACTTACGCTTTCATCTCGCCAGCGGACAAGTATGGCGTCAGATTGAACCCCGCCATCTGCAGTATCCAAAAAACCGTGATTTTGAGATCGAAATTTCACAAGGCATGATGGGTGGGTATCGGATGCGCATTGGCGAGAATGGTCGTATGGTAAAAATTAGGCGTACCCAATAGAAGGACTAAGCACGATGGCAGAAGATCAGGTCGCGGATTTCGATATCCGGAAGAGCCTTTCAATGGTGTTCGCCACGCCACTCGTTGTACACGACTGGCCGAACAGTGAGCCGCTCAACAGCGAATTACGCGAACTCATTCTTGGAAAAGAATCCGAAGATGGGAAAAACAGCATAAAGCGATCTAATTCTGGCGGCTGGCAGTCTGCGGGCAATTTTATTACCTGGAAACAATCGTGCGTTAATGTATTTCGCGAGCGAATCGAAAACGTCGTCGCGAAACTGCTGCAAGAACTCATTCGTGACTTGGGCACGGATCGTTCTTTCAAGCTCCTCATCGATTCGTGGGCAAACGTAAATCGTAATGGCGATTACAACATTGTCCATACGCATCCCAACTGCATGTATTCCGGCGTCTACTACGTGACGCCCGGACAGCCTGATTCTACAGTACCGCATGGAGGCTTGCTGGAGCTCCTTGACCCGCGTGAGGCGGCGAACTTCATCCAGGTCCCGAATACCGTTTTGGATGCTCGCAATTTCTACGACAACGTGCCAGGCCGCATGCTGCTTTGGCCGAGTTGGGTCAAACACATGGTGCATCCCTTCGTTGGCGAAGGCGAACGCATATCCATCGCGTTCAACGTCAACGTCATTGAGGATAGTCGCTAGGTTCGTCCGGTCCTGTTCGCGTAGGAGCGACTTAGCCACGATCGATCGTCGTGTAAAAGTGCTACTTCATCGCGGCGGGGCCGCTCTCGGCCATCTGCGGCATCGCGACATTCTGACTCCCGCCCATCAAGCCGACCCTACGAACGAAGAATCACAGTAACATCACACATCTAGAAAACGTCTTTGCGGACAACCCGACACAATCCAATCGGTGAGTGGAATAACTGGAATGCTACGTCACTGTGTTCCTTGTAAAGATGAGGCTGGGAGTGTCATCGCAAACGTCACAACGCAATCCAGTCCTCGGGCCAGAGCGAAAGCTCTGACCTCGATCGATGCCGCTCCGACGAATGATCTAAAATTCGAATACATTACGTCAGATTGGTAGCTTAATCCCTGCCGTTAAACGAAAAATGGGGCCAGAGCTTGCGCCCTGACCCCATTCAATCCCGGTGAAGCTAACGCTTAATTCTTAGCTTCAAAACCTGCCAATTCATTCCATCGATCGATGAACTTAACGGCAGCTTCAACTGATCTTCTGGTGTCATCAGCACCTCTGGCAGCGCTTCCTTCCCTGGGGTGTCGCACGCCCCAAACACCGGTTGTGGACATTTCGGCGGACGATGTTTTCTTGCCAGTTTCTTCAGCCTTTAGTCCTTCGGCAAGAAAAAGCATCAGTGCCGTCGGGTCGCCGTCGACAACCTCTGGAAGCATGTCTTCCAAATGTTTAGGCAACGTCAATTCAGCGTTGACGGCATGCTCCATCTGCACGAGCGTTGGCATCAGGTAGAGGGAACTGGATGTTTCGCCTGTACCGCCGTGCCTGTCGAACACTGTGCTTGGCGGCGTTGTACTGGCTTCCATGAATGGCCTGACCGCTTCTCCGAAACTAACCGCAACACCGCCAGTCGTTTGATTGATCTGGTCTACCAGCAATGTGGATATGGCGCGATTGCCACCGTGCGAGTTCATTATTATGAACCGCTTGAAGCCATGCCTTATGAGGCTTTCGACGGCTTCGATATGCACCTGAATGATCGTCTCCGCCTTAAGCGTAACGGTGCCTGCGAAGCCCATGTGATAAGGAGACTGCCCCACCATTAAGACCGGTGCGGCCAGGATATCCCGTTCTTGTGCGATGAGCTTGCTCCGCTCTACGCCGTTTATGAAATCTGTGCCAATTGGAAGATGATCAGCATGCTGCTCTAGCGAAGCGACAGGGATAATAACCATGTCCGACTTTGTCAAAAACTCACTGACCTCTTTTGTCGTCATGTGAGGCAAGTAGTTCTTAACTTTTTCTTGCGTCCAAAGAGGATTGGTTTGTGCCGCTAGTTGAAATGAAATCAGGCTGCAAAATAGAATTAAAACACCGCTAAGTAATTTTCCGTTTCTAGTTTTCATCGTTTTTTATCCCAAATTTGTCTAAGCATTTTAAACTGTAACGATCAGGGCCTGAGTATAACTCAGACCCTGAAACTGCTTGCGTCATTGCGAGCGACAAAATCGCCAGGAGCGATTTTTGACGCCGCAGGCGCCCGCTGGGCCGGCAACACGAAGTTGCCGATCAACCGATCGCAATCCGCTGTTGTGTCAGAGCGCAAGCTCTGATCCCATTCGACCCAGGTGAATCTAACGATTAATCCTGAGCTTCAAAATCTGCCAATTCATTCCATCGGTCGATGAATTTAACGGTAGCTTCAACTGATCTTCTGATGTCATAAGCCCCTCTTGCAGCGCTTCCCTCCCTGGGGTGTCGCACGCCCCAAACGCCGGTCGTCGACATCTCGGCGGACGAGGTTTTCTTGCCTGTTTCCTCAGCCTTTAGTCCTTCTGCAAGAAAAAGCATCAGTGCTGTCGAGTCACCATCGACAACCTCTGGAAGCATGTTTTCCAAATGTTTAGGTAGGGTCAATTCTGCATTGACTGCTTGATCCATCTGTACGAGCGTTGGCATCAGGTAGAGGGAAGTGGATGTTTCACTTGTACCGCCGTGCCTGTCCAGTACTGTGCTCGGCGGCGTTGTGCTGGCTTCCATGAATGGCCTTACCGCTGCATCGAGACTAACGGCAACACCGCCAGTCGTTTGATTGATTTGGTCTACCAACAAGGTGGATATGGCGCGATTGCCACCGTGCGAGTTCATTATTATGAACCGCTTGAAGCCATGCCTTATGAGGCTCTCGACAGCTTCGAGATGCACCTGAATTATCGTCTCTGCCTTAAGCGTAACGGTGCCGGCGAAGCCCATGTGATACGGAGACTGTCCCACCATTAAGATAGGTGCGACCAGGATATCCCGTTCTTGCGCGATGAGCTTGCTCCGCTCCACGCCCTTAATAAAATCCGTGCCAATAGGGAGGTGATTTGCATGCTGCTCCAATGAACCGACAGGGATAATAACCATATCGGATTTCGTCAAAAACGCACTGACCTCTTTTGTCGTCATGTGAGGCAAGTAGTTCTTAACTTTTTCTTGCGTCCAAAGAGGGTTGGTTTGCGCCGCAAGTTGAAATGAAATCATGCTACAAAATAGAATTAAAACACCCTTAAACAATTTTTCGTTTCTAATTTTCATCATTTTGATATCCAAAATTTGTCTAAGCATTCAAAGTGTAGCGATCAGGGTCAGAGCGCCAACTCTGACTCTTCGCCACAACACTATATGTCTTTGCGAGCGTAGCGAAGCAATCCAATCGGTGGTCGAAAAACTGGATTGCCGCGTCACTGCGTTCCTCACAATGACGGGTTTGGATGCGCACCGGCTATTCGCCTAATTGTACTTTGGTCGCATTCGCCAGGTAGATGCCGTTAAAGAGCAACTGGAACGTGCTATGCGACTGACCACGGAACAGAATTTCAGGGGCAAACATATGTAAATCACCATCACCCACCTTGGCGCTGGCAATTGCAGTGCCACCAAATAATTTGTCCTGCCCCCATGCCCAACCGGACCTGAGTGCGTCATCATCGTCGAACCAACCGATCTGCGTCACACCTTCTTTGTCTGCATCAGGCCGCAGTCGCAAAACGGGAGTGGTGCGCTGAAACGAAATATCCGTACGCTCATTCAGTCCGTAAGCAAGCGGGTTCGAGTTATCAACTCGGATATGTAATATGGAGCCGGGTGCGTAAAACTCTTCCGCCGGTAACGCATCACCCGCACTATCGACCAGGTGATTGCTAACCGGGAGTCCCAGGTTTTCTGCCAGGACGGTCGAGGTTCCAATCGTCATGACAGTGTTTCCGTCACGTAGATAATTCTCCAAATGCGGAACAGTGGTCGCGTTCGATACATATCCCAAATGATCACGAAACTCGCGCGGCACCGATCTCGCTTCCGGTTGCTTATCTCGTTCGCCACGATCTTCCGGTGCCACATCTTCGCCCGGAATCGCACCCGTCACGAAGACTAACGCGTCGAACTTGTCGTCCAGGCCACCGTCATCCAATTCTTGTGGGAAGACCCGCTCATACGAAAACTCGAATTGCTCAAACAGCCAACGCGTCCAGCCAGACGGCATCGAGCCGCCGTAGCGATCCCACAGGCCCACACGCACGGGGGACAGTTGCCGGGCAGCGGCATTTGGCCGGGTTGCGGTACCGTCGACGGAAATTCCAAGCTCCAGCGCCATTTCTGTCAGCGCTGCGCCAACACCATCGCTGGCGGGCACGTAAATCGTGCCAACAGGATAGCGCTGGCCATTTGCACCAATGGCCTCATCCAGCCAATAGACTTCGTTACCGGCGGCCAACATGCGATTTACAGCGATGACCGAATCATTGACGCTGTGGTCCAATAGATAGCCACTCGCACCGACCATAAAACGAACCTTACCCGCCAACGGTTTCGCTAAGCCGCTTACCTTTTCAAACGGGCCATCAAATCCTTCCAGGATGCGATCGAACTCAACGCCCATCTGGAAGGCAAGCGTATAACCAGCGCTATCATATGGCGGAACGGGAGGGCCACCTTCATATAGGAACTCGTCAGGATGATCCTGTGGCTCAAACATATCCATGATATGCGGCCGAAACGCCTGCGCCGCTTTGACAACAAAGGAACCCGTCGGGTAACTTTTGCCCTGCACGGTAAAGTCCGCCGTTGCCTGGTGAATCGTCACGCCGTTCTTAATCAGCGTGTTCAGAAATTTGACCGCAGTTGGAAAGTCTTTTTGATCGGACGACAAAATGAACCCGCGAGGATCGCGATTCTCTGGTGTCCGCAACATCGACAAGTAGTCTTTGGAAACACCTTTACCGCTACGCCGAAAGGTTTGTCCGATCATCTCGGCTTCTTCCCCACCCGCTGCGCGGATCTTGTTTTCGATATCCTCAATCGCGCGCGGCTTAATGGTCCAGCTATCTTTGTTGCCGGCCTCAATTGCATTCATGCCCATACGCCAGCGATTGAACAGCACGTTCGTTCTATTGCGCGACGCGTAATCCAGAACCGCTCGGTTCAGGGTTAGCGAATACTCCATCGAATTCTCGAAGTGCCACTCGCCAGGTATATGCGGCAAGGAAAAATCATTGGTGGCAAGTTGATTGCTCGGGAAGAAGGCGAGCTCCATCGGAGTTGGATGGCCCTTCATTTCGGTCAACATGCCGATCTGATTATGAAAGTAACCGATGGTGCGTATATTGCCGTTAAAGTAGGCAGAGTAATTCGCGTAACCGCGTGAACCGCTGCCGCCCTTGCCTTCGGCGACCAGTCGCAAGTTCATCGCCATACCCAAAGCGTGATTGCCTAGTGTTACTAATGGATCATAGTTCGGATTGGGTGGATCGCGGAAAGGGGGTACGAACACGATAATGCCCGCGGGACCTGTTTGATGATGGTTGTACATCATCTGCGGGAACCATTCCTGGAACATTATTCGGTTTATGTTCTCCGTCTCTGGCTGATTCACCATGTAGGAATCGCGATTATTATCGTGGCCTATGTATTTTTGATAAAGCCGTGGGATGTCGCTATAACTGCGTTCCTCAGGATCGCTCTTGCGCATGTACCAGTCAGACACCAACTCCATTCCATCCGGGTTGGCATGCACTAGCAGGACAACGACGTCATCTAGAATTCGCTTGATCTCATCGTCGTTAGCACTCGCAAGCATGTGAATGGTTCGTGTCAATTGATGGGCGCCAACCGTTTCGGTCGCATGCAAGCCGCCGTCGATCCACATGAAGGTTTTACCTTCTTCCGCAAGCGCGCGTGCGGTTGCCTCATCTATTCCCTCGGCGTGTGCGAGCTGCGCCGAAATGGATTTATAACGATCGAGTTTCGCGTGGTTTTCGGGGGAGGTAATGACCGTCATCCATTGGGTTCGGCCTTCGGCAGTGGGCCCCATGGCCACCAGTTTGACGCGTGGTGATTCGCTCTCGAGCTTTTTAATATAAGCCTCGAATTGGGTGTAATTGATTAACTTGTAGTCATCACCAACTTGATGGCCGAATTGCTCCTTCGGGCTGGTCACCGATTCCTGTGCGAACGACAGACTCATTGATGCGCCGAACAGGATGCCTGCGAACGCCACTCCCCTTACCAATTTCATCGTGAACCACCTCTGTGTTTTCGTATTCCCAATAGACCTCAAATTCCCGACGGGTAGCAATTGTCATGCAAGGATTAAACCTCGCGGACAATTGCGGTACCCGACAATAGGTTAAATTTAGATTAATCCCCTGAGCGATACTCCATCGAATCGGCTTGTAGACGCCGTTAAAAATCGACAGGAAGATGCAGTGCAATTCGCCACTTTGGATCTCATCCCTAAGCAGGAATTTTTCCTAATAGTACCCGATCAGCGACCATGATGGGTCGCGCGATCACTGGAAGTAGTCCAGCCATGCTGATATTGGCACTGAAACATGTCTAGCACCAAGCAATTACCCTTGCATTCCGATACCGCACCAAAATCCCAAGTGGTCGAGTGGCTTGCCGAGGTGCTCTACCCCAAAGAGTATCGTAAAGGGTGGATCTGATCGATCGAAGGCAAAGAACCGTATCCGCTGCCGCATTAGCAAGGAACTGAAGCTGTTCCTCGGGCTTACATTTGCCCATGGCGCTAAGAACGGTAGGCACCTTGTGAAGTGGTCTACTAAATCCGGACACCGAGTTAAGGCTGTAAAATGCCATAACGAGGTGAACGATGACAACAGAAAAGAGAAAGCGAAGCAATTACACGGAAGATTTCAAACGAGACGCGGTGGCACTGGTTACGGAACAGGGTTACAAGATTTCAGAAGCGGCCCGGAGTCTGGATGTTGGCGCCAACCTGATTGGACGCTGGCGGCGTCAGTTTGAGGATGAAGCATCCGGTATGCGGCTCAGCGTTCAACGCAGCGCCTACTACGAATGGTGAGCCGGTCCTTGCAAGGTCATTGGGCCTGAGGAGCTGGCACTGAGGCGGCGAATGAAAGAGCTATTTGCCGCCTCTCGAGACAGCCTGGGGAGTCGCACGATGATGAACAACCTGCGTGAGGAAGGTTTTGATATCGGTCGCGACAGGACACGTCGTTTGATGAAAGCGCTGCAGCGTACGGGGCATAGTCTGGATAATTTACCAATGCATGTAGCGCTTCTGAAGTCGGAAACTCAATTAGCGCCACAAGATTCGCAGTCGACTCGTCTCCTTCGAGCGTTGTGATATTGCCACTACGAGAAAGGTACTTTCCGCCGTGCTTGTGCACAATATCGTGAACGTTTGCAGCGTAATCAGGAATCCAGCTATCGTCATTTACTTTGACTTGTGCGATTAGACAATGAGCCACTTTTTTCTCCAAAGAATGTAAATATTTCGAAAAGCGTTGCCCGCATTATACACCTGCAATGGAAAGCGGTCAGAGTCTGTGACTCTGACCACACCACGTATCTAGTTTGCTGCCTCGCGCCAGCGTGCATCGCGGATAGTCGCATCCCGTACGATCCCTTCTGCATCGACTTTCACGGTATTGCCAACACTCGCATGTGCGGCAGCAACAATCGCGAAAGCGAGGTTGGCTTCGTAGCGAGGCGAGTAGGCCTGTGAGGTAACGACACCTATGTGATCGCCACTGTCGCTAAGAACGCTCCAATCTGATCGCAAATCGGCGAGTTTCTCGCCGTCGATGAATAGGTTAACAAGCCGCTTTTCTGGACCGGACTTGGCGATTTTCGCAAGCGCTTCCCGGCACATGTATTCCGCTTCTTTGCCGAGATCCATGTACGCCTCGAAACCTGCTTCGAACGGATCGCTATCGATGGTCATATCCGCACCGTAGGTTTTCAGTCCCGTCTCAATGCGTTCAATTAGATTTGGCGCACCTGCCTGCAAGTTATACTTCTTCCCCGCCTCCCAAAAGAGATCCCAGAGGTCGTTACCCTTAGATGAGTCCTGAAGGTAAATCTCAAAACCACCTTGGCCACTCCACCCTGATCGAGCAAGCTTGACCGGTGTGCCGGCGATGGTCTCATCTGTAAACCAAAAGAATTTGATATCGCGCGTGTGTTTACCCACAACATCGGCAACCAAATCATCAGCCTTCGGTCCTTGTATCGCGAGCGGGCTCACATCAGGTTCGAACACCCTTACGTCGAACCCGCGTCCGTAAGCAACACCTTTAACCCATAATTTCACATCGGAATCTGCAATCGATAACCAGAAGCGGTCCTCCGCAATGCGTAAGACAATTGGGTCATTGACAATGCCGCCATTCTCGTCGCAGAGCGGCGCGTACTTGCCTTGGCCGATCGCGCACGTTCCTATTTCTCGCGGTGTAATCAGTTCAACCAGCCTTAATGCGTCGGGACCGACGATCTCAACCTGCCTTTGACACGCCACATCCCAAATTTGTACGTGTTCGCATAAGTGTGCGTACTGTTCTGCGTACGAGCTGTAAATCAAAGGCAGAATCATCTTGTTGTACAGCGTAAATTCGGTCGCACCATGCTCGAGTACGCGCTGTTCAAACGGGGACGGCCGAAGTCGTCGTGAAAGCAGCATGGTCATCTTAGACATCGGGCGGAAATCCTTAGCTAGTGGTTATTCTCTTGGCGTTTGTTCGTAGAGTCCAGCGTTCGACGAAACTCACTTCTATATGACGTTCAAACAGCCGGTCGAGGGGGATTTTTCACACAATTTGGGTCCAGTGCAAGTGTCTTTTTTTTGAGATTATTGGCTACTGTAGATGGATCGCTATATTCTTAGTCTGGACGCCGCTCCACAAGGCTAATCGACCCTTCGCAATAACCACGTCGCCCGCCATTCCACAACTTGGACACCAAAGTATCAGGCGCTCGACAAGAGGTACAATAGTTCAAAATAGGGAGCGCCGTTACGCGAAGCCAGTAAGGTCCATCTCCCTGAAAACCGCCTAAAAGTCAGCCCAATCAGGTACTACTTTCATGAAAACAATTCAGCAGTGCAATTTCCCACTATTTGTATCGATTCTCCTGCTTAGCAGCTGCGATAACGGCGTCAGCACGGCGACTGCAGAAACCTCCAGCACGGATAGTACGATGTCAGCAGAGTTTGAACCAGCCTCGACCGTTGCGGAAGTTCAGAAACAAATGCGTCGCCTGCCCACCGATGATATTTGGTGGACGGTCAACGGCAAGGACATGGCGTGGAATTTTAAGAACCTTCACCAGATCTTTCCAACCGTGAATGTGTATCGCGATGGCCCGGTCAAGACCCTGACCGAGCGACCAATGACTGCGATCGGCGAGTACGTCGTAGAAACACCCGAAGGATCGATGACATTTGATGAATTCATCGTTAGCGATCAATCAACAACAATGGGCGTTGTGATTTTACAGCGTGGTGAAATTGTTTACGAACGTTACCCACGTATGCACGAGTATGAGAAGCCGGTCTATTGGTCGACAGCCAAGGTTTTCACGTCAACCATCATTCGTATTCTGGAAGAGCGTGGCAAGGTTGATGTCAGCTTTCCGATCGAGCACTACATTCCTGAGATGTCTGAATCGAGCTTCGCCGGTACCTCTGTTCGTCATATTTTGGACATGGCCTCGGGGCTCGATTGCTCGGACGAATACGAGAGCTGGGATTCATGTTATTACCAATACTCA